>JABAOF010002339.1_pt3 | contig 76678 bp, 80 predicted proteins | sample 7062171 | NCBI WGS metagenome assembly JABAOF01 (sample SAMN14538628, study PRJNA623070) | marine sediment metagenome | biome: marine biome [ENVO:00000428]; feature: marine pelagic biome [ENVO:01000023]; material: deep marine sediment [ENVO:00002113] | place: India: Gulf of Khambhat ...
GATCATGAGGATAATGAGATGATGCGGCCATACTGTGTAATTCCTTAAACAAAGGATATAAAATATATCGTATAGACAAGGAGAGGGTTGCTAAGCAGCCCTCTCTATTTAATGTTTTTGTTTGAGCTTCCTGCTGAGTTGTTGTTATCCTATTTAAGCAAATGCTGGGAGGAGGATCTTAAGCGTTAGATGATGGGATTAGCATAGCAGTAGATGCAACCGTGTAAGCATCTTTGGCTATAACTTCCGATATCAATGCTCCTGGTGCAGCCGCACTGGCTGCGTTGCGAGCGGTCTTTTTCAATGGAAGCAGCTCTGCCTCCCGCCAAAATAGTAAGGAATTCTCCATCAATGCACCGTGCCTTTTTTATGCCGAGTTCTCCTACCCATTCCTTCTGGGCACAACAAGAGAGTTTAATACCGTTGGATGAGGCAATCTCTGCTATTACAGCAAGCATTTGCTTTTTAACAATAACAGGAGGATCAACATAGTTGATACTGTGCTTCGCTGCTCTTCTCATGCATTTGCTGTACCACTGGGCAAAGGAAAATGTACAAGTTTTGACTCCAAGCTCTCCTATACAGCGGCAAAGTTGTTTGAATGTTTCCGCATTTGATTTTAAGCTTCCGTTTTCTTGCCAGAATACGATGGGGTCAAAACGCCAGTTTACCCGTTCCGTACCGAATATTTCTATGAGCTTTGCCATTTGTTTGAGTGCATGGGATGAGTGAATTGTCCGTGGTTCCCAAAAGGTTGTACCCAAACCAGTTATGGTAAAGTGCAGATATATATTGTAAGCATTCAGGTATTTCAGGAGCTCTTTTTCTGCTAACAGATTGTCGTAATCCTTGGACCAAAGAACAAGGCTATGTACTTCCTCTGGTTGAAGGGAAACGGAAGAAATTCCGCGTGCTGGATGGATATAGGTTGCTTTATTTTCTCTCAGAGCGTTAATCAACCAGCTGGTGTGCCATTTGGGGATATCTGTTCTTCGTGAAATACTTATTACATTTTTCATATTTGAGATAAGAGCTTAGAGCTAAGAGCTTAGAGAGAAACACATTAATATTGTGCTCAGTGCTCTATGCTCTCAGCTCTCTGCTGTTATGGTATTTTTGGCATTTCGGACAGAAATGAGCGCTTCTTCCACCTATGGTTATTCTCTTAATTGTCGTTCTACATACTCTACAGGGTTCACCGCTGCGTCTGTAGACGCGGTGGTGCTCTTCGTATCTTCCTTTTCTTCCCAGTGCATCCAGATAAGAATCAGCTGAAGTGCCCCGGTATTTTATCCCCTTTTTGAGAATTGCTGCAATTGCCTGGTAAAGTCTTTTAACTTCGTCCTGGCTGAGAGAGTTTGCAGGTCTCAGAGGGTGAATACGTGCTTCAAACAGTATTTCGTCAGAGTAGATATTCCCAATCCCAGCAATTTTTTTCTGATCCATGAGCAATACTTTGATTTTGGTTGGAGCAGAAAGAAGCTTTCTAAGAACATCAAGAGTAAAACTTTTTACCAATGGTTCAGGTCCAAGTTCAAGTGTTTTCTCAAGATTTTCTTTCCGAACAACGTACATCTGGCCAAACTGGCGAACGTCCTTAAAAAGTAATTGCTTTCCCTCTTCGAAATCTATGACGGCATGCGTATATTTATCTTTCTGGAAAGGATGCTTTTGAGTGCTGAAGAGAATCTGTCCCGTCATTCCCAGATGAATTACCAATATATCTCCATCCAGATGAAAAAGTAGCGATTTTCCTCTTCGGTCTAGTTCTTTTACTTTTTTGCCCACTATTCTTTTTCTTATTTCACCAGCTGATTTATGTTTCCGGATTATGCGTGGTAGTTTTATTCTAATTCCTAAGATTGTTTTCCCGGCTACTAGATTTATCAGATCCCTTCTTATAGTTTCCACTTCAGGTAGCTCAGGCATTGTACCTCCCTTAAATTATCTAGATTTTACTCTTATATTCTCCTATTTAGAAGGTTTGCAGTCCAGTCATGGACTCTTGTAGAATATAGTTCAGTTTAATCAGGGAATGAGTTTGGAGCCCAAGAATAATCTCTTCGTTATTCTTCTCTCTATACTCGAAAAGCCTGTAGATGTAAATCTGGAGCATACATGAGTTTAACCTTTATCTTCTTTACTGCTTTAGTAATTGCCCTGTCAGGTGCGTTAATGCCAGGTCCGCTTCTTACAGTTACCATCGCAGAATCAGCGCGCCGGGGATTTATTGCGGGTCCCCTTCTAATCCTTGGGCATGCCATCTTGGAGCTTTTACTGGTTTTTGCTCTGGTGATGGGATTTAAAAGTATCCTGGCCTCGAGCATAGTCATTGGAACCGTTGGTATTATAGGGGGTCTTTTCCTGCTATGGATGGGATTTAGCATGGTAAAGAGCAGTATAGGGAGCGAGGTAACTTTAGAACTTAATGTAGATACATCTAAAGGGAACCTTAATCCAACAGTAGCAGGTATTATAGCCAGCCTTTCAAATCCCTATTGGACTCTGTGGTGGGCATCCATAGGTGCGACTTATGTTTTTTGGTCTTTTCAAAGAGGGATTATTGGACTAATTATCTTTTTTTTCGGCCACATTAGTGGTGATTTAGCGTGGTACAGCTTTGTTGCTGCAGCAATAGCAGGGGGAAGGAAAGTACTGAATAAGCGTATATACCAGGTAATTCTTGCGCTCTGCGGTATATTCCTCATTGGTTTGGCTCTCTATTTTTTTATAATGGGTGTAGCTACTACTATTAAAATTCTGTGATTTTTAGGGATGTAGAAAATAGTTGGAAAGACTTGACGTCTGTAGAATAATATTATACCCTAGGGGGGTAGGGTATATGGAGATCCCCAGTGAAAAAAGCAATTATTGATATCAACAAATGGGATTTTGCAACTGGTTGCCAGGCACGTTTGTCGTGCCCTCAAGGAGCAATCAAAAGAGGAATAAATTCTTATAAGGTTGATGAAGAAAAGTGCAATGGCTGTGGAGTCTGTATTTATGCATGCCCCAATAAAGTAATATCGTTGAGTTGAGGTAAGTGTAATGAGAAAAAACGAAGTAAGTCAGGAACTTATAACTAGATTAAAAAAGGCAGAAGGACAGTTGCGCGGTATTCAGCGAATGATAAAAGAAGGTCGTGAATGTCAACAAATATTGGGACAGTTAATGGCAGTAAGGTCTGCGGTGGAGAAAGTGGGGTTGCTGGTTGTTAGCAACGAATTTGAGCGCTGCTTTGGTAAGAGCGCGAAAACCACACCTAAGGAAGCCAAGGCTCTGGAGGAAGCAATTAAAACTGCTATCAAACTATAATATATACAATTTTTGCATGAGTTCATCAGCGAGTTGTTTAACACTGGCTAATCTTGTTTAATTTAAAGGAAAATTGGGAAAAGGAGTGAAGCGAATGCCTTTGTATGAATTTGAATGTAAAAATTGTGGAGAAAGATTTGAAGAATTCAAAAACTGGGAGTCTGCTGAAAATGACGTAGTTTGCCCAAAATGTGGAAGTAGAGAGATTAAAAAATTGCTCTTCTCGTTTGGAATCGGCGACTTTTCAGATTTGGATAGCTGCGGTAATGAGTCTTTTGGATGAGGTTAAAAGATTAAGCCGTGTGCTTTACAAACTTTGAATTAAATATGGAATTAGATTTATGGTAAGGAACGTAAGAATATATGCGGAATAGAAAAAAATTTAGTGAGCTTTCTCAGAAAGAACTTGAGGATCTTTTAAAGGAGAGCCTGCAAGAGCTTGAAGATTTGGACTTAGAATGGGAAATGAATTTTTCATTAACTGGAGTTCACCTAAATCCTGGCGATCGCGAGCAATTGAAGAAACGTCTTGAAAAGGACAGACAACGAGTACAAGAACGGGTAGAAAAAATAAAGATTGCCCTGAAAAAGAAGGAGGATTGGGAAGGGTAGATTTATATGGAAATAGCATATGTTAAAAATAGCCAAAAGGGCTTCCGCACACTAAGGGAAGACCTTGAGAGTGCTTTACAAAAGAGGAAGTACGGAATTTTAACTGAGATTGATGTAGCCAAGGTAATGAAGGAGAAAGGTGTAGATTTCGGCCGTCAGATTCTTATTTTGGGAATCTGCAACCCCCATCGCGCAAAATCGGCACTTTCGGTCGAAGAAGATATCGCTTTGATGTTTCCCTGCACGGTTGTTATTTATGAGTCTAGTGGTAAATCCATAGTTAAGCTTGCCAGGCCTTCGGTAATTGCGAGCTTTTTCTTTAAGCAGGAGCTTATAGAATTAGCTAAAGAAGTAGAGGCAGAATTAAAAGCTGCAATTGATGAGGTAGCTGTTTAGTCTTTCAAGCAATAATTAGTGTTTTTTAGTAGCAGAGTTAAGATTAGTGCACTTCCCATATTTTGGCCTGGATTTTCCATTTATTGCATTAATTTACTATCTTTTTGTCAAACTTGTAAGAAACCACTATAGAGCTGAGTAATCGAATATTCAAGTCTCAATGATAATTTGGAGATACAAATCACCAGGTTATCATTTTTTTTTCGAAAATATTGCAGTATCTCAAGTTAGTGATTAAATGGATTATGTGTTAAAGAAATAGAAGGTATTATTAGTGGAAGCAAGAATTATAAATAAAATAGTTAGTCTTATGGAGGAGTGAAAAATGTATACTCAGAAAGATAAGCTCAGGGTTATGGTCTGCACCTCTCTTTATAGGGTTGAGGGCGATATGCATCTTTTACCTGGAAGCCGACTTACTGATATTGTTAACATAAAGACAGGGAAGGATTTCTTTCCCATTACTAATGCAAAGGTTTGGTCGTCTGATGAAGATAGGGTGTTATATACAGCGGATTTTGTTACTATTAACCGGGAGTCGATCATTATGATTTTTCCTCTGGAGCAGGAGAGAGTAAAGAGCGTAGTTGGCTAAGTTTATTAAAAAATTACTTTTGATGTTTTGAACTGGTGTTCATTTGGGTAGAATAGAATCACGGAGGTAATGTTAATTAGGGAAGAGGTGGTATGAGAAATGGTGACAAAACCTTATATTAGAGTTCCTATTACCATGACGGATAAGATGATAAGCTTCATGGAAAATATGAGCATGAAGTCAAAAGTTACGGGAGGCAGAAAACTACCAAATACTGCTATTGTAAGAGCAGCTGTAAGCGTATTAATGGAACTCGATGTAGATGCCCGAAATATAAAGACTGAAGATGAGCTAAAGACCCGCATTGTGCAGGCAATGGCCAAATATAAACCCAAAGCAGCAAAAAAACGCAGGAAGAAATAGTATTGAATGTGTAAGGGGTTAAGATAAAGATAAAGTGCTGGGAGCTAAAGAGCTGTCTAGCTTGTCACTACATAGACTGCAAGGTTTATAGAAAGAATTTGGATCGTTGGAATGTGAATAAGAGATGCCCTTATATCTCTGCTGGTGGCTGTTTTGGTTGTGCGTTTTTGTAAAGCATCTTGGGGATGCTAGAGTTGGAATAAATCATTTTGCAAACCGATGTAAACGAGGAGGCAATTATTTTAGCCTCCTTTCTTAATCTCTTCTGCGAGATCAGTTAGATGTGACATTTTACCACGAAGGGAACGATATATTCATGCTATTCAGCATGGATAGCAAAACTTTGGGAGCCGATACTTAACTATGAGAAGAAATTTAAGAGTTGAGGAGATAAATACACTCTCAGAGTTCAACGAAATTAAACAGCTTTGGGAGGAGCTGGCAGAGAAATCCAGGCATGTTACCATATTTCAGACCTGGGATTGGCTCTGGGAATGGTGGAAGGCCTATGGGTCAGGTAGGGAGTTATTCATTCTTCTCGTATGGGATAGAGAAAAGATAATTGGAATAGCTCCTCTTTTTATCTCGTCACTCTATGCAGGACTTCCTGTCAAAATTATTGGTCTTATGGGTCTTGGGCCTTCGGATTACTTGGACTTTATTTATAGTCCGGGTAGAGAAGAACAATTTCTTACTTCTCTCTTTGATTATCTTTTTGGAACAAAACAGAATTGGCATCTTATTGATTTTCAGCAAATACCCCTTTCCAGTCCCGCTTTAGAGTTTCTCCGAAAACAACCGCTTAATAAAGGAATATGGATCGATACTATTGTCCAGGACTACTGTTTGAAGGTTAACCTTCCTGCAAGCTGGAGCGACTTTAAGAAAAATCTTAGTAAAAAGATGAGGTGGAATATAGAGTACAGCACACGAAGAATAAATAGGACATATAATGCGAATATGAAAGATATTGATGGAAGGCAATCTCTTGAAAAAAGCCTAAATGTTTTTATGTCTCTTCACCAAAAACGATGGTTTAGAAAGTATCAACCAGGGCTTTTTATCCAGCCCCGCTTTAAAAAATTCCACCGGGCAGTTTCATCCACATTGTATCAAGACGGACAGCTGGTTTTATACAATCTGGAGCTAAATAAAAAAATAGCTGCCTCTCTATATGGATTTAAATATAAAAAAATATTTTACTACTATTTAGGTGGCTTCGACCCCAGCCTAAGCAGACTAAGTCCAGGGACGGTTCTTGTTGCCCATGTGATTAGAGAGCTAATCAAAGAAGAATATGAATATTTTGATTTTTTAAGAGGAGCTGAAGCTTACAAATATAGGTGGGGTGCTAGACCTAAAGAGAACTGGCGTATTTTAATAGGGAATCAGGGCAATAAATCAGCTCTAATTGCCCGTATTTTAAAGGGAGAAGAAGGGGTAATTCAGGCAGCCAGAAGGATGGGCCGAAGTCATTGACAAAGAGAAAGATTATTAGAATAGTTCTGGATACTAACCTTCTGGTAGCTGGCTATTTCAATCCCAGGAGTGCTTCGGCTGCAATAATTAAACTCTGTCTTAGCAAAGCCAATTTTAAAGTTCTATATACGGGAAGCATACTTAAGGAAGCTGGACTTATTCTTAGAAATATTGGTGCATCCGAGAAATATAAGGAAAAGATAAATGATATCTTTAGGCAAGGCAAGAAAGTAAGCAAAGCAAGAAAACATATGCTTATTAAGGAAGATAGAGAAGACAACAAGTTTATGGATTGTGCTATTACAGCTAATGCTGATTATATTGTTACTAATGATGTGCATATGTTGAAGTTGGGAAAGGTGGCAAGATTAGAAGTAGTAAGACCTGCTGAATTTATACGGATTATTCGTAAAGCTAAAGGATAAGTGTGGAACTGTTCGAGGCACTGAAAAGCCGAAGAAGTATCAGAAAATTTACAAATGAACCCGTTTATGACGAGGACATTTATAAAATAATCGATGCTGCACGACAAGCGCCCTCGGGTAATAACCGACAGCCATGGAATTTCATTGTTATTAGAAAAGAGAAGGTCATAGAAGAAATGGCACAAGCAGTTCATGAGAGAATGGATGAATTGCTTAACTGGCCAGAGACAAAAGGGTGTGAGAAAGATCTGAGAAAGTATAGGTATCTCTTCACTTTTTTCACGCATGCGCCTGTAGTTATAGCAATAGTTGTTAGACATTACAAGTCTTCAATGTCTCAAATTTTGGAAAAACGAGGTTTTACAATTTACCACCATAGTGATGAGCAGAGTGTTGCTGCTGCCGTTCAGAATCTATTATTAGCGGCGCATGCTCTGGGTTACGGAGCATGCTGGATGACCGGGCCTTTAGTTGCAATTGAAAGATTGGAAGAAATACTTAATATAGAGGATGGTAGTAATTTGATGGCTCTGGTTCCTCTGGGACGGCCTGCTCGGATACCCCCACCTCAACCACGCAGGTCTTTGAAAGAGATAGTCAGGTTTATTGAATAAATGAAAGAGGTTAGATAGAAAGATTAGGATCTGTATCAGGATTGATGCAAAAGCTTTTTTGCCAGCTTCGCAAGCCCCTGGGGGCTAAATGGTTTGGTATAATATTCTTCGACCTGACTAAATTCATCCACAGATTCTTCTCCCAGCCCTCTCGCAGTTAGCATTATGATGGGAATATCTTTAGTCGTGTCGCTGGATTTCAATCGTCTAGCTACTTCCCATCCGTCCATCTTGGGCATCATTACGTCTAAAATAATTAAGTCAGGGTTTTCTGAATTAACCTTCTCAAGGGCTTCCTCTCCATTATATGCTTCTACGACATCGAAACCTTCGCTGGTTAATTTAGTCTTTGCCAACCTTACAATGTCTGGTTGATCATCGACTACTAAAATCTTCTTTGGCATCCCATTACTCCCATTCTTGGATCTTGACCCAAAAGGCACTTATCATTCCTATATTTACACTTTTGATTAATCTTATCACATATGCATTTTTCATACTAAGGATTACAATATACCGTTAAGCACAGCAAAATCTAGTTGCTATTTTGTTATTATATAAATATATAGCAATAAAGTACAAAGTGACATCAATGAGAAAAATTGAAAATAAACTTGTAAATTATCAAGCTATTCTCGATAAAAGACGATTGGCAAATAACTTAATCGCTAAAAGAGTGAAGATTGATCTTGACGAGCTCAGTTCTCAGAGCGAATCGAATCTTTGGGCGGCACATTCCCGAGCAGTGTTGGAGCATAAAGAGCTCAGGCATAAAAATAAAGAATTCGTAGAAAAAATAGCTCCAGCCGCTCCTTCCATGCTTGATTTGAAGATTGAACTGGCGAGGCGAATTCTTTCCGATTGCCATTTTTGCGAAAGACGGTGCGGTGCCAATCGAATTCAAGGAGAAACTGGTTACTGTGGAGTTGATAGCACTTCTTACTATTCTTCGGAGTTTCTCCATTGGGGAGAAGAACCAGAATTAGTACCTTCTCATACCATTTTCTTCTCTGGTTGTACCTTTAGCTGCTGCTACTGTCAAAACTGGGAAATTGCTGCCTGTCCCTCTGCAGGAAGAGTGATCGAGTTAGAGGAGATGGCAAGAATCATAAAGATGCGGCACGCTTTTGGTTCAAAAAACGTGAATTTTGTAGGTGGAAACCCTGATCCCCATCTTTTTACCATTTTAAGAATAATTAAGCAGGTTAATCTTAATATAGCAATGATCTGGAATTCTAATATGTATCACTCATCGGAAACTGCTTCACTTTTAGAAGGGATTGTGGACTTATATTTAGCCGATTTACGTTATGGAAATGATCGTTGCGCAGGTAAATATTCTGATGTGGGAAATTATTTTTTCGTAGTTTCTCGCAATTTTAGCAGGGCTTTTAAACAAGCCGATGTAATCCTTCGGCATCTAGTCATACCTAACCATCTTGAGTGTTGCACAAAGTCCATTATGCAGTGGGTTCACGAAAATATCCCAACTGTGTATTTCAATCTTATGTTTCAATATCATCCAGAATATAAGGCACATAACTATCCGGAAATAAATCGGATCTTAAACCTGGAAGAAAAAAAGCGAGCTTTAGAGTTAGCTGAGGAATTTGAGATTGAGGTATGTTAAGAAAAGCAAAACTAAAAATTCAAAATGTGAAATCACAATTCAAAATCCAAAAATTTAAAATTTTTATCTATAATTTTGATTTATTCATTTTGATTTTTGGATTTCAGAGTAATCATGCAGCTTATATGATGTATATTTTATAATATGACTACAAAATTATGAAAAGGAGCAAAAACAAATGGCCCCAGAAAACTTTCAGGGTTTCCCCCTACTGATCCTCTAGGGCCATTAGTCCCAAGAAACCCTCGGGACTCTTGCCTTCTGGCTTGACACCTTCCAGCAAGGTTGCCTAATGGCTTCTTGGGACATACTCTATGTTACACCTCTATTTGCATTTGTCAAGTATTAATCTTAAATTTTTAAAAAAAATGTAAATTCCTTTCCTGCAGCGAAAAAGTGCAGAAATAAGCCATATTTAGGGGGATTTTTATTCTTGGTGCTTAAATAACTAAACAATTATTGCAGGTTACTAAAAATATTTTTAGATGAACTGCTTGGTGGGATTGCGGGATTCAAGTTTTTGTTTTTTAAGATTTACGCTCGGTGCTTTGGCTCCTTGAATTCCTTTATATCAGATTACGGCTTTAGGATATGAATTATAAACTATAAAGTCTTTACTTTCTCAAATACCTCCTCGGCCTTTGAGGTATTAAGGATGATATAACTAGCACCGCCAATTGTCTTCATATATCCTGGTAGGACTATTGCTTCTACATTCTCCCTTTTAACTGAAAACACTCCTTTAGCCAAGATAAACATCTCTTTGGCAGAAAGATTGGTAGTTATGTTCTTAGTGATTAATGGAATGAGATTCAGAATATCGAATGCAGAATTATGGTTTTGGAGCTGTTCAAAAAGGGCAGTTACTATATGCTGTTGATGAGATGCTCGTGTGAGGTCACCACCAGGAATATGCCGAGCTCGAGAGTATGCAAGCACTTGTCCACCATTTAATTTCTGAAAACCTGCAGGAAGAAATGCTCCGGCAAACCGGTCGTGGATTGGTTCATTAATAGTTATCTGCAGACCTCCTATGTTGTCCATCATTCTTACAAAGCCTTTAAAAGTCGTAACAGCAAAATAGTCAATAGAAATTCCACTGTAGTTCTCTATAGTACGTACAGCAAGCTTTGGTCCCCCATAGGCCATAGCATTGTTTATCCTGGTAGCGCCATATCCGGGAATGTTGATGCGAGCATCTCGTGGGAAAGAAACAAGGATTGCCTTTTTACTAATAGGGTTGACCTTTATTAGCATAATGGCGTCACTTCTTCCTCCTATGTCTTCAGTTCGGGAGTCGCTTCCCAAGAGGAGGATAGTTATTGGACGTTTGTCTTCCCAGCTGGTGGATTCTCTAACTCGCTCCAGCTTAAGAGGATAATTCTGCTCATTCTTGGATTCAGGTCGACTAATTTGACTTTTTATCTCATGTCTAAATTGATAACCAATAATCTTCCATCTATTTTCATTCTGAGCTTCTAAGACAAAATTTCCCTGACCTTTGAGATGAGCCAATTGTTCATCTTTTAACTCATAGGTAGCCATGAAGTTGAAATCCAGAGAAGCTAGAAGTGGTTGCAGGTTGTCGTTAAAATAGATCCATAACCCTGGAATCTCGCCTTCGGTTTTAGAAAGCCTCTTTATCAAAGATGTTGCATCTCCCAGGCTGAGACCATCCCACTGATCTCCTTCTTGTTCCTTAAGTTTTTGCGAGAAAGGGGCAAGGAAGATATTATTTCGGAGCGAACGCTCCTTAGGCTTGAGAAAGGCTTTGTTTGTATAATCTGTTAGTAGTGACACAATTTTTTGACTTTCTGCAGAGAGATTGGAGTCAAGATCAGGTTTCACTGCTTCCATATCATCGGAGACAAGGGCGTTTACATCTTTAATTTCGTACTTGAGTGGCTTGGGGGGCTTGATTCTTTTTATAGTCTTTTTGGACGTACAGCCAAGGAGAAGCAGAACTGCAATTAGGAGTAGAAATATCTTTGTTTTCCTGTTTGTTTGCATGCCATTTTTCACGAAAATAGTGTTCGGTGGCGGAAAACAAAGTCCTTCAAAATCTAGTTTTTATTTGTTTGATCCATGGCAGGGGGTAGAATTTATGATGGAGGTGTTAAGAAATGATGCACCATTATAGGAGATTCGGTAGATTTGGGCCCTGGGGCAGAATAGTCGATTTTGCTTTTCCTCAGTGGGGCTTTTACTTCCATCAGCCACGGTATTTCTCCAAAAAAGAGGAATATCTGCAAATGCTCAAAGAATATAAGGAAGATTTAGAAGAAGAGCTAAAGGAAGTCGATAAGGAGATTAAGGATCTGGAAAAATAAAAGTATGTTCTTAACTGGAACCAGCTTGAAGCTTTTCCGCTTTCTTTAAATACTGGATAACTTCTTGATCACTAAGGTCTGTCCATTCTTCATAATAATCTGCAACAGCGAAAGCAATTTTATCCTGAGAGATGAGACAGATTAGCTCGTCAACTTGTGATTTAACCAGACGAACCGCACTATTTGAGGCAGCAGGTACGGCAACAATAACTCTTGCAGGATGATGTTTTTTAACTGATTCAATTGCTGCTAACATTGTATAACCAGAAGCGAGACCGTCGTCAATAATGACTGCTGTTTTCCCTTCCAGGTAGGGGAAAGGTTTATTCCCTCTATACTCTTTATTTCTACGTTCGATTTCTACTTTTATTTTAGCAACTTCCCTTTGTATTTCTTCTGGTGTAAGTTCCAGACTGGCTACCATAGGTTCGTTTAATACAATAGCACCATCTGCTGTAACTGCTCCGAATCCAGCTTCAGGATTCCAGGGTATAGGTATTTTACAAGGGATTATTACATCAATGGGAACATTCAGTTTTTGGGAGATAGCAAAAGCGACAGGCACACCGCCGCGTGCGATACTTATCAAGAAGAGTTTCTTGTTCACAAACCCTTCTAGTTCTTTAGCCAGCTTGTATCCAGCTTCTAACCGATTCTTGAACATACCCTAAGTATATACAAATATCCTAATAACAAAAACTATTTAAATTCTAGGATTTTTTTGATTAAAGTAGAAACCTTTTCTAGGCTGGCTAAAGTCTGTTGAAGGGGGTGGGAAAGATGACACTTATTGCCAGGATATTTGTCGTTATAGCAGCTATTAGTCTTGTTGTTGCAATAATACTAAGATTGGCACGAATAGTTTTTCCAGTTGCTGAACTGGCACCAGTAGCTTTTTTGCGATTTACTGACACCTCGCTTCTCTTTGCCGTTGCTCTTATGTTAATAGATATGGCAACAAGTAAAGCAAGATCTTAAAGGATAAGTTAAAGGAGGCGTAAATGGAAGCATATTGTATGAAGTGTAAGACTAAAAGAGAAATGGCAAATCCTACTGAGATTACAATGAAAAATGGAAAGCCAGCTACAACAGGAACCTGTTCGACATGCGGTACAAAGATGTTTAAAATTGGTAGTCAGAAATAGGCAGATAGTAGTTTTATTTGAAAAATACAAACATGAAAGCCCCAGAGGGCTTTCATGTTTATATTAATATTGAATCAACCCTGTTCATTGCTGGTATAATTTTGAGCTTCTGTTTTATGTCCTGTTAAGTGTTGCTGGTTTGAAGTTCTCTTAAATATAATGCATAAGATATTTCTTCAACCTGCCTTGACGTTTCGATAGCCCTCTTGATCTCTTCGGTGAAATTCTCTTTTTCTACCATTTCCTTTAGAGATTTACTGTCTACTTTGATTACTTTTTCCCATAAATGGAGAGGTTCGAGAATCTCTCGCAATCGATTCAAATCATAAGTGTATTTTTCTCGTGTGGTACGCGAAATCATCGCCCGGTTACTATATAGACGTGATAGATTGTTTTCTTCACAATATTTGTGGATACGTTCCTGTAGTTCGGAGATTCTCTGGCTCAGTTCTCTATCCTGCTTTTTCAATTCTACATATTCATCGATTATCTTCTCAATGTATTCAGTCTCAGCTTCTGCTGTCGTAGCCTCTTCTTCTCTTATATACTGGTGACGGTATAAAGGACAATAGCATTGGTAGTCGCACCAGGGACAAAGGTTATTTTCGTGTGGATTAAATATCTCGGCTGTTATATCCTCAGCTATAGATCTAATAATATTTAGGGTTTCCTCAATTTGCTCTTGTGATCTTGTAGTACTTACTTTTTGATTGGGTAGGAGAAAGTAGTGTGTGAGCTTTTCGGGTTCTACTCCCCAAATATGCTGAGCAGCCAGGTGGTATATTGAAAGTTGGAGATCTGCCCTGATCTTTTGCAGGGGTGGAAGGCGCCGATTAGTTTTGAAATCGGTTATTTCGAAACCGCCGCTTTTAAGTTTATCCATTTTATCAATTTTGCCAGTTAAAGTAAGATTATCAATTTTTAACTCAAAGCGATATTCAATAGCTACCGGGAGTTGAAAATCTGTTAAGTTGCTCTGATAGAAAATAGTAAGCACCTGCAAAGCATGATTGAAATGAGCTTCTTCTTCGCTTCGGCTGGCGTATCCGTCGGATCGCCACACTTTCTTTAAATGATCAAGAATCTGCTCAAGACTATAAGGTTTTGGGTAGGGGACACTATAGAAGTATTCAATAGTCTTGTGGAGACTATCTCCAAAGCTAAGAGCATAGGACGGTTTGCGTGGTATTTTTTCGATATATTGCAATTTATATTGAAGTGGACATGTTTGGTATGTTGATATAGATGAATAATTAAGCCTCATCATTTCATCTCCTTTAGATTAAACAATTTATAAATTCAATTTGAGCTTATAAAATCCTTTTTATTGAATGAGTTATAGTTGATTTAAATGATTGTTAATTTAATTGCAAATTAAAAAGGAATAAGTTTATTTTTTTAGAATACTTGGTATATGGTAATTAATAGGATTATTATTTTAAGGAAAAGATTAACTTGATTATATGTCCATATTGTGGAACTGAAAATTATAAAGAAGTCGCGTACTGTAAGAATTGTCTGAATAGACTTAGAGAGCTTATAAAAAAAGAAATAAAGGTTTTGGCAAGAACGAATGATGAAGAGGGTACAGAGAAAACGTTAAGAAAAAAGCTAATATGGGCGAAAACCGGAACTCGTAGCTGATTGAGTTATAAGAGGATATTTAAAGGGCTGCTTGCAGCCCTTTTTATTTTGTTCTTTGAGCAGTATTTGAGAAGGGATAAAATATAAAGTAATAGAATTTAAGCATGGGTTATGTAAAATGATAAGCAGTATTGATATAATAATTCGCTTAATTATTTCTTCGATCTGCGGAAGCATTATCGGCTTTCAAAGAGAAATCGCGGATAGACCTGCTGGGTTCAGAACTCACGTACTCGTCTGCATAGGTTCTGCACTGATAATGATGGTATCTATATATCCCTTTATCGGTGAAATGCGCGCTGATCCCAGTCGAATTGCATCAGGAGTAATTACCGGCATTGGTTTCCTTGGTGCGGGTACAATCATAAGACAGGGATCGATAGTCAAAGGCCTCACTACCGCAGCGAGCCTGTGGACTATAGCTGGTGTAGGATTGGCAATAGGGGCTGGTTTCTACTTTGCAGCTATAGCTACCACTATTTTGGTCCTTCTTGTTTTATCTGGATTTAAAATCATTGAGACTAGATTTCTTAAGACAAAAGGCACGGAGTTTATAGTAGTTCGAATGCAAGACAGACCCGGAATGCTGGGAAAAGTTGGGGCAAATCTAGGAGAACTATCTGTAAATATTAGAAATATTGAAATGACTCAGGAACAAGAAGGTATAGCCAGTATAAGGTTAACTGTTGATATTCCCAGGGGTGTATTCACAGAGACTGTTATTGAGAATCTTTCTGGAATTGAAGGAATAAAAACTGTGCAATGGGAGGAGTAGTAAATGATTGAAAGGAAGAAAGCGAGTGCTGAAATTGGTGTATTCGGGGGCTCGGGATTCTACAGTTTTTTGGAAAATGTAGAGGAGCACGACATAGTTACTCCTTACGGGAGAGCAAGCGACAAGGTTCATATTGGAGAAATCGGGGAATACAAGGTTGCTTTTCTTCCAAGACATGGAGCAAAGCACCAATATCCTCCTCATATGATAAACTATCGTGCAAATCTTGATGCAATGAAGCAGCTCGGGGTTACTAGAATTATTGCTCCTTGCGCTTGTGGTAGTCTGCAGACTCATATTAAACCAGGTGAATTTGTTATTTGCGATCAATTTATAGATAGAACATGGGGAAGACAGGATACCTTCTATGACGGCCCAGTTGCAACACATGTAAGTGCGGCTGATCCTTACTGTCCTGAGCTAGCGGAAATTGCAATCAATACAGCTGAGGAACTAGGAATTACAGTGCACAAAAAGGGTACTGTAGTAGTTATTCAAGGGCCTCGTTTCAGTACAAGAGCTGAAAGCAAATGGTATCAATCTCAGGGCTGGGAAGTTATTAATATGACACAGTATCCTGAAGCATACTTAGCACGTGAGCTGGAGATTTGCTACGTAAGTATTGCTCTTATAACAGATTATGACGTTGGTCTTGAAGGCGAACCTGATATTAAACCTGTGTCTGCGGGAGATATTATAAAGATTCTACAGCAAAACAATGATAAGGTAAGGAAGCTTCTTTTTGAAATGATTCCTAAGATACCGGTGGAACGAGACTGTATATGTAGTAATGCTTTGGCTGGTGCAAAGCTAGAATAAGCTTGTAATGATTAATGACCAATGTCCTAAACTTTTAAAATTCGTCATTAGACATTTACCGCCAAGCTAAATCTGCCAGACTAAAAGTTGGTTATCTTCTTAAATATCTCATACCTCTCATCTATTTCTTTGTGAGTGAGGCTTCTCAGGCGGTTTACACTAAACCCTTCAACATTAAAGGAAGCCATTACGCTTCCATAAATAACAGCTTTCCTAATGTTAGTTTCCGAGAGGTCTTCACTCTTTGCCAGATATCCAATAAAGCCACCAGCAAAACTATCCCCGGCTCCAGTAGGATCATTTATTTCCTCAAGTGGAAAAGCAGGGGCAGAGAAATGCGAGGAATCAGTGAACATTAAAGCTCCATGTTCACCCTTCTTAAAGATAACAGTACGAGGACCTAGAGATATGATTTTGCGAGCAGCATCAAGTAAACTGTATGTTTTACAGAGCTCCCTTGCTTCAGCATCGTTCATAAGGGCAATGTTCACACGTTCGATAGTCTCCAGTAGTGATTTTTGTTTATTTTCTATCCAGAAATTCATGGTATCACAGCAGATGAGCTTGGGATTTTTAATTTGTTTTAATACTTCTTTTTGAAGATCGGGATCAATGTTTGCTAAAAAAATAAAATCTGCATTTTTATATTTTTGCGGGAGCCTAGGGTGGAATTTTTTAAAGACGTTTAACTGGGTTTCGAGGGTATGAGCTTGGTTTAAATCATATTCATAATACCCTTTCCAGCGGAAAGTTTTTCCTTTGGAGACCTGCAGACCCGAGATGTCAATATTGCGGCTGGATAGAAATTGCAGATATTCTTCTGGAAAATCTTGCCCCACCACGCCAACAAGAGCGACTGATGCGAAGAAACTGGCAGAGCAGGAAAAATGTACCGCACTTCCTCCTAAGACATTTTCAACTTTCCCGAACGGTGTCTCAATTGTATCAAGCGCCACGGATCCTACAACTAGAATCTTCATAATGCCTCCATTGTTTGTTTGCACTTTTTATAAAGGCGAGTTCTATATGACTAACATTAATTAAAAATTAAGAGCAAAGATGCACTATTGAAAATGGAAGGGTACGAAGAATGTAGGATTCGAGCGGTAATTAAGATGTAGAATTCTTAATTTTTACTCGAATCCTCGAACCCTATCCTCTTTTAATTATTGAAATTTGAACTTTGACTTTTCGCTTTCCTCCTTATGAGGCATTTAGACTGAGATATAAACAATACCTTTATATACTAAATAGATCTAGCTGACTGGATTTTTTACCTTCTTCAAAGATGCTTATCTTTCCATAAACACCATCATAACCTGGTTCGATCTTAATACGACCCTCTCTTACTCTTTGAATACCTTCAGCTATTTTAGCATTAATTCCGGAGATCTCTTCAATGGAGCGATCAAGAAGAATATTGAACTCATTTCCCAAAGTCGAGATTAGTCTGAGATATTCGTTCCTTACGGAAACCGTAGCTACCTGTTTATTGAGAGCCTCGCTTACTATTTCTTCTAATGGGATTTGGCTATAGAATTTAGGGGCATTTGAAGGTTGGAAGTCTGAAGGCCTGTCGGCAAGTTGTTCGACCCTATGCGTAACTCCTAGAGTTACCTCTCTTTTGCACTTTGGGCAAAGCTGAGATTTCTGGGTCTCCTCTGGAGACATAACTATTCCACAATTGCGATGCCCGCTGAAATGATACTTTCCCTCGTGGGGAAAGAATTCGATGGTAGCAAGGAGTTTATCTCTATCTGTTAGAGTTGCTCGCATACCTTCAAAACTTAACTCAGTTCTCATAATGCAAGCTTCTCTACCAATACGAGATGGCGAATGAGCATCGGAAAATGATACAATAGCTCTACTGTCGAGTTTAGAAAGGCGCCAATTCATGGCAGGATCAGAGGAGAGCCCTGTCTCTATAGCTTTGACGCGCGGGGAATCGTCTTCGAAGCATTCTTCTATTGTATCAAATCCTGAATGAGCACCAAAAAGAGAAAAATGAGGAGTCCAGATATGGGCGGGTATAACTATACAGCCGTATTCCCAGGCAACCCGAGCAATGTACTTTGCATCGGTACCCAAGATAGGTCTCCCATTGGACTCTATTTTTCCAATGCGCCCAAATCTCTTAGATAATTCCTTAGCTTCTTCAAAACCAGGAACAAGGAGAAGAAGGTGGATTTTCCGAGTTTTCCGCTCTTTACTATAGATGCAGCTTATCTCACCGGTAATGGTGAAATAACACTGTTTAAACTGAAAGATCCCATTTCCCAGCGGCTCAAGTTTCTTTTCCAGTTCCTCTAGCCAAAACGGGTGAGTAAAATCACCTGTTCCCAAAAGAGTTATTCCCTTGAGCTTAGCCCAGTAGCTGAGATTTTCAAGATCCATCTCCGTACTTGTTGCTCTACTATATTTAGAATGGATATGCAGATCAGCGATGAAATCTTTCATCTTCTTCTCCCTCTTTGGTACTCATTCTATCTTAGGTCAGGTTTACCCTTTTCAAACCTAGGGAATATCAGTTTCAAGGGAATCGTAAGTAGTTATAGAATCATAGACCGATTAAGGAGGAGACTATGCCTCTTCCAATGGGCGGAATACGGATTGGATCAATTTTCGGTATTTCTATTGAAATAAATATTACATGGTTTGTAATTTTTGTACTGGTTACTTTAAGTCTAGCTACAGCTTACTTTCCCAATCAATACCCTGAACTGTCCGCAATATCTAACGTCATTCTTGGTGTCGTTACTTCCTTATTGTTTTTTGGCTCGGTAATTTTTCATGAACTTTCCCATTCTTTAGTAGCGAAGCTTAATAATATTCCTATAAGAAAAATTACTCTTTTTATTTTCGGCGGTGTAGCTCAAATGTCTCAAGAACCCAAAAGCCCAGGCGTTGAATTTAAAATGGCAGTAGCTGGCCCACTTTCTAGTCTGGGACTTGCCTTTATTTTTGGATTTATTTGGTTCATATCCCGGATTCTTGACTTAAGCGTATTCTTCACTGCCCCAGCTCAATATTTAAGTATCATAAATGTGCTTCTTGCTGTATTCAATCTTATCCCCGGGTTCCCTTTAGATGGGGGCAGGGTGTTACGGGCTGGCCTTTGGAGTTGGCTTAAGGATATTACTGCCGCCACACGCATTGCGACTAGGGCTGGTGAAGTTTTCGCTTATATTCTAATCTTCGCGGGTTTTTTAGGCGTACTCACTCAGCAATGGGGATTAGGTTGGTTTATCCTGATTGGCTGGTTCCTGCAGCAAGCAGCACAGAGCAGCTATCAGCATTTGGTTTTTGAAAAAGCCCTCTCACAAGTAAGAGTTCGAGATATTATGTCTAAAGAGGTTGAGACGGTTGAACCCAATTATACTTTGGATCAGCTAGTCAATGATTATTTTTTAAAATTCAAATTTGGCCGTTTTCCTGTGGTAAGAGATGGTGAGCTACTGGGTATAATCACGCTTCATGATATAAAAGAAATCCCTCGTGAGGAATGGGCTTACAAAACTGCCCAGGATGTATTGACTCCTTTAGAGAAAGTAATAGTAATATCACCTGAGGACGAGGCAGTGCACGCATTAACAAGAATGGCTCAAGGTGAAATTGGACATCTTCTTGTAGTACACGGTAACAGGTTAGTAGGATTGGTTACAAGGAGTGATATTATACGGCTCATAAAGGTAAAGACTGAATTGGGAGTATAGTAAGACAACAGGGTTTGCCAGTTCCTAAAGGCATATTTTGGTAGTGAAAGCGTATTAGTGGGTAAAAGTGTAGATTTCCACGTTCAATTTTGGTATTATTTGGTATAAAAAGATTTGTAACAAATGTTGCAGATTATGCAGGATTTTTTAATAAATATGTTGAAGGTATTATAGTTGTACTTATTATTGGGGGTTTGTATTATGAAGGGTTACACACCTTCTTCCTGTATACCTGATGGCGTGATTGAAAGGCTTCCTTCTTATCTTGAATGTCTGATACAGCTTCGCCATCAAGGTCTTCGAACTATTTCTTCTCAACAGATAGGCAAGTATGTAGGCGTTAATCCCGCTGAAATAAGGCGTGATTTTACGTATTTTGGTACCTTTGGAAAGAAAGGTGTTGGATACAATATTGAATATCTCATATCCAAAATTCAAAATATCCTTGGTTTCGGTGAAGAGCATAAGATTGCCTTAGTGGGAGCAGGTAATTTGGGAGCAGCTATTATAGAATATGAAGCACTTCCCAAACACGGGTTCCCAATTGTTGCAGTATTTGATTCTGATCCCAATAAAATTGGAAAGAAGCTTGACAAGTATATTATTAGAGACGTACGTACCCTTGCAAAAACAATTAAAAGATTGGACATATCGATCGGAGTCATTGCCGTTCCATCGGCAGGAGCCCAAAGGGTGGCGGATTTACTGGTTGAAGGAGGAGTGAAGGTAATTCTTAGCTATGCCCCAGTAATGCTACAAATCCCTTCACATATTCATCTTCACGTCAGTGACCCCGTGAAAGAACTACTTCACACTCTTTACTATCTGTCTAGAATCGGCAAAACAAAGACAGTACAAGAAGAATCAATATTAGAGACAAGTATTACTTGAAACTTTGGTTACTTTGTTTTTCCTGTACAGGAGGTGAACTTAATGTTAGGCCTGGGCGTCCCTGAGCTGGTGATAATTCTTGTCATCGCTCTGATAATTTTTGGCCCGATGAAATTACCTGAAATCGGTGGTGCCGTGGGTAAGGCAATACGAGAATTTCGAAAGGCTTCAAAAGACATAAAGACAGATTTGACTATTGAATCCCCGAAAGAGGAGAAATAGCACAAACTGAGTGTAATATTGGTGTTTTAGAGAAATGCGGGCTAACTGGGCTCGCATTTTACTGTTGTCTAAACTAAATAGTAGATTGTTACTGCCCACTATATATTGAGAAGGTCTTAAGATAACGAACCGTATAGCTTAAAATAGCCGGTAACAATCTCCAAGCAGCATTCTGTTTTAAATGCAAATATGTTATAAATAGTATAATGTTTATTTATATTTTCTGCGTATTCATCGGCACCACTATGAAACATAAATGTCCATAGGAACTTAGAGGGAGGTATAAGCTGGAAGAAATTAAACTTACAAGGCTTTCAAAAAAGAGCGGCTGAGCATCTAAAATAGGTCTGGCAGACCTAAGAAGCATATTGCAGAACTTTCCGGTACAAACGGCAGAAGAACTGTTAGTGGGGATAGAGACAGCTGATGATGCCTCCATCTACCGTCTGACGGAAAACATTTTATTGGTTCAGACTTTGGATTTCTTCACTCCTGTTGTGGATGATCCTTACCTTTATGGTCAGATTTCTGCTGCCAATTCTTTCAGTGACGTTTACGCTATGGGAGGAAAACCGTTGACTGCTCTTAATATAGTCTGTTTTCCTTGCAGGCTTGATCTTTCTATCTTAGCTGAGATTTTACGGGGTGCACGGGAAAAAGCGGAAGAAGCTGGGGTATTGATTGTAGGTGGGCATTCAGTAGAAGATGAAGTGCCCAAATTTGGGATGTCTGTGGTTGGTGTAGTTGAAGAGAAGAGTATTGTGAGAGTCAACGGCGCTAAGAAGGGTGATTATTTAGTTTTAACCAAGCCATTGGGCATTGGAATATTGGCGACAGCTCTGAAAGGCGGATTGATATCGGAAGATGATATTAGGGGTGAGCTTAAGAGCGTCACTCAGCTTAATAAGAGGGCGTCAGAGGCAATGGTTGCAGTTGGTGTTAATGCAGGGACAGATATTACTGGATTTGGTCTTTTAGGTCATCTTTTTGAGATGATGGAAGCGAGTGGGACTTCAGCTGAAGTATGGGTAAATAATATACCCATATGGCCAAAGGCACAGGAGCATGCTGAGATGGGAGTAGTACCGGGTGGGGCAAAAAGTAATCGTGATGCTCTGAAAGATCAGATTATTGCTGACAGTGCTTTGGAGAAAGTCTGGCTTGATATCCTTTTTGATCCCCAAACTTCCGGAGGCTTGCTTATGAGTGTATCGCCTGAACGGAAGAAATCCTTATTAGATGCGCTTTCTCAAAGGGGTGTCGATACAAGAGCAGTCATAGGGAGGGTGCTTAAGGAAAAACCGGGAACGATAAGGGTTATTGAGAGGGAGGAATAGATGGCAAAATCAATCGATGCGAGAGGGCTGGATTGTCCGCAGCCAGTTATTTTAACCAGGAAAGCAATTGAGTCTGGAGAGAAAACGTTGAAGGTTCTGGTAGATAGCGATGCGGCTAAGGAAAACGTAGGCAGATTAGGAGAAAAATTTGGGTTTTCTGTGGATATCGCAAAAGATGGAAAAGATTTTGTTTTAAAGCTTAACAAGTCAGTAGAAAAAAACGTAGAGAACAAAGCATCTGTAGAACCAAGTGTTATTTTTATTAGTTCCGAGACTGTAGGACGAGGAGATGAAGAATTAGGAAGAGTTTTGATAAAGAGTTTGATCTATACCTTGACAGAGAAGGATATAAAACCCAAAAAGATTATATTTATGAATAGTGGAGTAAAGCTTACCATTGAAGGATCACCGGTTTTGGAAAATCTGCAGAAGATAGAATCAGCAGGAACGGAGATTCTGATTTGTGGCACCTGCCTTGATTTTTTTCAATTGAAAGAAAAGGTTAGTGTAGGTAATATATCTAATATGTATGACATTGTTGACTCATTTATACAGGCAGATAAAGTAATAGCTGTTTGAATCAAAGGTCATAGGTCATAAGTCAGGAGTCAAGTGTAAACAGGCGACTGTACAGATTAAGAAGAAATTTTATTGTTCGAGTGAGCGAAGCGAATCGAGAACTACCGTATTTAACACAAAATTTATGTTATCGACCTTGCCTGCCCGCCATTGGCTGAGCCGCAGGCGACGGCAGGCGGGCTCGAAATATAAATTTTAACATTCTCGGTCAGCCTGAAAAAATTGAAGACTGAAGCTCAAGAATGAAGCGCCTGCAAAAACTTTATAGATGATGGCTGATTTTTAAACGGTGAACGGTGGACTGCGAACGGAGAACGTAAAATTATGAACGGTGAATTGAATTTAAACAAAAAAGAATATCTACGCAGGCTATCAGCAGTCGATGAGGTACTGAAGCTTTCAGAAATTCAACTTATGATGGAACTGTATCCGCGTGATGTAGTCGTTGATGCAACCCGCTTTGTTATAGATGATCTTAGGGAACGTATTCTTACCACGGAGGATGAGAGTAAGCTCTTACAATTGGATTTGAGCTCGGAGGCAATGGTTCCGCAGGTACAGAGGAAAGTAGAAGACATCGTTTCTCCCAGTTTACGCAGAGTGATAAATGCTACCGGCGTTGTTATCCATACCAATCTAGGCCGCTCAATCCTCTCTCAAGAAGCGGTGAGGGGCCTGGTAGAGGTGGCCAGTCATTACTCCAACCTTGAGTTTGACCTGGATAAAGGTGAGAGAGGATCTCGGCACGACCATCTAACTGAGCTAATTAGGACTCTTACTAAAGCAGAAGATGGTATGGTGGTTAACAACAATGCCTCTGCAGTTTTGCTGACTCTTTGTACCTTTGCTAAAGAAAGAGAAGTTATTGTATCCCGCGGCGAACTAGTGGAGATAGGCGGTTCCTTCCGCATCCCTGATGTTATGAGAGAGAGTGGAGCTGTTTTACAGGAGGTGGGAACTACAAATAAAACCTATGTCTCGGACTACCGGGCTGCCATTAATGAAAATACAGCGATGCTTTTAAAAGTGCATGCTTCGAACTTTAAGATTGTAGGGTTTACCCACGAAGCAATGATTGAAGAACTGGTTCAGTTGGGAAGGGAGTTTAACCTTCCCGTTATGTATGATTTAGGCAGCGGTGTTTTAGCCGATTTACCATCCTTGCAGTTGGCTGGAGAACCTACCGCTGCCGGTGCGCTAAGAGCAGGAGTGGACGTTATCACTTTCAGCGGGGACAAACTTCTTGGTGGGCCGCAGGCCGGTATTATAATTGGTAAAAGCAGATATATTTCCAGGCTTAAGAAACATCCCTTGGCTCGTGCAATTAGAGTTGACAAATTTACAATTGCAGCGCTCGAAGCAACGTTGAAGGCTTACTTTGATCCACAAAAATCGTTTGAGAACATCCCGACTCTAAGAATGATAACCATCCCGCTTGAGGAATTGAAGAAGAGGGCCGAAGAATTAGCAGATATGCTGAGGGCGAAAGTTCCGGACAAATTTAAAGTGGAAGTGAAAGACGAAATAGGCCGTGCTGGAGGTGGGGCTCTTCCTCTAACAGAATTACCTACCTATGTGGTGTTGCTGGAACCAAGATTTAGTACAGTTGGAGAAGTAGAGCAAAGACTGCGGGAAAATGTCCCACCCATAATTGTTCGCATAAAAGAAGAAAAGATACTTTTAGATGCCCGCACAATCCTTCCTGAAGAGTATAGTGAAGTTGTAGAGGGATTTGAGAAGATAGAAAGTCATGAGTCAGGAGTCGGGAGTCAAGAGTGAGAATTTTGCTCCCGGTTACCAGCTGACAAACTCCCCACTGATTCAATCTTACTATTACCAATGGCGCACACCTTCAGGCAAAATACTAACTTAAACAAGTTGGGGCAGGATAACAAATGCTATGAGACATATAATTCTGGGAACCGCAGGCCATATTGATCATGGCAAAACAGAACTCATAAAAGCTATTACCGGTTTTGACACTGACCGCCTGAAGGAAGAGAAAAAGCGCGGCATCTCTATTGACCTGGGTTTTGCTGAAATGAGACTTCCTAGCGGGAAATCTCTGGGTGTAGTAGATGTACCGGGCCATGAGCGCTTTGTAAAGAATATGCTTGCTGGAGCTACTGGTATTGATATAGTTCTTCTGGTAGTTGCAGCTGATGATGGAGTGATGCCGCAAACAGAAGAGCATTTGTTTATCATTGACCTTCTGGAAGTTCCTCGTGGAATCGTTGCCTTAACTAAGGCAGATTTGGTGGATGAGGAGTGGCTTGAAGTTGTCAAGGAGGATATTCGAACGATTCTTCAGGGCACTGTTCTTGCCGGTGCCCCTATAATCCCCGTATCCTCAGTAACAGGCAGCGGTATTTCTGAGCTGATTACTAAGATTGATGAACTTGCTGATGAAGTAATAGAGAAGGATGTAAAGCTGCCATTTAGACTGCCCATAGACCGTGTCTTTGTGCTTAAAGGAGTAGGTAGTGTAGTTACTGGAACTCTTTGGTCGGGGAAGATGAAAACAGATGATCAAGCCAGAATTCTTCCCAAGGGAATAGATGTACGTATGCGGAGTGTTCAGGTTCACGGAAAAGAGGTCAAAGAGGCATATGCTGGCCAGCGGGTTGCTCTAAATATTGCGGGAGTCAAGCCAGAGCAACTTTACCGGGGGGATGTAGTTGTGGCTCCGGATTATCTTGCGATAAGTAGCATGGTTGATACTTACTTCCACCTTCTCCACTCAGCAAAGCAGTTTAAGAACAAGACAAGGGTACGTTTTCATCATGGAACTAGTGAAGTTATGGCACGAGCCGTACTCATCGGGCAAGACGAAGTTTTTCCTGGAGAGGATGCTTTTATTCAGTTTCGTCTGGAGTCACCTATAGTACCTAAATATAATGATCATTTTATTATCCGTACCTATTCTCCAGCTTATACAATTGGGGGAGGAAAGATTCTCAACAGCCATGCAGCCAAACATCGGCAAAAAGATTTAAGCATTTTGGAAGATTTGGAGGTTTTGAGAAGGGGTGATCCTTTAGAACTCATAAGTCTTATGCTGAAAAGTGTACCATTAACTGAGCGAGAGCTTGTAGGGCACTGTGAATTAGAGGGTTCAACAGTTAAAGAGGGATTGCAGGCGCTGCTAGTGGCAGAGGATGTTAGTTCCCTGAAGACTGAAGGAATTGAGTTCTATTGGCTCTCAGCCTCTCTAAACAAGTGGAAAGAATTGATTATTAAGACGCTTAGGGAGTATCATAAAGCTAATCCTTTAAGTCCAGGGATGTCAAGGGAGATCTTGCGTCAGAAGTACATGTCCAATCTCTCGGACAGAGCGGCTCAGGCAATTTTAAATTTATTGAAGGAGGAGGGACTGATTCGTCTGGAAGGAGAGTCGGTATATCATGCTGATGCCAGGCTGGAACTGAGTGAAGAGCAGCACACGATACTTGGGCTGATTGAAAAAGAATTGCTCAGGCAAAAATTCTCTCCTCCTAGTCCTGAGGAATTGATTAACGGGGGTGAAAAGAAGACAAAAGAGACAAGACTTCTGATGAATATTCTAATTTCACAAGGTGCAGTGATTCAGGTAAAGCAGAATCTCTACTTTCATAAGCAGGCCATAAAAGAGATTGAAGAGAAGCTTAGGGAATTTATAAAAAAGAATGGAAAAATGACAGTCAGCCAGTTTAGAGACCTTATTAATACCTCAAGGAAATATGCCGTTCCACTCTTGGAGTATTTTGATTCTAAGAAAGTAACTCGCAGAGAGGGAGACTTTAGAGTTCTGAGATAGTGGGATATTAGATATTAGAAATTAGAAATTAAGAACAGATGTTAACAACGAATTACGAATAACTAATTCCTAATAGCTGATATGGGAGTGGAGTAGTCCTGGTGGGCTGCCTGGTCTTCAAAACCACGGTAGAGCGTTAGAAGCGTTCTAGGTGGGTTCGATTCCCACACACTCCCGCCATTCGACTTGTCGCTTCGCTTAATTTAGAAGCCTTCAATAAGTTTAAGGTGCTTTTCTCAAGTCAAAGAGCACGTATGTACTTCCAAGGTTAAGAGCTGCCCTTCGACACTTATGTGAAGAAGGGCTGAGTTTCAGGTGACGAGGAATACTGACATAGCTTAGCCATATCTTGAAGTGCCTGGTAATCCAAAGGATTTAAGATAGTATTATATTTGCTAAACTTTAGGAAGCTGTCTGTAGCAAAGTGAATCGCTAGCAGGTTACATGTATCAAAGCATTTGTGCGTTTCATTCTTGAGCATTCATTATATTTCTTGATGGCTTCGGGAGTTCGTGCAACAATCAGTTCAGCCGATTTTTTAATAACTCCAGCTGCTTCTTCATCTACTTTTAAAGCTCCGTGTTGACCGTTCCCAATGACTACTATTTCTGGATTATCTTTAAGCAGTTTCACAGCCTCTTCCTTACTCAGCATATGCGACGTTCCATAAATAGCTCTAATTTTCTCTTTATCTCTTGGTATAACACTATTGCCTATTATTAGAATATCCTCGTATTTATTACCATTAACTACTACCTTTCCAAATGCAGTTGAGTCGATCTTGACCATAAGAGGAGCCTTTCCTGCACTGTGTCCCATCCCACTTCCCTTTAGGAAAGGGAAGTTTTATATGTTCCCCTCTTTTTTAAAGAGGGATTAGAAGAGATTATTACAATTTGGTGTTTGGGATTTAGAATTTTTAGCATTTACTAGAACCCTTGACTCTATTACCCCTCGAATCCTTTAATTCTTATTTATAAACTAAATCAAAAATTTTATTTCCAAGCTCCATGACATAATCTTTACCTTTATAGTCGTTCTCCAGTTCATCAATCCATTGAACAGGAATATTGCTAAGACTATGATAAGCGCCGGCAATTGCACCAGTCATCGCGCCTATGGTGTCTGCGTCACCCCCCAGACCTACGGCATAGACTAATGATTCCTCGAAACTTTCAGAGTTGGCAAGAAAACAATAAATAGCCGAGGGTATGGATTGAAAAGCGCGGCTGTCAATACCCAGTTTTTCTACTACCTCATCTTTCGAGGGTTTCTCCTTTAGAAGGTGTCCTATGATATTGAGTTTCTGGTGAAATATTACTGCCTCTCTCGGTATTTTGCGTATAAGGTTAGCCAGGAAGTCCTCTGGATGTAATTTATCCTGTGGAGAACGCAGGAAAGCCTCGGCCACTGCTGAAGCTTGTAGGGCTGCACCCTCTTTACCCAGACTATGAGCATGGGTGATTTGACTGCTCTTGTAAGCCACCTCTTTGAGTTTCATCGTGTTTTGCGCATAAAAGATTCCAACTGGTGCTACCCGCATGGCAGAACCGTTTCCAAAAGAGCCTCCTTTAAAGACACGTTTACCTGCTTCCTGCCAGTCAACTCCAGATCTCAACAGCGAAAGAGAACGAACAGTTCCCTGCCCATAACCGCGTCGTGGGTCGTAGTTCAATAAGAATTTACTGGCCATATCTTTACCATTGAAGCCCTTATTCTCAACTAGAGATTCAGCCACTGCTATCATCATTTGAGTGTCATCTGTATAGGTTCCTTTTCCCAGACGAGCATTATACATTCTATTAATTTTTCCGTACCTTCGTTCGATTGCCTTAAAGTGCCATCCTTCAAAGGGCATACCTAAAGCATCACCTACAAAGGTACCAATTAACGCGCCTAGACATTTATATCTGAGCATTTCTTTTCCAATTGACATAACGGCTCACTTTTTATTAACACAACCTGCTGGGTTATATCAAGCGTAAGTATTTTCAAGGTTAAGAAACTTGTTTTGTGCCAGCAGATATACCTTGACTTTTTAAGGTTATATGTGTATCGTTTAGTAGCGTGCCTAAAGCACAAGTAATCTTGGATGCCCAATATGTTTGGACACGGGAGTATGATTGGAGGTTTGTAAGTTGGCAGAAGGTAAGGTCAAGTGGTTTAATGCTGCTAAAGGTTATGGCTTTATTGAGCAGGAAGATGGTAGTGATGTATTTGTACATTTTTCAGCCATTGAAAGCGAGGGTTATAAGTCTCTTCAAGAGGGTGAACGTGTGCAATTTGAAATTACTGAAGGAAACCGCGGTAAGCCACAGGCAACCAAAGTCGTGAAAATCGGCTAAAGGTTTGTCTATCAAGCCCCGCCAACGGCGGGGCTCTTGTTTTATAAATCATAGAATTGATTAGCGAGTGGGTATCCCTTTCCTACTTCCAGGGCATTTTGTATTGTTTTGCTTATAAACTCTTTGGCGTTTAATACAGCATCCGGTACTTCCAACCCTTTAGCTAGATAAGCAGCGATTGCAGAGGAAAATGTACAACCTGTTCCATGGACTCCTGTAGAGTGGATTTTTTTCTCTGCATATTCCCAGAATTGAGAGCCGTTATACAAGATATCAGTTGCTTTCTCTTCAAGATGTCCTCCTGTAATTACAACCCATTGGGCTCCCAAATTGTTTACTGTCTTTGCGGCTTCCTTCATCTTCTCTACTGAGTTGATCTTCAGTCCAGACAGGAGTTCTGCTTCCTCGATGTTAGGTGTGACAACTGTCGCCAAAGGAATAAGCTTTGTTTTTATCAGACTCTTTCCCTCTTCATTCATAAGTAAGGTTTTGCTCTTACTTTCTATTACAGGGTCGACTACAAGATTGGGAAGTTTGAGATTTTTGATCACTTTACAAACCTGTGTTATCAGTGTACCTCTTCCCAGCATACCGGTTTTAACAGCGCTTATCTCAATATCTCTTGCAACGGTCTCAATTTGAGAAATTACCACTTCCGCTGGAAGGTAAAATATATCTTTTACTGAGTGAGTATTTTGGGAGGTTATAGCGGTAATAGCACAGAGACCATGCACTTTTAGACGGGCGAAGGTTTTAAGGTCTGCTTCAATACCTGCGCCACCACCAGAATCAGAGCCAGCGATTGTTAAAACAGAAGGGATTGTCATTGGCCTCCATCTTACTGTAGAGAGGAAAAGTGTTCGTAACCTCTAATGGGAAGATCTTCAATCTTTCCCTTTCCGTTTTCTATAGTTATTTTGGGAGAAGGAATGATTTCACCTACTACAGTAACCTTGGTACCTGTTTCATTCTCGACAGCGTCCGTAATATCACCTGCCAATTTGGAAGAAGCGGTGAATACCAGCTCGTAATCTTCTCCACCGGCAAGGACGAAGTCCAAAGGATTCTTTCCAAGCTCTGCCGCAACATCATTTACGCCCCTTGCGACTGGGAGTTCGGTGCTTAGTAAATGTGCTCCTACTCCGCTACTCTGGCAGATGTGTTTTATCTCTATTGCCAAACCGTCGCTAATATCTTCCATAGCTTTAGCTCCCATTTTGGCTGCTATACGTGCCTCTTTTATCCTTGGTTGGGGAAGAAGATGAGCGTTCTTAAGCTCTTTATCGAATTCGGATATTTTTCTGTCGGCAAATTTAAGTAGAAGTTCGAGGCCTGCGGAGGAAGCTCCCAGATTGCCAGTTACTAAAACTTTATCTCCTATCTGAGCTGCTCCCCGAATTCTAAAGAGTTCAGGTTCTACTTCACCGATTACAGTTACATTTACTGAAACTTGAATAGAGCTGGAAGTATCTCCCCCTATTATATTTACTCCGAATTTCTTAGCCAATTGCAGCATACCTTTGTAAAGTTCATCTACGAATTTCACCTTTGTTTTAGGTTTCAGAGCCAGAGAGACCAGAACAAAGCGAGGAAGTCCTGCCATGGCAGCAATATCACTTAAGTTAACCGCAAGGGACTTGTAACCAAGTTGATAAGGAGAGATAGAATCTAACTTGAAATGCACCCCTTCTAGAAAATTTTCTGTTGTAAGCAGCGTGTAGAGATTAGAGCTTGTTTTCACTACAGCTGCATCATCCCCGATAGAAAGCACCACATCATCAGAAGAAGTTCCTGCAAGCTCAGAAATTTTTTCTATTAAACCGAATTCTCCGATTTCTTCTATTCTCATTGCAACTAGAGACACTTTTCCTGATATTTTGAACCGAGGAATTGGGATACCAATTTCATAGCACAGAATTCCCCACACATAGTACAGGTTTCCTGCTCGTTACCTTTTCTTTCTTGATGGGCATTGTTGGCCTTTTCCGGGTTTATAGAAAGCGCTATTTGACTGCTCCAATCAAGTGCTTTACGTGCCTTAGCCATTTTCAAGTCCCATTCATCTGCGCCCTTTACACCCTTTGCGATGTCTGCAGCGTGGGCCGCAATCCGGCACACAATAACCCCCTCTTTTGTATCCTCTATGGTGGGAAGACCGAGATGTTCACGCGGCGTTACATAGCAGAGGAAATCCGCTCCAGCATATGCAGCCATCGTGCCTCCAATTGCTGAAGTAATGTGGTCATACCCGGGTGCAACATCAGTTACCAGAGGCCCGAGGAGGTAAAAGGGTGCTCCTTCACAGATCTCCTTTTCCATTTGGACGTTGGCTACTATTTGATCGAAAGGAAGATGTCCGGGACCTTCTACTATAACTTGGACTCTAGTCTTTCGTGCCTCTCCTACTAATTCACCCAAGGTAAGAAGTTCGGCAAATTGGGCACGGTCGCTTGCATCAGCCAGACAACCAGGCCGCATGCCATCACCCAGACTGAGAGTCACGTCGAACTTCTTAGCAATTTTAAGTAAATGGTCAAAATCTTCATAGAGGGGATTTTCTCTTTGATGTCGGAGCATCCAGGCAGCAATAAAGGCACCCCCCCTACTCACAATCTCAGTAATCCTACCCTGTTCTTGAAGCGACTGGAGAGCTCTCTGAGTTACCCCGCAGTGAACTGTCATAAAATCGACTCCGTCTTCGGCTTGCTTTTCGATAACTTCGAAGATAAGATCAGTACTCATCTCCACGATACTTCCGTATTTTTCTTTAGCTTCCAGGGCAGCTTGATATATTGGCACTGTTCCTACAGGAATGGATGAATTAGCGATGATTTCATGTCTTATCTGATCGAGATTTCCACCTGTACTTAGATCCATAACTGTATCAGCTCCTGCTTCTATAGCGACTCTTAACTTTTTAAGCTCATCTTCCAGGTAGGGGTAATCTTCTGAGGTACCTATGTTGGCGTTCACTTTGGTACGCAGACCTTCTCCTATAGCCACAGCTCTTATTTCTTTGTGTTTGCGATTGCAAGGGAGAATAGCTCTTCCTTTAAGCACCTTTTCACTCAGCATATAAGGCTCTATCTTTTCGTATGCTGCTACTTTTCTTATCTTTTTTGGAATTTCGCCAAGGTTTAATTTCTCTATTAGAGTCATTCTCTCACCTAATTAATTATTCGTTACTAGAAATTAGGAATTCGTTATTCGGAATTAGCAATTCGTAATTAGTAATTCGCTATTCGCTTTTAGTTAAACCCTTCCCAATTTCTAATTTCGAATTCCTAATTTTGATTTAAGCTCTAAGATCCTTGTTTTTAGCTCTCTCGAAGCATTTTCCATATCTGAAGCGACAGCAATAGCTGAAATAACAGCAATCCCGTTGGCACCTGCTCTAATTACATCTTCTAAACTGTTCATGTTTATTCCTCCAATAGCTACTAAGGGAATCTTCACTCTCTTTCTTATTTCCCGTAATGTACCACATCCTATGGGTTCTCCAGCATAACTTTTACTTGGTGTTGCAAAGATGGGTCCTACTCCCAGATAGTCTGCTCCTTCTCTTTCTGCCTTGATGGATTCATCAACGGATGTAACCGAAATGCCAATAATTCCAGAGCTAAAAATATTGCGTGCTTCAGACAAAGGCATATCACTTTGTCCCAAATGAAGTCCGTCGGCATTAACAGCCAGAGCCATTTCCGGGTGGTCATTAACAATAAATGGAATTCTGTGTTTTTTTGTAATTTCTCTTAGCTCATATGCGATAGTTAATTTTTCCTGGTTTTTCTTCTCTTTTTCCCGGAATTGTAAAACAGATGCACCTCCATATATTGCTGCTTTCGCCACATCTTGGTGAGTACGGTTCTTCTCTGGAATCTCTGCAGTTATGACATACAGGCTTAAGTCCATTAGTAGATTCTCACTTTTGCTGAGGTGATTATGTCGCTTGCCTGCAGTTGCGACAGAGCATCGTATAGCTTTGTGTGAAAAGTTCCTGGAAGTCCCTTCGAAGCTTTCGCCGCTTTCTCCCCAGCAAGCCCAAAGGCAACCAGGCCGCCAATTGTTCCTTGAAAACGATCTTTATTGACAGCCACAAATGCTGCAATAGCGGTAGTAGCCATGCAGCCGGTACCGGTAATTGCGCTAAGCATGGCGTGCCCATTTTGAACTAGAGCTGTTTTGCTCCCATCGCTAATAACGTCTTCCCTTCCAGTTATAGCGACTACCATACCCCTCTCCTTTGCCAATTTCTGTGTAATACTTTTAGGATCTGTCTGGTTTGATATCGCTTCTACTCCGCGAATCTCAGCTGATTGTCCTGCCAAGATGGAAATTTCTGCAGAGTTACCGCGGACGACGTCAATTTTTACGTCATTGAGTAAACGGTAACTTGCCTCTGTGCGTAGCATGGTTGCACCTGCTCCAACTGGATCAAGAATTACCGGAATGCTGAGTTCGTTTGCTTTCTTTCCTGCGAGGACCATGGAATCTATTAGTTCTGGAGTAAGCGTTCCGATATTGAGCACTAATGCTCCGGACGCCCTTACCATCTCTTCCACTTCTTCTTTCGCATGGGACATAACAGGTAACGCACCAAGACAAAGCGTTGCATTAGCAGTTTCGTTCATTACCACAAAGTTGGTGATATGGTGAAGAAGGGGCTTTTTTCTTCTAATCTCTCCTAAATCGTTAGCAATTTGCTTATGCAGCTCCACTTTAACCTCCATTAAGCTTTGATTTAACTAGTATAATTTTTAATAAAAAAGCCGTATCTCAGCGAAGATACGGCAGATAAAATAATTTCTTTCGTTTCCTTCGCTGGCATTACCCAGCCCCACTATTAGTAGGGGTCTTACGACTCAGGTTCAAACGGTCTCCTACTCTGGTAGGACTCTCAGCTGCTACAAAGCAGCTCCCGTGAATTATTAATTTTACTTAATTCTATAGCAAAAATTTAGTTATTACAATATTTTCATATGATTTCAGTAACTCAGGATTGTGTTGTAGTTTTTACTGAAGAAGGTCTTTCTTTTTGAAAACTGGGGATAAGGGGTAAACTAAAGCTAAAGGTACTCCCTTTTCTTTCCAGGCTTTTTACCCAAATCTCACCTGACATCCTTTCTACAACAAGCCTGGAGATATAGAGGCCAAGTCCTGTGCCTTTAGTTTTGTGCAACTGCTGATTTTGCATAGTAAAGAACTTATCGAATATACGTGGGATATTTGCAGGAGGAATTCCCTGCCCTGTATCGGAAATATGCGTGATGAGACTATTTTTGTCTTCCTCGCACCATATTTCTATTTTGCCATGATTAGTAAATTTAATAGCATTTCCGATAAGATTGTATAATACCTGAACAACTCTTTCTTCATCTGCAAGAACAGGAGGAAGCTCTTTCTCTAGAAACTCAAGGGATAGACCCTTTTCTCTGGCTAGAACCTTCATCTCACTGGCAACTCTTCTTAGTGTCCTACCTAGATTGCATGTTTTAATGTTAACGATGAAACTATCTTGTTCAATTTTTGAAACATCAAGCATCTCGTTTACCAGATTAAGAAGGTATTCGTTATTTTGTTTAATCTCTTTTAAAATTTCCCACTCCTTCTCGCTGATTGTTTTGTTACACTCTTCCATAAGCATTGAGAGCCAGCCCTTTATATTAGTTATGGGTGCACGAAGTTCGTGAGTGACCATGGTAACAAACTGTTCTCTTAATTTCTCCAATTCCTTGCTTTCTCTCATATCTTGAAAGGTTATAACTGCCCCGCTCAACTCTCCGCAAGAGTCCAGAAGGGGTACTCCATTATAGGAAATGTCTATCCTTATTCCATCTTTATTAAGAACGGTAACATCGGTTTTGGTAACAAGTTGGTTTGTTTCGAGTATTTCTATAAGAGGACATTTATTTTGACAGAGCTTGTTTCCATTTTGATCTTCAATTTGCAGAACCTCATAGCAATATCTCCCTTTTATTTCATAAGCTTTCCAGCCAGATAGTTGTTCCATAGCTGGATTGAATTCGATTATTCGGCCGCCGTCATCTATTACCAGGAGACCATCAGCCATTTGCCGGAATACCGCTTCAAGTTTTGTTTTTGCCTGCGAGAGCTGTTGGTTGACAAGTTCCAATTCCTTTGTTCGGTCTCTTATCTTTTTTTCTAGATTGCTATAGGATTCCTTTAGCCCTGCTGCCATTCTATTAAATTGATTGGCTAGCTGTTCAATTTCATCTCCCGTTCTTATCTCCAGGTTCAGATTCCAGTTACCCTGAGCGATGAGCTCGGCTCCTTTATAGAGTTGGGAAATGGGTGCCGAGAAACGTCTGCCTCCTAAAAGGCTAAGGAGAAAAACAACCAAACCTGACAGTATTCCTATCATTACAATTAACCATTTTGTCTGGGAGAAGATACCAAGTGCATCATTTAAGGGCTCTTCAATAGCCAGCCCCCAGCCTGTGCCGGTAATAGGTAAATAAACATAAAGGATTTTTTCACCTTCAGCATTTACCTCCTCACTAACACCCTTTGTCCCGGCTAAAACCTTGACGGCCCAGTTATCTTTTTCCTTCGCATTTTTGGTTATCATTTTTGCATCAGGATGGGATACTATCTCGCCCTTTCTATCTATAAGAATAGTCTTAGCCGAGGCACTGGTACTAGCTTCTCTTAGAATATTCGTAAGCTTACTAAGGTCAATATGGCCGAGTGCCAGACCCAAGATATTTCCCAATTTGTCTCTTACCGGTACAGCTACGACAACCGTTTCAAAGTCTTCTTTCGGCTCTGAGTTAACAAGGTTTGAAAGGTAGGTCTCTTCAGTTTTCATTACTTCGATGAAATATTTCTGGTAGGCCAGATTGTTTCCAATGATTGCAGAATTCTCAGGATAGATAGCCTGAACATAACCTTCACTATCCATCATCGCAATACTAACGAAGAATTTATGAGATTTTTGGAAATTCTCGATGAAGTCTGCCAGGAAGCTTATATTTCCCTTTTCCATATTTGCCATTACAATGGGGGATTTTGCGACGCTTTCAATATCTTCCTTAGCGTGGTTGAGAAACTGCTGGGCAAGGGCTGTGGCAGTTTGTGCTGTCATTTTTTTATTGTTGAGTGAATAGTTCTTCAGATAAGTTGTATTGTATATAAGCAGAGTGCTCGCGAGGATAGTCATAGGTATAGCAGCTACAAAGAGGAACAGTATAAATAATCTATTTTGGACTTTGTTGAAAACCTTCATAGGTAAAAAATTATAGTTATCCTTAAAACCATTTATTTTTTCTGCTATTCTTCAGTATTTCCCTTTAAGGAGTTAGAATTTTGATTTGTTTATATATTTTGTGGCTAAATGATAAATTACAGTAGTGGTTGAAACGGGAGGCTGGAAATTATAAATCAGTGATAGTAATGATAGGCACGAAAGATTACCATTTTGAAAAAGCGGAGGGGAACGCGCTATTGTATTTAAAAATAATGTAACTTCGATCTGACTTTCAATCTGGTGTGTTAAAGCCAATAGTGTGTCTTCAAAGATTGAGATGCAAAAAGCGGCAGTATAGATTAATATAGAAGAGTGAGAGAGATTTCAAATATAAAATTTATTAATATTACTTTGACTATTATTCTGGTAGCACTAGTTCTCTTCGGATGTGGATATACAGTTCCTACAGGCAAAGAAGAAATTAGCGTAGCAGTATGGGCAGATACTCCGGAAGTGCAGGAAATTGCAACTTCCTCGGAGATACGTATTTCTATAACTAATCAGGACAAACAAAATATTCCTGGGATAACGCTTCGCAGTAAAAAGCTAAAGAATTGGATTGTTAATTCTATAAAACCCAAACCTTTGGACAAAGGTGAGGATGAAGGAGTTTGGGCTTTTAAGGGATTGCCCCCGGGTAGATCTTTGAACATTACTTTAAACGTGACACCTGTTGAAGCAGGCCATCAAAGCGTTGATTTTACATTTGAATCAAAGGGCTTGAAGTTAACAAAACCCAACGGGACACCCGCTTCTTTTAAACTGGATGTATCAGTAGCAAGGGCTAACAGCTTGGATATTTAAATACCAGCGCTTTGGGACAGAAAAGAAGGAGGAGATATTCACTACCACACTTTGGTTCACCTAGAACCATAAATTATTTCTTGATAGCTCTCCTCCTTTTTTAATCAATTCCACATTTAAAGCAAAAATCCTGCCTAAAGGATAAAAATGGTAATTTAGCCTCTTTATTTAGCCGCAGAACTACGGCTTGCAGTTAGAACTCAGGCACAGTGGAAACCTTTGACCGTGTTCTTTTGATCAAATGATGTGCGCATTGAAGTCTGGAAATTAGAAGAATTACATTCCAAGGTGGAGGAGAGATCCTTAAGCTCTGTTTGTAACATTGAATAATAGACTTTGCAGTAAGGGTCAAGCCCGTCGAGTCTTCCGGTTGAGAAATATTTAAAAGAAATACAGCCGGCACCGCAAAAAAACCTCATATCGCAAGTTCGGCATTTATCATTTTTAGACAAACTTTCTGCTCTTATTCTTTTGGTTGCGGCACTATTGAGCCAGATGTCTCTTAAGCTTTTATTTCTTAGAGAACCGCATGAAAATTCTTCACTTCCCACTAAGGCAGGGCAGGGGTATATCTGGCCGTTATTTCCTATAGCCAGGATTTCATATCCGGCAATGCAAAGATCGTATTTTAACGCTCTTTTTCCCGTTAAGCGTGCTTGTAAAGCCTTAAAATTGTCAATACTGATGTTCAATTTGGAGGCAACCTCTTTCAGATTCCTCATTGTCTTGCTTGCCTCAATTGCGGAGATTGTAAGTTTGTTAGTAAGCGCTGCTCTTCCTCTAGGATGAAGAAAGAGAATGTGAAGATGCTTCACTCCCAGCTGGGAAAGATAATGTGCTGTCTTGGCCATATAGGGAGCATTTATTCTGGTCAGAGTGGTTGCAATGACAGGATTAAGGCCGTAGGAAACAAGACTCTTAATACCTTCAAGGGCTGGTTCGAAACTACCTTTTCCCCTTATGGTTTCATGGATTTCAGGGAGATGGCTTTCCAGGCTAACTTGCAGCAGCAACCGCTGGTTTTGCGAAAGACGGGAAAGGTAAGGTTTAATGAGTGTTCCATTTGTAAGGATTACCAAGTTGGTTTTTTGTGTTATTAGCTCGATTATATCGATGATGTCTTTCCTAAGGAAAGGTTCACCACCAGTTAGATAGAAACGTTTAACTCCTAAAGCTTGCGCTTCTTCAATCAAGTTAACCAGTTCCTTAACACTTAAGATATCCTCTTTTTTCAGGGTCGAGGATATTAAACAATGAATGCACTGCAAGTTGCATTGTTGAGTGATGTGTAACCAGAGCTCGGAAAGTGTTTCTGGTTTTATAAATTTACCCCTGCCCGAATAATAAGTGGATTTGGATGAGTCATTTGCAGCTATTTCTCTGACTTGCAGCTCGGCTTCAAAATCCTGGTCATTTAAACTTTTATATACAGATTCCCCTTCTGCAGGGGAACTCATTCTTAACAGGTTGGCTGCTCTTGCCGATGTTTTAAACCAGAATGGTTCTTCGGGAATTAGGAATACGCTGGCGGTATCAAAATATTTGAGATTTTTAAGCTTGAGAGCAGAGTTATGCTGATGTTTAAGACCCTTAACAGTTATACTAAAGAGCTTAAGCCCCGATACGTCTATATGAGTTCTTTCGAAAATTGCCAATCCTCCTATCCCAGATTTTCTAATTAAGGAAAGGTATTCATATTCAGGTATGGCTCCTGATATGCAAGAAGACCAAAGTTTGGGATCATTGCGGAGTTTTTCGGGGATAGGTTCTTTGCTCACGATATCCGAAATAAGCAAGAAACCTCCTGGCTTGAGAATTCTTGCAATCTCCTGAAAAGCTCTTTCTTTATCAGGAAGAAGATTAACTACGCAATTACTAATAACCAGAGATGCGAAGTCGTCAAATAAGGGAAGATTTTCTATTTCCGCAAGCAGGAACTCGGCGTTAAGAATATTTGCCAGGGCTGCGTTTTCGCGGCCCCTTTTAACCACCTCCATAGTAAAATCTATGCCTACAGCCTTGCCTCGAGGAACTTTAAGCGCTGCAAGCATTACATCTAACCCTGCTCCTGATCCAATGTCTACCACAATATCGTCAGATTGCAGATTGTGATAGGATAGCGGATTCCCACAACCTAAGGAAAAATTCCGGCAAGAAGCGGGCAAACGGTCGAGGACCATGCTGTATTGTCCTGGATCACACGTACAACAACTATCATCGGGGAGTTTTTCCTGTTCCGTGGAACAGAGATCACGTTCTGCCTCTAACGCACTTCCGTAGATTTTCTTAATTTCTTTCTTTAAACTATCTTGTGTCATTATATAACCTCTTAAGGGTATAAGGAGAGACACCAAGTAAATACAGCACCCTAATTATCCACATAAGCAGGATAGTCTTAAGTACGCCGTTATTTTCCCAGCGACGTACTGAAGTCCGTACCGCTAAAGGGATTCTGACTATTTTACCCAGTTTACGCATCCTTTGAGCCATATCCAGATCTTCCATAAAAGGAAATTCTTTAAATCCTCCCAACATCTCAAAGGCATGCCTTTTTATAAACATAGCTTGATCACCTGTAAATCCTTTGGTTATCCAGTCACGCATATTTATGCCAGTTTCAATTATGCGGTATATTATACGATTGCTATCGATTTGAATGAGAAATCTTCCACCTATTACTTTAGGGCTCTTAAGGTATTCTTTAATTGCTGTTAGTGCCTTTGCGGGAAGAAAAGTATCAGCGTGCAAAAAGAGCAGGATTTCACCCCTGGCAAGACTCGCACCTTTGTTCAGTTGTTTTCCTCTTCCTGGAGATGATGAAGCTAGAATAGCAAATTTTTTTGCAATACTCGCTGTGCCATCGCTGCTATCTCCATCAGCTACGATTACCTCGCAATCCTCAAAGCTGCTAAGATGTTCAAGAGTAGCGGGAAGTATTTTCTCTTCGTTGAAAGTCGGAATTATTATGGATATCATTTCGATTTTGAATTAATGTTACTATTTTGTATCAGACAAAGACACTTAAAATATTAATAATATATTGTACAGATATCTAAGCGGCAAAGATTAAATAACTGCTTATGAAAAATGAAATTAGGCTAACTGTATATAATATGTCAAATTTCACGCTTTAAAGGGCGGGCTCACTTTTCATAAGTGGAGTTAGAGCTCTTTCCGTAAAGAAATGCAATTGAGCTTAAAAAGCCAAAAACAAGATACCATAATACAATTTTTTGTATAAAGTCCAACTGAATCTCCCTGAGGTTCAGCCCTTCTCTTATCAAAATAGGCCCAACGATTATAGCAGCGTGAGGATTTCCAGCCATGCTAACTAAAACGTAACCAGATAGAACGAAGACAGGAACGAATATAATAAATGGATGTACTGATAATCGCGATTTGAGCTTGCCTTTAGACAAAGCAAGAACAAGCCCAACGGCCATTCCCAAAAGGAAAAACAGCCCTGTATTAAACCGCATGTCAATCCAATTTATTTTCATGGATGCCCAGGCTATCTCGAAGCCGATCAAACTGCCCCAGAAGATGTGTGCGAAAATGAAATTGGCTTGAAGCATTGAAGCTTGCAGGTTCTTCATTGATTTCTATCCCGTTTCATTAATAAAATCAATAAGCATTTCTGCTGTTTGAGCTGAGATAGCTGAACAGTGGTTATGCAGCCTTTTATCTCCGAAAGAAATACCTTCACGTAGAATAACGCAGCAAGATGCGGAGAATCTTTCTTCAAAGCGCTGGTAGAACTCCCTTGCATATGTAAGAGCTTTTTTGTTCCTTCCCGGAGTTTTTCCATCTCCGTATAGAACTCCAATAAAGAGCAGGCTTCCTAGTAGTGCGCCACAGACACAGCCGCAATAGCCTATTCCTCCTGCTAGAGTGCTGGCAGCTTTAAGCACACTCTTTTCAAGAATAATTCCTTTTGTTTCGCTGCACGCTCTTAGTATGGATTGGGCACAATTATAACCTCTGGAAAAGTAGTGGATAGTCTTTTGGCCGGCCTCTTTGGAATCCAATATTTTTCTCATTGATTAGCTCTCCTTACTAAAAGAATGGCACCTCCTAGTAGGCTTGTTAGGGTAACTATGAAGAAGAAAGCAAGTGAGGCACTTACTGCTTGCGTTGCGGACAAACCAAGTCTGCCAAAGAAATAGATGTAAGCTCCCTCCCTTAATCCCAAACCGTTAACGGATACGGGAAGCATTGAGAGAGCTGAAATGATAGGGATAAAAATGAAGCAATAGACTGCTGAGACCTTAAGATTGAAAGCGTGGAATATGACAAGATTAATCAATACCACTGAGGTCTGAAATAAAAAAGATAGAAACAGAATCCAGAAAAGAGTAGATTTATTTTTGAGTGGCAATCTCATGCCATTGCTAATTTCTAAAAGATATGTTCTTAGGCTTTTCCATCTCATCCTGTTTATAGATCTCTCCCAACGATGAAGATAAGCAACAAAGATAAATATAAGCAGTGAAAGTGCCAAGAACATAATTATCCATGAGAAATATGGTTTCGCTAGCTGATATCCCAGCAATAATGCAAAAGCTGCTGTGAAACCGAGGGCAACACTTGCGAGAATTCTTTCTGCGAGTATAGAGGCGATGGAGTAAGAGGAGCTCTTAATAGTTCTTGATAGATCGTACGCTCGTACAACGTCTCCACCTATGCTAGTGGGAAGAAAATTGTTGAAAAACAAGCCTACGAAGTAAAAGGAGACAAGTTTGAAGAAAGGAACAACCAAACCTTGAGATACGAGTACCAATTGCCATTTATACGCACTCAGGAAGATGGCGAAAACTGCAATGACGAATGCCATACCTACATAGAAAATCCTGGCTTGCAAAATTAGGTCCCGGCCCTCTGAGAAATCTGTTTGGTATAGGATGATAGAGATAAGAAGAATAGAAATTATTATTTTTGCAAACTTAAGAAAAGACTTGTTTCCTTTCATCTGTTTTCCCTCGATTAAGGTTTAACTTCAATGCGGAGCTTAAAACCAAAAGAGTAATGACGACAACGAAAACCCAAAACAGTATTTTTACCGTTCCGGTAAGACTCTGGCCCAGATAGGAATATACGATGGTTGCTGGAAGTTGCCCAATACCGGTAGCGAGCCAGAAGGGCCAAAAGCCAATAGAAGTTAAACCCGCTCCATAGCTTACCACATCGAAGGAAATTATTGGAATAAGCCGGGCAATTAGAACTGCATGTTTACCGTAACGGGCAAAGAATCCATCTGCTATTTCCAGACTTCTTCTGCTCACAAGTTTTTCCGTTGCGGGCCGGCCGAATGTTTGCGCAATAAAGAAACAGATAGCTGCTCCTACCATGGCGCTGCTCCAGGAAAGCAGGGTTCCCCACCATACTCCAAAGAGCAACCCGTTAGTGAAGGTGATTACGAATGCCGGCAGAGGGGCAATGATAGATTGTAAAACCATCAATGCACCTGAGATAATGGGAGCCCACAAGCCAAATGAAAGAAGGTAGGTTTTTAGGGCTTTTACATCTCCGCGGCTAAGCAGCCCGAAAGCTTGCTTTATAAACGTCTGGAAACCCGGCACAAATAAATATAGAAGGATAGAGAGGAGCAGTGCTCCTCCTATCAAAAATTTTTTCTTATCTTTATCAGGCATTAGTAATTATTAATCCTCCAGTATTATTTTAGTGAGAAGCTCACTATAACTGGGCTGCCATCAGGTGGCAAGATATCTTCACGTCCATAGAATTTTACTTTATTCTCTGTGTGTGTGGCACCCCATTCCCATTTTGCATTACTGGTAATTCCAGCGGCACAGCTATCCAAACAGAGCAGGCAGCCGGTTTTTTTCTCGCTCTGGGTCTGGTAGTTGCCTCCAAACCGTACTTCCATTCCTCTATCTGGTTCAGACTTGATGATGTCTTCAAAATCATAGGTTTTACCGTCCCAGCTGACCTTAACCTCCAGGGTATCGCCTTCTACAATAGTTCCTATTGGTGAATCAAGTTTGACATTGTCGCCTGGCTTTGCTTCTATAGAAATCAAGGCATCATGTAGCTTTAAAGCATTTGCCCAAGCTCTTAAGACAGATTTATCACCATTTGAGCCGTCCTTAGAAACTACCCCGTGTCTTGTCCACTCTGAGAAATATTTGCCGTTTACTTCAGTATAGATAAGGACTTCATTGTTGTCGGTATCAACGACTAACGGGTTTTTTCTGGTGGGTTGAGCAAGCTCTTCTTCTGTCTCCGTTTCAGGTTTTGGTTCTTGTTTCGCTTGTTTCTGCTGACAGCCAAGCGCAATAAGCAGAAGAACCATTAAAAATAAGACTCCCAAATATTTAAGTTTTAACCGCATAGTTCCCTCCTTAAACATAAACAATATTAATACTTATTATGTAAAAATGTAATAATTAATATACAGGAATTTTCACGTTTAGGCAAGGGGGCTGTGCGAAAAATTTGTAGATGGCATTATATGGAAATTACTATCCGTGGTGACATGAGCTGATGTAAGACAAATTTGCAGCTTAATGACTCTTTGATGTATAAAAACAATTGATAACAAAGTTCAATTCTATTTCTAAAGTTTTAGTGTTATTATGAGTATTATCAATCAGTCAGTATATTGAGGGAAGACATTTACAGCCAAAAATATATCGTACGCTCATTCAGTCCATTAAATGTGTTTTAAGGGTTGGCACTGTTAGTTCTATTATTATAAATAAGGGAAGAGTTACTATATGAAGATTGCGCAGTTATATAGTTTCGTAACAGTTGTCGAGACAGGGAGTTTCTCCGCAAGTGCAAAAAGGCTTAAGATCTCACAGCCTGCAATAACTTTTCAGATTCAATCCCTCGAAGAATCTCTGGGTGTTCAACTGATAGACCGTTCGGGCAAAAGAGTAAGACTGACAGAGGCGGGGGAATTAGTATATAAATCATCTAGAAAAATAATATCGGAGGTTAAGTCTCTGGAGAGCCAGATTGAAGAATTTCAAGAATCACCAAAAGGGAGCTTAACTATTGGAGCAAGCACCATTCCCGGTGAGTATGTACTTCCAAAAATGTTCGGTGCTTTTAAAAAGAAATATCCGGAGGCAGTACTTTCTTTGGAGATAGCAGACACTGAAGAGACTGTTGAGAGAGTAATAAACGGAGAATTTGACATTGGAGTAGTAGGAGCAGCTATTGAGGACAAGCGCTTGGAATTTAGCCCCTTTTTAAAGGATGAACTCATATTTATTGTCCCTGCTAATTATGAGCATTATCAAGAAGGCAAAGTATCTTTGAAGGAAATCATTGGTGAGAAATTAGTCGTCCGGGAAGAAGGTTCAGGTACCCGTATGGTAGTGGAAAAAGAGTTATCTAAAAAAGGCATAAAGCTGATTGATTTCAGTGTAGTAATGGAATTAGGCAGCAATGAGGCGGTAATTACGGCGGTTGAAGCTGGATTAGGAGCTTCCATTATTTCCCGATGGGCAGCAGAGAAGGCGATAGAATTAGGTACAGTAAGAGTAGTCAAGATCGAGGATATGCCAATTGAGCGCAACCTTTATATAACAGTCAGGCGAGGTAGACCCTTTAACCGGTTAACTGAACTTTTTTTAGAGTTCTTAAAGACAAGGGTAGAAAGTAAGCGCGGTGGGGAAGCATAATGGTGAATTTGGGTGCTCGCGATGGAGTGATACTATTTGGCTCAACCCATCATGCATTAAAAGCCGAGAAGGTTCTGCGAGAACATGGATTTAAGATAATGCTTATCCCTGTTCCCCGTCATCTAAGCTCTGATTGTGGAATAGCAATCAAGTTTGATTTCTCTTTAAGGGACTACTTATCTTCTCTTCTTCGGGAAAAGAAAGTGGTAGTAACCGGTGTACATCCGCTCATCAGCCGCTAATACTGGAATAAGACAATTTGTTATTTAGAGTTATTTTAGGAATGTTCTAGGTAAAAATATTTGGAAGTGAAAATGACGGGAATCATTTTAGCCGGAGGTAAAAATACTCGAATTGGGACTAATAAGGCTCTGCTGAAAATAGGGGAGAGCAGCATTATCGAAAACACAATTTCTCTTCTAACTCCCCTGTTTGATTCTATTTTAATCGTAACCAGTTCAGCAGAGGCTTACCGCTCTTTCGGACTCAGAATAGTTAAAGATGTGCAACCAGGAAAGGGTCCTCTTGTAGCAATATATTCCGGGCTTCTTGCAGCTGAGAGCAAATGGAATTTTGTGGTTGGATGCGATATGCCTTTCCTTAACAGTGATTTGATAAAATACATGAAAGAACAGTGCAATGGTTTCGATGCAGTTGTACCTAAACTCAACAGCTACTATGAATCCCTCCATGCTTTCTACAACAAGAGCTGTCTTAAGACTATCGAAAAACAGCTTGGAAGTAACGATCTGAAAATCAATTCGCTCTTTGGGAACATAAAAGTGCGGGAAGTAACCAGAGAGGAAACCAGCCGCTTTGGAGATACCCATATGCTTTTTTTCAATGTAAATACCTTAAGCGACCTCTCTTACGCCCAATCACTGGTTAAATAGGGCTCCACTTCATATCCATCTTATCCATATTAATTCACATGTATTAGTTGGTTTATGTGAAGGTGGATAAATTCACTTTAATTCCGTTTTTCCTTCACAATTTCTTTAAATGCAACTTAGAGGCTCTCAGATTTTGAGTTACAAATTATATAAAAAATAGTTATAATGCCATAGAACTCAATACGGAATTGCTGAAAAGAGCAATAACCCATAGAATTGGGCTATGATTCAAATCTAAAAATATTTATTATATAAAGAAGGAGAATTAAAAGTAACGTCGAATTGTAATTAATGTTACAATCTTATACGTCTCCGAGCCTTTTTCCCTAAGCCACGCTGACAGCAGGGTAAGGGAAATGGCCGATAGGGTGTAGAGGGAAACGTCTACGCCTCCCGCATTTGGAAAGGAGAAAAACAGGGTGTAAACCTCTCTCCAATTGCGGGGAGAGGATTTTTTTGTCCAAGGAGTGGAAAAATATTGAAAATTGTGACGATATCAGGTGCATGTAAAGATGTGGGAAAGACAAATCTGGCTGTATCTATCATCAAAAGAATTAAAGGTCTTGCAGCTTTAAAGTATTCGCTCCACTACCCGGGTAACGGAACCGGGGTAATAACGGACCCTGAGATTCTTGATAAGCATGGAACCGATACTTCAAAGTTTTTGAAAGCAGGAGCAAATCCAGTGTTCTGGGTATGTACCAACGGAGGGCAGCTGGAACTTGATTTGAAGAAAGCGTTGTCGCTCTTGCCTCCAGGATCAAATGTAATTATTGAGGGAAATAGTGTTCTCAACTATTTGAAGCCAGCTTTTGCCGTTTTTATTATGAATTCCTGCTGGGACAGAGTTAAACCTTCGGCGATTGAAGCTATGGCCAGGGCAAACGTAATTATTGAATATAGTAAGAATAAGGATATCAGGACGAAAATTTTTAATATCAACGCTGGTGCAAGAATGCTAACTTTTGACCCTAATAAAGCAGGAGGTGAGGATTTTAAATTGTTGCTTGAAGATTTAAGAAATGTTTGGAGGGAGGATATGGAGGAAAGAATACAGCAGGTGGTAAGAGAAATGTCCAGAGAAGGAAAAATATCTTGCCATAATGCAAGAAAGATAGCTGAAGAACTGGCAGTTCCTTATCACATGGTAGGCAAGGCAGCTGATGAACTTAAGGTTAAGATTTTTCAATGTGAGCTTGGCTGTTTTTAAATAAATTCAAACTGCAAAGTTCAAAATGTAAAATGACAATTGAAGATCCAAAATGGTGTTAGGATTTTGAACTAAATTGTTGGGGCTAACGACAAGGAATTTTCGTGACAAGTTTCTCATTTTGATTTGTAATTTTGATTTTTTCGTTTTGGATTTGGATTTCTGATAGATTCTCCGAGCCAGGTCTCCTAAACTCCGTCGTCGGCGGGGTAAGGAGAATGGCCGATAGGGTACAAAGGGAAACCATTGTGCCTCCCGTATTTGGAAAGGAGAACGTGTATTCTAAAGAGGAATTATATTTTTGGATACCCGTCCACCTTTCAGGAGGCGGGTTTACTTTTATATTATTACTCGGAAATGGAAAACGGATATAACTTGAAGGGAGATGGAAGTGAGCAATAGGCAATTCGTAGTTGTTTTAATAGCGATTCTAATGTTGGTTGCTTTCGGTTGTCAGCAGAAGGCTGCTAAAGAATCTGAACGTAAGTCTGCAGAGAAGAGTGAAACTGTGGGAAGACTGGTGCTTGCGACTACAACCAGTACGCAGGATACCGGTTTACTTGATGAACTCGTACCTATTTTTGAAAAAGAGAATGGAGCTCAGGTAAAAGTTGTGGCTGTTGGCACGGGTGAAGCGCTAAAAATGGGCGAGCGTGGTGACGCAGACATTCTTTTAGTTCATTCTAAGAGGGCAGAGGAGGGACTGGTAGCAAAGGGTTTTGGCGTAAAGAGAATTCCGGTTATGCACAATGATTTTGTTATAATTGGACCAGTAGATGATCCAGCAAAGATTAAAGGAAGTACTGCTGGAGATGCCTTCAGAAAGATTGCCTCATCTGGAGCGACCTTCATATCCAGAGGTGATGATTCAGGAACCCATAAAAAAGAGAAACTGATTTGGGAGAGTGTTCAGATAAATCCCAGTGGGAGCTGGTATATTGAGTCAGGACAGGGTATGGGTGAGACTGTCAAGATAGCAAATGAAAAAAGAGGATACACATTGGCAGATAGGGGTACTTTCCTTGCCTCCCAGCGTATCGAATTAGTAGTTCTGGCGGAAAAGGACTCCCTTCTCCTTAATCCCTATGCGGTTATTGCAGTAAATCCAGAAAAGTATCCAAAAATTAACTCGAAGGGTGCCGAAGCCTTTATAGAATTTCTGACTTCACCGAGGATTCAGGAGATGATAGGGGAATTTGGAATTGACAAGCACGGTGAACCTTTATTTGTGCCGGATGCAAAGAAGGGGAATTAGGAAACTAGAAATTAGGAAAAGGTCAGCTAAGAACGAATTACTAATTACGAATTGCTAATTCCGAATAACGAATAACGAATAGCCGATAACGAGGTTTATATGGAGCTCTTATATCAAGGACTTAAACAGGCGGTTCTGCTCATCTTGAGAGGAGAACCCGAAGTATACGAAATAGCCTGGCTTTCTCTTAAGGTTTCGGGAAGCGCAGTTTTTATCTCTTTGCTTCTGGGAATTCCCTGGGGGATATTTCTTGCCCTTTCCCGTTTTCCTGGGCGGCGTTTCCTGATTGCACTTACCAATACAGCTATGGGACTGCCGCCGGTTGTAGTCGGTCTTTTTGTCTCCCTATTCCTCTGGAGGAGTGGACCTTTAGGGTTCTTGGAACTGCTCTATACTCCCGCAGCTATGATTATAGCTCAAGTAATAATTGCAGAACCTATTGTAGCCGGACTTACTTTATCGGCTGTTCAGCAGCTCGATCCGCGACTCGGACAGCAGGCCCTTTCCCTGGGTGCTTCTCGTTTGCAGATGGTCTGGACTTTACTCAAAGAGGCAAAGCTCCCTACGCTTGCAGCAATTATGGCAGGTTTTGGGGGAGTTATCTCTGAGGTAGGGGCTGTCATGATGGTAGGGGGGAACATTAAAGGGCAGACGCGTGTTCTTACTACGGCAACCGTTCTGGAAACGAGAATAGGTCGATTTGAAATGGCCATTGCCTTAGGATTTATTCTTTTGGTTCTGGCTTTTGTGGTTAATCTAGTTTTGACTCAGAGTCAGCAGAGAGGTGCGATACCCTGGCATATCCGCGGCTGGAGATAAAGAATCTCCTTCATCATTATGGGGAAAGAAGAGTTCTGGATATAAACCGGCTCATTGTTGAGCCGGGAGAAATCCTAGCTATCATCGGGCCCAATGGAGCAGGGAAGAGCACGCTGCTCAGAGTTATTAATCTACTGGAAAGCCCGGATAGAGGAGAGATATATCTTGAAGGTAGGAGAATTGGAGATTCACGGAGTGAGCTATCAGAGCGACGGAAAATGGCAATGGTTTTTCAAGACCCCTTGCTCTTTAATCAGAGTGTCTTTGCTAATGTTGCCTATGGTCTAAGAGTAAGAAAAGTTCCCGAAAAGGAAATTAAGGAGAGAGCAAGTACAATCCTTGAACAAATGAAGATAGGACACCTTTCGGCTAAACCTGCCTGGCAGCTTTCAGGGGGTGAAGCTCAAAGAGTCTCTTTAGCACGTGCCATAGTTGTCAAACCGGAGGTGCTTTTTCTGGATGAGCCTTTCACTTTCCTCGATCCGCCTACCAGAGAAAGCATTAGGGAAGACCTGATTATGCTCATAAAAAAGATGGGGCTGACTACTGTATATGTTACTCATGACCGTACGGAAGCACTAATAGTAGCAGATCGTATTGTGGTAATGGATAACGGTAGAATTCTTCAAAAGGGTTCTCCTTTTGAGGTATTTAACTATCCAGCGAGCGAGATGGTGGCAAATTTTGTAGGTGTAGAAACGATACTTCCAGGAGAAGTGATGATGTGTCAGGGTGGGTTAACAAGAATTGCAGTGTATGGAAATGAGGTTGAAGTAGTAGGAGAATATAAGGAGAACGAAAAAGTACTGGTGTGCATAAGGCCAGAAGAAGTTTTAATAGAAGAAGCTGATGAGGAATATCATACCAGTGCGCGTAATCATTTTCTGGCTAAAGTCATTAGATTACTAAATATGGGAGCTCTAACTAAAGTTGACCTTGATTGCGGATTCCCTTTAGTTTCTTACATAACTAAACAGTCAAAGGAAGAGCTGGATCTTAAGATTGGAAGTGTGGTAAAAGCAGCTTTTAAAGCCTCAGCAGTGCATGCGATTAGGAAGTGAGAGTTATGAGTTATGTGACAAGGGTCAAGGGTGAAAAGTGGAAAGTGAAGCGTGAGGAGTGAGGAGAAGTAATCGTTGAACGGAGAACGGTGAACGCTTTGGCCATAAAGAAGCTATGATGCAAGGCGATAACCTGGGAAAGTAACTATTAAAGAGTAAGGAGAATTTGATGATTGATCTTGAGGAAGCAAGAAAAAGAATACTTGATTCCATAAAACCGCTTGACGTTATTAGCGTTTCCCTCCTGGATTCTTTAGGGATGGTTCTGGCAGAGGATGTCTATTCTGATGCAGACATTCCCCCATTTAATAATTCAGCAATGGATGGGTTCGCTTTACAATCCCAGGATACTAAAGGAGCAAGCAAAGATAATCCTGCCATCCTTGAAGTGATGGAAGATTTGCCTGCCGGCTATGTTTCTACTAAGGCCGTAACTCCTGGTTCAACCATAAAGATTATGACTGGTGCACCCCTTCCTAAAAATGCGGATGCTGTAGTGCCGGTGGAAGATACCTCATTAAAAGAGAGAAAAGTCTATATATTTAAAGAAGCGCGCCCCGGGGACAATATTCGCGAAGCTGGCGAGGATGTAAAAGAGGGAGAACTTGTCATCAAAGCTGGTTCAGGTATTGGGGCAGCAGAATTTGGCATGTTGGCCAGTTTAGGAAAGCCCAGTGTGAAGGTAAGGCGGAAGCCAAGAGTCGGTATAATCGCTACCGGTGATGAGCTGGTCGATATCAAGGAGGAGGTTGGCCCGGGGAAAATCAGAGATAGTAACAGCTATTCCCTGGTTGCTTTGGTAAAGGAATGTAAGAGCACCCCTGTGTCTCTGGGTATAGTAAGGGATAAACGGGAAGAACTCAAGAAAAAGATACTAGAAAACGTTTCCAAAATAGATATTTTTGTTACATCGGGCGGTGTTTCCGTAGGGGACTACGATATGGTCAAAGATGTGTTGACTGAAGTTGGAGAGATGAATTTTTGGAAAGTAGCTATGAAACCGGGTAAGCCCCTTGCTTTTGGCTTTATCCAAGGCAAACCACTTTTCGGGCTACCAGGTAATCCGGTTGCAGTGATGGTTTCCTTCGAGCAGTTTGTGAGACCATCAATTTTAAAGATGATGGGAAAGAGCTACCTTTTCCGGCCAGAGGTTGAAGCTACTCTGGTGGAAGATATCAAGAAGAAACCGGGTAGACTTCATCTGGTGAGGGTACACGTTTTTCAAAAGGACGGCAATTTCTTTACCAAAGCAACCGGGCCGCAGGGTTCGGGAATCTTGAAATCTATGATCCTGGCGAACGGTCTTGCGCTAGTTCCTAAGGAGGCAACTCTGATCAGAGCTGGAGAAAAAATAAAAGTGCAGATGATTGGGATGGAGGAAGATCATTAGCCCCTTTGGGGCTAGATTCCAGGAATCCGGGCGACCAGGTAGCCAGGTGAAATGGAGACATGATGGTTGAACTTATTGATAAACACAATCGCATAATAGATTACTTGCGCATATCTATCACTGATAGATGCAATCTACGCTGTCTCTACTGTATGCCTCCTCAAGGTGTAAAGTGGAAACCTCACGAGGAGATACTTACTTACGAAGAGATACTTCTTTTTGCTGAGGCAGCAATAGAAACAGGAATTTCTCGTATAAGACTTACTGGAGGAGAACCTCTGATACGTAAAGATGTGGTAGGCTTGGTTAAGAGCCTATGCAGGATTCAGGGCTTACGAGATCTTTCCCTTACCACAAATGGAATTTTGTTGAAAAACTATGCCTCAGCTCTTGCCCGGGCAGGACTTACGAGAGTAAACATTAGCATTGATTCACTTGACCTTGATGTCTATAGGAATCTTACCCGCTGCGGAGATCTTAAAATAGTTATGCAGGGAGTAAAGAAGGCCCTAGCGGTTGGTTTCAATCCAGTGAAGATTAATGTAGTTATTTTGAGAAGGATAAATGATGATTTCAAGCCATTTGCCGATTTAATTAGGGAGTTTCCAGTGCATATAAGGTTTATTGAACACATGCCCTTTAATAAAGAAATTGATCCTAAAACCTTTGTTTCTTGTGAAGAGATGAAAGATAGGATAGAGAAACTGGGAAAACTGGAGCCTGCTGATCCCCCAATTGGTGCTGGCCCGGCAAAATATTTCTATATGAGCGATGCGCTGGGTACAATCGGTTTTATATCACCCATCAGCCGGCATTTCTGTGATTCCTGTAATAGACTGCGCTTAACAGCTGATGGTAAGTTAAAAGTTTGTCTTTTCTCTGAAGAGGAAATAGATGTGAGGGCACTTCTTAGAGAGGATCCCCGCAAGGAGAAGATAAAGGAATTTATAAAAAATATTTTGCTTAGCAAACCCAAGCAGCGGGAGTCGTTAGCTGCAATAAAGCTCAAAAGGGGAATGTTCCAGATTGGAGGATGAGATGAATAGTCAGGAGTCAAGAGTCAGGAGTCAGGACGGAAAGCAAGTGGGCAGTCGGCAGTCGGGAGTCGACAGTCAAGAAGGGAAACCCCAAGACTCAAGCGACAAGCCACAAGAAAGAGGGTTGACGCACTTTGGGGAACAGGGAAGAGCAAGAATGGTTGATGTGAGCGAGAAAAAAGAGACACTTCGGGAGGCGGTTGCAAAAGCAAGGGTGTTTATGAAAGCAGAAACTCTTGCACTGATAAAGGAAGGAAAAGTCAAAAAGGGAGATGTCTTGGCTGTAGCTCAAATTGCAGGTATCATGGCTGCTAAAAAGACATGGGATCTAATTCCTATGTGTCACCCCCTTCCTATTACCCGTATTGATATGAATTTTTATATAGATGACCAAAAAAATAGTATTGAAATTGAGGCAATTGTCCGCACCAAGGCAGCAACTGGTGTTGAAATGGAAGCTTTGACTGCTGTTTCCGTTGCTGGTTTAACCATTTATGATATGTGTAAAGCGGTTGATAGGGGAATAACTATCACGGATATCAGGTTAATAAAGAAAAGCGGAGGTAAAAGCGGGGAGTTTGTGAGGAAGGAGGACAAATGAAAAAGAACGCTCAAAGCTCAAAGCTCAAGGCTCAAGGCAAAAGACAGAAACCACACGTCACAGGTCACGGATTAAAGGCAAAAGGTAAGCAGTCGGCAGTCGGCAGTCGGCAGTCTAAAGTCGAAAATGAAAAGAACCTTGAACCTCGAACCTCGAACCCTGTGGTTATCTCTGTAAATATAAGTGAGCGAAAGACCGTACGGAAGAGAAATGTAGGCAACTGTAGCATTCTGGAGAACAGGGGGTTAGAAGGAGATGCTCATGCTGGAGATTGGCACCGGCAAGTAAGCTTGCTTGCGGAAGAGAGTATAGAAAAGATGCGCAAACTTGGGCTCAAGGTAGGCCCGGGAGATTTTGCAGAGAATATAACCACAAAAGGTGTTGATCTTATCAGCCTCCCTATAGGTACAACGATAACTATTGGTGATGATGTGGTTTTGGAAGTGAGCCAGATAGGAAAGGAGTGCCACACACGGTGTGCTATATACTATCAGGCTGGTGACTGTGTGATGCCGCGTGAGGGGATCTTTGCAAAAGTGCTCAAGGGAGGAAGAGTTAAAGTGGGAGATGAAATAAGAGTTGTACGTATGAAAGGTTAGGCCACAAAGCCTCAGAGCTTGACAGCCACAAAGTCTATATGAACTTTCTGAGGCCCGGGGCTTGTAGCTTTGAAGCCCATTCTAGACCAGAGGTGAGTAATGAAAATCGCAATCCTTACAGTAAGCGATAAAGGTTCTAAAGGAGAACGTAGGGACGAAAGCGGGAAAGCAATCCGCAGTATAATGGAAGAGGCAGGTGCTGAGATAGTTGCTCATAAAATAGTTCCAGATGAAAAGGATATGATTAAAAAAGAGCTTATTGATTTTTGCGACAATCTCAAAGTGGACATAGTATTGACAACAGGGGGAACAGGTCTGTCTCCCCGTGATGTAACTCCTGAAGCAACGCGGGATGTGATTGAACGCTTAGCACCTGGTTTTAGTGAAGCTGTGAGGTCGGAGAGCATGAGGATTACTCCCTTTGCAATGCTTTCAAGGGCAATAAGTGGTTTACGGGCTAATGCTTTAATTATAAATCTTCCTGGAAGCGAAAAGGCGGTGCGCGAGAGTCTGAATGTTATTCTTCCAGCTCTACCTCATGCCGTAGAAACTATTCAGGGTAAAACTGAACACCAGGGTCATTAAGAATTACTTTTTGAGTTCAGAATGAGCAACCATTTGCTGTTTGAAATTTTGGGCAATACCAAGTGCAGCAATGAAGAGAAAGATAGTAATGATCCCGGCATAGAGTTTAATATTGAGTGAACGTCCTCCCATTATAGGATTTGCAGGATGAAAAACACGTTCAGTATTTGAAAGGAGGATCCAAACAACTACAGCGTTAGCAAAGTACAGACCTGCACTGATAAGAAATTTGTCCGTTAAATGTGCAGTGGTATAAAGAGCAACGGAGGCAAGAAGAATAAGAGCAGCAGTTAGGAACCTCGGTTCTTGCCAGAAGATCCCTCCCCATGCAATCTGCATAGAGGCAATTCCCATCAGAAAGTGAATGAACCACAGTAAAATAGCAGTTTTTTCAAAAGCACGGGAATAGACAAAAATGTTGTATCTCTTAAAAAGCATAAATGCAGCTCCTAAAAGACCAGCTAGGGTAAAGACTAGGATTCCCACCCAGCTTAGAGCTCCATGTAAATAGATAAACTTCGCAATATTTCCAAGTGTTTTCTCTGGTGGAGAGAATAAAGCAACCGCTATGGCCAAGACAATTGCTGCCAGAATAATAATGTTATTTTTATGGTTGAGGAAAAAAGGTCTTTTTTCCATGCTTCTTGAACAATAGTTTCTAAGACAGGTGTGCATATTAGTTTACCATAATTTAGGTTTTGAGCGGAGCAGTAAAAGGTATGTTTGCAAGTCAAACGCATGTTTTTGGGGATGGAACCTGTGCGTATCTGAAAAACGGAAGGTACCTTCCTTGCGAAATAAAATCTTACATGCATATTACAATATAGATATCGTAAATTTGAGGTATGGATCGATATTGCCAGCACCACCATTATTTGGTAATATGAGAACGTTCAGGCTGGTAGCAGTGCGTTGCATAGTTTTGATGTGAACAGAGTGCTCCTTTCCAAACTCATGCCGAGGAGTATTTTTTTAATGATTTTACGGGAGGTGGATTTCCTTTGGCGATAAATAAAAGGAGCAGAAATCGATTAATAATTATTACTGTTATTTTACTTGTGGTAGTTGGATTTCTGCTTTATCAGTCGTCCATCGGCACATATTCGTACTATAAGACTGTGAGCGAACTCCAGAGCGATCCGTCGTTAATTGGGGTTCCCGTAAGAGTAGGGGGGATTGTTGTAAAAGATTCACTCAAGCAAGATACAAAAGGCTATCATTTCCTTATCTCAGACAAGGCAAAGACTATGCAGATAAACTACAATGGAGTTATGCCTCAAACTTTTGGAGAAGGAATACAGGTAGTTGCTGAAGGCATCTACAATTCAGACTCGCAGCTGGATGCAAAGAAGATAATAACTAAATGTCCTACCAAATATCAGTCAGAAGAGAAGAAGTGAGGCCTATCGCATGATAATTCTGGGTAAGCTGTTCCTGGTAGTTTCTGCTCTAATATCTGCCTTCTACCTGGTTTTTATGATCTATGCCCTGAGTACACAAGGGAAGCAGAGACAAGCCAATTTGCGAAACTCCTACTGGGGTCTAATCTGGCTTTTTATAACCATATCTCTGTCGAGTTCAGTTCTCCTTGCAGCTTTTATTGCAAAAGATTTCAGCTTTGAATATGTAGCTAACCATTCAAGCGCCGATATGGCGCTTGTTTATCGTATATCTGCTTTCTGGGCAGGTCATGAAGGGTCGCTTCTCCTCTGGCTATGGATGACTGCAACTATAGCAGCGATTATAGCTTACCGCAAGCAGAAACAACCGGATATAATGTCCACGTATGTACTGCTTGTGATAAATGCGGTTCAATTTTTCTTCCTGGCCGTTCTGGTTTTGGCGGCTGATCCCTTTAAGGCAGCGCCACCATTTGCAGCTGCAGGAAGAGGTATAAATCCTTTGCTGCTTCACTGGGCAATGATTCTTCATCCCCCCACTGTTTTTCTAGGTAATGCAGGTTTGACTGTGCCTTTCGCCTATGCAATTGCAGCTCTTCTTGCGAAGAAGGCTGATGCTACCTGGGTTCATCTCTGTCGGAGATGGACTATCTTTGCGTGGTTATTTGTGACTATTGGTATTTTTCTTGGTGCTCTTTGGGCCTACGTTGTTCTTGGCTGGGGTGGATACTGGGGTTGGGATCCGGTAGAGAATGCTTCACTTCTTCCCTGGCTTACGGGGACAGCTCTGCTGCATTCCTTCACAGCATATCGGCATAGAGGAAGTTTTAAATCCTGGTCTATTGGTCTAGCTATTATCTCTTTCTGGCTCACTATTGTAGCAACTTTCATTACTCGTTCGGGCCTAATCCAGTCAGTTCACGCTTTTCAAAGAAATCTCGTATTTACCGGTATATTTGGCTTCTTTATGGCGCTTATAATCTTTGGTGGATTTGGACTTCTTTATTCCAGACGCAAACTCTTTGAAGCAGATGAGGGGTTTGAGTCAATCCTTTCCCGGGAGTTTACCTATTATCTGAGTAATCTTATCCTGGTTATCTCTGCAGCCATTGTACTTATTGCTACTATATTACCTTCCTTTACAGGACTACGTATGGGTCCTGAGTTCTATAATAGGTTGGCTCCACCAATAGGTCTGGTCTATATTCTTATCCTTACTCTCTGTCCTCTATTAAATTGGAGAAGGACGGAAGCCGGCAAACTTGTGCAGAAAATAACTATCCCCACGGGTGCTGCTGTCATTGCAGCCGTCCCTCTCTTTTTTTACTGGCGAAATCAGGAACTAGTACTTAAAGCCGCTGATTCTGCAAGAAGACCTGCAGTTCTGGGATACATAGGCTGGTTGATTGCCATCTTTTCTCTGGCCGCAGTAATCCAGCTCATTATAACCACAGCAAGACGGAGGGCAGAAAGAATGGAGGCCGGATTTTTCTCTGGGCTTCTCCACATTTTTCGCTATAGCCCCGGTACGGGCGGTGGGTTTTTAACGCATCTGGGTGTTGCCATAATAGTAATAGGACTAATAGGCTCTACTATGTTTGTTCTCAACGTTAAAAATCGTGTAAACAATGCACCCGGATCCTTTTTCGAAGCTGGCGATCTTGCTTTAAGTTTTCGCAGAGTAGATGTAGGTTCTGCTCCCAATCGGGAACTTTATGGCGCCATCTTTGATATCTACAAAAGAGGTGGTCAACAGTATGTAGCTACTATTAAGCCAAGAGTAGTATTTTATCAGTTGCAGAATCAGTCAACCCGGGAAGTGGACATAAGATACGAACTCTTTAGGGACATTTTTGTTATTTTTGAAGGAGTGGACTCAAATAACAAACTGGTTATGAGCACTTTTATAAATCCTCTTATATCCTGGGTTTGGGTAGGAAGCCTTATTGTAGTGTTAGGAAGCATCATTGCCCTTTTACCTGTGAGAAAGGAAGTGGAAGCGAAACAAGAGGCAACGTGAAAAGATGGTTGAAATTGAAGTTGAGAAACTCAACAAATCTTTTGGAAAGAGAAAAGTCCTTAAAGATGTTTCTTTCCAGGTAAGCAAGGGTGGCTTTCTCAGCGTTTTTGGTCCCAATGGTGCAGGGAAAACTACCCTTCTTAAAATTCTGTCTACACTCGTTGCGCCATCTAGCGGTAAGGTTATTGTAGCAGGTACTTCGCTGGAGGAAGATTCTGTAGGAGCAAGAAAAAAAATTGGTTTCATATCGCATTATCCTCTGCTCTATCCTGATCTTACAGCATATGAGAATTTAAGATTCTACGCCAGTATGTATCAGGCACCAAGCTTTGAGGATAGGATAGATTATCTTCTGGAAAGGGTTGAGCTCTCCCACCGCAGGTATGATCTAGTGCGAACCTTTTCCAGAGGAATGTTACAGCGGTTGTCAATTGCCAGAGCCCTTCTTCACCAACCCTCTATTCTCTTTCTTGATGAACCTCACAGTGGATTGGATCCTCACGCAGTAGAAATTCTTGATGGCTTATTGGAACAGATCAGAGCTGACCATACTTTTATTATGGTGACACACAATCTATCAAAAGGGCTTTCACTTTGTAGTTCAGCAATGATTTTGGACGAAGGAAAGATTATCTTTCAACAGAATAAGGAGAGCATAGATACTGAAGCATTTCAACAAATATATCAGCAGAAAGTTAAAGGAGAAATATAAGAATAAAAGAAGCCACAGAGACGCAAAGCTACAAAGCTACAGAATATTCTGGTGCATTGAGGCATGAGGCTTTGAGACTTAACTGGCAATTTATACTGGGAAATTGAGAGCAAATGGTTTTTCTTAAACAAGTGATGGCTATTCTACGAAAAGACATAATTATGGAATTGCGCACCAAAGAGATGATAATCTCTATGTTTCTTTTTGTGATGCTCACTATGGTTATCTTCAATTATGCCTTTGGAGCTGAAACCACAGACTTGACTGCTTTTGGGGGAGGACTGCTTTGGTTGGCTTTTCTTTTTGCATCAATGTTAGGGCTTAATCGTTCTTTTGTGCACGAGAAGGATGAAGGTTGTCTCGAGGGATTACTCCTTTCACCCGCTGACCGTCCTGTAATATATTTTGGGAAAATGTTAGGAAATCTGATATTTCTTTCTTTAGTTGAAGTTGTTACCATACCTGTATTCTCGGTATTTTTCATTAAGACGAGCTATCTGGACAGAGTCGGTCTTTTCATTGCTGCTATTTTTCTTAGCAATATTGGTATAGCTTCTGTGGGTACTCTTCTTTCGACTATATCCATAAATACTAAAACGCGTGATCTTATGCTTCCTATACTTTTTTTGCCTATAATTATTCCAGTTTTGATTGCGGCAGTTAGTTCAACAGGTCTAATTATGGCGGGTGCAAAAAAGATTGATCTTGCCATATCCTCTCTGAAATTCTTAGGTGTTTATGATATTATATTTTTGCTTATCAGCTACGGTCTTTACGATTTTGTTATTGGGGAGTGAGAGATGAAATATAAGCTCTCATTATTTTTAGGTATAGCTTCGGGATTGTTGATTTTAGCAGGCATCTATGGATCTTTTATGGTTGCTCCTATGATAGTAACCACTCAAACACCCCACGGAGCCTTTAGTCAAAAAATATTCTATTTCCATACGTCGGTTGCTGAGACTTCTTTGATTGCTTTCTTATTTGCTGCCATATTTGGCGTTCTTTTTCTGGTAACCAAAGCGCAGAAGTATGAATTCCTGAGTCATGCTTCGGTAGAGATAGGTTTTTTATTCGGCATACTGGTTGAATGGACAGGAGTAATCTGGGTACGCACCGAGTGGGGTGCATGGTGGGCTTGGGAACCACGGCTAACAACATACCTGGTGCTTCTTCTGGTCTACGCTGGTTATTTTGTTTTAAGAACATCTGTTGATGAAGAGAGTCGAAGAGCACGTTATGCTGCTGTTTATGCTATTGTAGCTTCTGTAAATGCGCCTCTTACTTTTTTTGCCGTACGGCTTATTCCTTCTGTTCATCCTATAGTATTTACCAGTTCAGGGGCTAGCATGGAGTCCAGTATGCTGATTAGTTTTATAATTTCCATGTTTGGAATGACAGGTCTCTATGTTGTTCTGCTAATTTTAAGAAGCTCACTGGAGAGAATGAGAGAAGAAGTAAAATATTTCAAAGATATACTGGGGAGCTGATAACTATGGAATTTGGAGAGGCCTATCCTTACGTAATCGTGGCGTATATGGGCATCTGGGCAATTTTATTTGGTTACGTTTTGTATTTAGTCTCCAGAATCTCACGAGTAGAGAAGGAAGTGGGCTTACTTTCGCGCCTCGCGGAGAAGAAAGAAAAAAGGCCCAACTAAGGAGTAATACTTTGGAAAAGTTCGTCATTATTAATTTTTGGATTGCCTTTATGATGTATGCAGCTGCTTTCATTCTGTATCTGTATTTCTTTACTACAAAAAAGCAGCTTATGAGCAAGATATCATCTTTTGTTACTGGAATTGGTCTCTTTTTTCATACGGCAGCTTTTGGAGTGAGATGGTATTCAGCAGGTTATGTTCCAATTGAAGGGGGCTTTGAGTCATTATTCCTTTTCGCATGGTTCGTAGTTCTTATCTTTATAGTGGTTGAACAGCTCTATCAAATGAAGGTTCTAGGTTCTTTAGTCCTCCCTGTAACATTGGTGCTTCTAGGTTTTGCCTGGTCAAAGTATGGAGCACCTACACAACTAAGCGGTATAGTGCAAAGCTCTTGGATAGCTCTTCATGTTTCTGTTATTTTTGTTGCCTACGCGAGTTTTACGTTAGCGGCTGCTCTAGGTATTCTCTACCTAATACAGGAGACTCAGCTTAAGAAACGAACAGTGAACATTTTCTTTCGGCGCCTGCCTTCCCTGGGAGTCCTGGATGATTTAGGTGCCAAGTCTATCGTCTTTGCTTTACCCTTCATTACTATGACCATAATTACGGGTGTGATAAGAGCTGAACAATTTGTTGAGAACTGGTTCTTCGATCCCCTGGTAATAAATACGACAGCAACCTGGATGGTATATGCATTCTATTTAGCAGCGCGATATTTATGGGGATGGCGAGGTCGCAGAACCGCTATTCTTGCCTTAATTGGTTTTGCCAGCATCCTTTTTATTCGATTTATTACAGTCTCATATCTTAGTGTGTTTCACCAGTATGGGATATAGAAGGTAAGTTCACAATTATCAATTAACAATTATGCATTATTGAGATGGCATATTTTCCAATTACCGTTAATCTTTCAGGAAAGAAGTGCGTGGTTATTGGAGGAGGTAACGTAGCAGAACGGAAAGTAGAGACTCTTCTAAGTTACAATGGCAAGGTTGAAGTAATTAGCCCGCAAATAAGCCGGGGATTAGCAGAGCTGGTTAAGGCAGGAGCGATTGCATATCAAGCCAAAAAATACAATAGAGGTGACTTGGATAGAGCATTTCTGGTTATTGCTGCCTCTGATAACGATGAAGTAAATTATCAGGTTGGGGAAGAGGCAATAAGTTTAGGATTACTGGTAAACCTGGTCAATAAACCAGAGCTAAGCAATTTCTTTATGCCCTCCATAGTAAACCGGGGTGATTTACAAATTTGCATTTCAACAGGAGGGAAATTTCCTGGTTTAGCAAGAGAATTAAGGAGAGAACTAGAGACGCAATTTGGCTCTGAATACGGAGAATACCTTAATCTTCTGGCAAAAATACGGAAGGAGATCAAGAAGCAGGTTACTGCCCCCGGAAGTAAAAGAAGGATGCTATCTCGCGTATTAGAACTGGGTCTTCTCGACCGATTGAGGAAGGGTGAGAATGTGGATCCAGGCGAGATTATTGAGGAACTTTTAAGAGATGTATAAAGGTTACTATAATATGGTATATTGTTATTGTTCAGGCAGTTATGAAGAAGTGTATCCAAGAGGACCGTGTCATCGCCCCTGCTGGCTCTGCTTGCCTGAACAACAATGCACTTTACCGGCGGGGGCGATCTTTTGTGAAATGTCCCATTCTATGCGAAACGTGCGGAAGGTTAGAATGCTATGCATATTGTAATAGCGGGACTAAGCCACAAAACAGCCCCTGTGGAGATTAGAGAAAAGCTGACTTTTCCAGCTGAAACCCAAGACGAAGCACTTCATGCACTTCTTTCATATAAAAATATTAGTGAAGGCGTAATTCTCTCCACATGCAATCGTACGGAAATCTATATAGTAGCCAATAATCTTGAAGAAGGGAAAAAAGATACAGTACGATTTCTCTGCGATTACCACGGGTTTAAATCTGATGAACTCTCTCCCTATCTTTACTTTCACGATTCTGTAGAAGCCGTCCATCATCTATTCAGAGTTGTTGCAAGTCTCGACTCTATGGTAGTGGGGGAAGCTCAAATTTTGGGTCAGGTAAAAGAGGCTTATGAGTATGCATTCGATGCGGGAGCTGCCAACATTATCGTAAACCGTCTGTTTCGGCAGGCCTTTTCAGTAGGGAAGAAAGTGCGAACTGAGACAGAGATTGGAGAAAGTGCAGTATCCATTAGTTATGCAGCCGTCGAGCTTGCTAAAAAAGTTTTCGGGGAACTGGAAGGCAGAACCGTAATGATAGTGGGGGCGGGAGAAATGAGCGAGCTTACAGCAAAACATCTTCTTGCCAACGGAGTAAGCTCAGTCTTGGTTACCAACCGTACTTTTGAAAGAGCAGTAGAATTGGCCGAACGATTTAATGGACATGCCGTGGAGTTTGACAATCTTTTTGAAGCAATGACTAACGCAGATATAATTATAAGTTCAACGGGAGCTCCTCATTATGTAATAAGCAAAGAAGGTGTTGCCAAAGCCATCTACCGTAGACGCAATAGGCCGATTTTCTTTATTGACATAGCTGTACCCAGGGATATTGAGCCAGGAGTAAACGATATTTATAATGCTTTTTTATATGATATTGATGATCTTCAGTCGGTAGTAGATGCAAATTTAGCGGAACGGGCGAGAGAGGCTAAAAAAGCAGAAAGCATAGTGGAGAAGGAGGTTTCCGAATTTATTTTCTGGTTGAGTTGTTTGGAAGTGGTTCCAACTATTTCAGCTTTGAAAGAGAGAGCAGATGATATCAAGGAAATAGAGCTGAGCAAAGCCCTCTCCAGATTAGGAACCTTGAATGAGAAGCAAAAGGAGACAATCAAAGCATTGGCATCGGGTATTGTTAATAAGATTCTTCATCAACCAATTGTCAGAATTAAAGAATGCAGTGACCGCAAAGATGGATATGTGTATGTAGAGTCGCTCAGACATCTCTTTGGTTTAGAAGGAAAATCTGGCAGGGAGCATACTGGAGGCCCCAAGAAATAATTGCAGCCCCTAGCCGCGAAGCCGCAGAGTCGCAAATCTCAAATAGTTTCATGAGGCTCTGAGGCATGAGGCTATGAGGTTAATACCAGGGAGGAAAATGCATAGGAAGTTAACAATAGGAAGCAGGGGGAGTAAATTAGCTCTCTGGCAGTCCAATTACGTGGCAGAATCTCTAAAGGAACTGGAGCCGGGGCTTGAGATTGACATCAAGAGAATCAAGACTTCCGGGGACAAAATTCTGGATGTGCCCTTAGCTAAGATCGGTGGCAAGGGGCTTTTTGTTAAGGAGATAGAGAATGAGCTGCTTGACGGTAAGATTGATTTAGCGGTTCATAGCATGAAGGATGTACCTACAGAAATTCCCCAAAGCCTCGTTATTGGAGCGGTTCTTGAGAGAAAAGACCCAAGGGATGCATTAATCACCAGGGATAAGACCACTTTTAGTTACTTGCCTCTGAACGCGGTTATAGGTACCAGCAGTCTAAGGAGAAAGGCGCAGCTTCTTCATTATTCTCAACAATTCAGGTTTGTCGATTTAAGAGGAAATCTGGATACAAGGATTCGCAAATTAGATGAGAAACAATTCGATGCAGTGATACTTGCCTCGGCAGGCGTTGAACGCATGGGCTGGAAAGATCGTATCTCCGAGAGAATATCCCCAAACATCTGTCTTCCGGCAGTTGGTCAGGGCGCAATAGGCATTGAGATACATAAGGATAATCAAGAAGTCAAAGAACTGGTTATCAGGTTGGATCATAAGGAATCAAGAGCAGCTGTTTTAGCGGAAAGAGCTCTAATGCGCACCCTTGAGGGTGGGTGTCAGGTACCGATCGGAGCCTATTCGGTAGTTAACGATGGTACTTTAAAGCTTACCGCAGCAATTGCCAGTCTGGATGGAAAAAGGCTGATCAAGGATAATGCTGAGGGAAGTGTGGATAGAGCTGAGGAGCTGGGAATAGCTCTTGCAAAGGAACTGTTATCACAGGGAGCATTTGAGATTCTGCAGGATATAAGGAATATGCATTTGGATAATAACAGTTTTAGTGCCTAATCTCCCCCCGACCCCTCTTAAAAAAAAGGGGAAATTAAAGAATTCTCTTTATAAAAGAAGGGAGGTAGAAAGAGAACTCTTTAAAAAAGAGGAAACATGTAAAGCCTCCCTTTCCTAAAGGGAGGTTGGAGGGATTACCTTTCCTAAAGGGAAGTAGGAGGGATTATCTCTTCCAAGATAATTATCTTTATCAAACCTTCCAGCCTAGCGGTTTTATGGTGACATATGTCAACTGGCAAAGTATATCTGGTAGGGGCCGGCCCCGGTCATTATAAGCTCATAAGCATAAAAGGCCTTGAGTGTATTTGCAAGGCTGATGTTATTGTTTACGACCGTCTAGCGAGTAAAAAGCTTCTCGATTTTGCTAAGCCTGATGTTCAGCTTATTTATGTGGGTAAAAAAGAGAATAAGCACACTTTTTCTCAGAAGGAAATTAACAATCTACTAATCGAGAAAGCGCGGGAAGGAAAGGTTGTTACCCGTCTAAAGGGAGGAGACCCATTTATCTTCGGACGCGGTGGCGAAGAGGCAGAAAGCCTTGCAAATAGCGATATTGATTTTCAGGTTGTACCAGGTATTTCTTCTGCTTATGCCGTTCCTGCTTATGCAGGAATCCCCGTAACTCATCGGAATTTTTCTTCTACTGTTGCCTTTGTAACCGGTCATCTTGATCCGGCCAGACAAAAGAGTATTAATTGGAAAGGTTTGGCAACAGCGGTAGAGACAATAATCTTTCTTATGAGTGTGAGGAATTTGGCTCAAATTGTCGAAGAGCTTTTAAAGTATGGGAAACCAGAAGATACTCCCGTTGCGGTGGTTCGGTGGGGGGCAACAGCAAAACAACAGACTTTGAGAGGAACACTAAAAACTATAGTAAAACAGGTAGAAGAGAAGAAGATTTCTCCGCCAGCAGTTGTAATAATGGGACAGGTGGTAAACTTGCGTGAAAAATTAGAGTGGTTTGAAAAAAAACCTCTTTTCGGGAAGCGCATTTTGGTTACCCGTACGCATGAACAGGCTAAAGAATTTGTAGAAGCCCTAGAAGAGCTTGGAGCTGAGAAGCCGTGGAACTTCCCACTATCAAGATTGTTCCTCCCGACAGCTATAAAACCCTCGATAAAGCCGTTCAAAGAATTTCTGATTCCCGAGCTCCTGTCTATGATTGGATTATTTTTACCAGCATAAATGGAGTAAATGCATTTACAGAAAGATTAAGGTTTTTGGAAAAAGATTTAAGAATACTCAAGGGCATAAAGCTCGCTGCTATTGGTCCTGCTACGGCAAAAGGATTAGAAAGGTTTGGGCTCCGCGTTGATTATCTTCCTAAAAAATATCAGGCGGAGGCAATTATTGAGGAGTTTGGGAAGAGCGTCAAAGGTTTAAGAATTTTGATTCCTCGTGCTGAGATAGCCAGAGAGATTCTGCCGGACAAGTTAAGAGAATTAGGAGCGGATGTCGAGGTTGTAACGGCATATCGTACAGTAATGGATGAAGATGCCTCTCTTCGATTACGAGATCTGGTTTTGAAGAAAGATATCGATATTATTACTTTTACCAGCTCTTCTACCGTAAAGAATTTTGTCAGAGCCTTGAAGGGTGTTGATTTCACGAAAGATTTGGAAGGGATAACTGTCGCCTGTATAGGACCTATTACTGCTGAAACTGCTAAAGAATTCGGATTTAAGGTAGGAGTAGTATCCGAGGAATATACTATTTCCGGATTGGTAAAGGCTCTTGTAAGAGCATTTAAACCATAGACCTAAGCCCGATATTGTGGAAATTACTGTGGCGGGGATGGACATAGATGCAAAACTTGGAAAAGTGCCACATGAATATAGGTATTTAGAAGGAGCTAGAGGAGGGTAATATGGCAGTAGATAATAAAAGTACCTTCCCATTCCTGCAAGACTGGTTAGAACTAAACCAGATGGTGAAGGATAAAGAAAAGCTAAAAGAGCTGGGTATAGATCAGGTAACAGGATTGCCCACAGTGCCGCTGCTTCTGGATGAGATCAAACAGAGGCTGCAGGAGCAGAAACAGGTAGCTTTGATCTGCATCGATGTAGTCAGATATAGCAAGATAGAGGAGATTTATGGATGGGAGGCTTATGACAATCTGATGAGGGCGATTGCAAAAACAATAATGGATCTATGCGGCTCCTATCTGCGTGATACAGACATAGTTTCGAGGATAATGGTAAGTGGGAATGCCTTTGTTATTCTGGTTGCACCCCCGAGAAAAAAAGCCTATTTAGAGGAAAGTGACTTGAAGCAGCTTACTGAGAAAGTCGGCTCATTTCTTGAAACAGAGTTAAGGAAGCGGCTTAAACCCTCCCTATATGAAAAGTTCGGCTGCTATGTGGGGGGCTCTCTCTTAAAGGAAGGAGGGGGTGTAGGTGTAGAGCGTCTGGTCTACAGGTGTTTAGAAGAGGCCTTAAAAGAGGCAGAAGAAGCACAGCTTCACGATGTTGAGAAACGTGCTCTGGCACTAGAAAAGATAATTGAGAGTGAGAGTATAAAAGCAATATACCATCCTATAGTTGATATTTCAGAACGTAAAGTTGTTGGTTATGAGGCACTATGCCGTGGACCAGAGAATACGGAATTTGAAATGCCAACCAAGCTTTTCCGCGTTGCCTATGAGGCGAATCTGGTTCTTAAACTGGAATGTCTTTGTCGGCAGAAGGCACTTGAAGGGGCCAGGGGACTTCCTTCTTCGTCTCTACTTTTTCTAAACGTAGAGTCTGAATCCGTAGAAGATCCGTATCTAAGACAGATTATTAGCACTAATATCTTAGAACCGTTGAAACTCTCAACCGATCAGATAGTTTTGGAAGTTACTGAACAAACTGCCGTAACCAATTTTAATGAATTCAAGAATGCTTTCGGGTATTTTAAAGAACTTGGCTTCAAAATGTCTATTGATGATGCAGGAGCGGGATATACCAGTCTACAGTGTGTTGCTGAACTGATACCTGATTTCATTAAGCTTGATATGTCGCTGATAAGAAGTGTCGACAAGGATGCAGTTAAACAGCAGCTTGTACGCACCTTTGTAGATCTTGCTGATAAAGCAGGAGTTTTACTAATAGCAGAGGGTATAGAAACGATCAACGAGCTTCAAATTTTGTTGGATCTGGGTGTTGAACTAGGACAAGGTTATCTATTTGCGTATCCTGCTTTTCCATTTCCCGAGATGAAAGAGATAGATTGGCCTGAGCAAAATAAAAATAAGGTAAAGAGGCCTACTTATTGATTAGACCAGGTAAACGGTCATCTTGACAAAGCGACGGTCAGAAACTTAATAGGGCAAACCTTGTCCTACTAAGTATGGCTTACCAAATATAGCTTCAAAAGTGGTGGTTGTGCCACATGAACGTGACTCGCCAAATGGAGCCACAAGGGAACGAAGGTGGCTCGCCATTCGCGAAGCAAGCAAACCGAGAAGTAAAGAAAGAGGTAGCCTCCCTTCGCTAAAGCTAAGGGCAGGCATTCTTCACTTAACCGCAAACACTTTTGAAGCTGTCCCCTTCACATGAAGTTTCGGGAGGACATCCTTCGCTTCAATTCCAACAATCGAAAGCTTTGCTAATAAAAGCCGAATCTTCTGCCATCCGAAGCTTTAGCGAAGGATGGTGGAGATGGTGGGAATTGAACCCACGACCTCTTCCGTGCGAAGGAAGCGCTCTCCCCCTGAGCTACATCCCCAAAGTCTTGGAAAGCGGGACTATAAGCTGTTAAAATAGTACAATCTAATTATATAGATGCAGTTCAGTGGGCTCAAGACAGGTCGCAGGACTCAGGTTGCATGTAGTGGGACAAGACTGTGAAACACAATGAACAAAAGGCATATAGTTCTTAAGGATATATTTGGGGTTTGTTTCATGCTTCCAGTGACTTGTATCTTGCGACTTGAGTCTTGTGTCTTGGAAAGAAAGGAGAAAATATGTATTTCCCTTCATACCGCGCGCGCAGGTTGAGGTCAAATGAGAATTTTCGACGTCTGATTCGAGAAACTAAGCTTTCTGTAGATGATCTTATTTATCCTTTATTTGTCGTAGAAGGTGAGAATGTACAACATGAGATTTCCTCTATGCCTGGAAATTATCATTTTTCGGTTGACAGAATTGCCAGGGAAGCAAAAGCGATAGAAGATTTACGCATTCCTGCTATTGTTCTCTTTGGTATCCCGGATAAAAAAGATGAGGAAGCCTCGCAGGCTTATGCTGATGATGGAGTAACCCAGAGAGCGATCCGAGCCATTAAGGAAGCCGCGCCGAATCTCCTGGTTATAACCGACGTTTGTCTTTGTGAATATATGAGTCACGGGCACTGTGGAATTGTAAAGGGGGAAAAGATTTTGAATGATCCCACCCTTGACTTACTCGCACAAACCGCCCTTTCTCATGCAAAGGCGGGTGCTGATATGGTTGCTCCTTCCGATATGATGGATGGAAGAGTTGCGGCTATACGCGATATCTTGGACGATAGTGGTTTTGAGGATATACCCATTATGTCCTATGCTGCTAAATATGCCTCATATTTTTACGGACCTTTTAGGGAGGCAGCTGAGTCTGCTCCTAAGTTTGGTGATCGCCGTTCATATCAGATGGATCCGCCTAATATCTGGGAGGCTCTGCGCGAGGTGGTACTGGATATAGAGGAAGGAGCAGATATTGTGATGGTAAAGCCGGCGATGGCATATTTGGATGTTGTATCCAGAGTGAAGGAAGAATTCGGCTATCCGCTAGCTGCTTATAACGTAAGCGGAGAGTTCGCTATGGTTAAAGCAGCGGGTAGAAATAACTGGATTGATGAAAAGCATATAACTCTTGAAATCCTTAGCTGTATAAAGAGAGCGGGTGCAGATATGATTCTCACCTACCACGCCAAAGAAGTAGCTGAGTGGATAAGCCAGTAGCTAAAATCAAATATCAAAAAGCAAAAATTAAAAACACAAATCAAAAACTGAAAAATAAGAGCGCTAAGTGGATTCTTTTGGAAGTGTTCAATATTCATATTTGGTAGTTGCTTTTTGATTTTTAATATTGTCAATGGAGAGTCTTAATGCACGACATTACTAAGGTAAGCATGGAAAAGCACAGGATTGCATCCGGCGTAGCTCAGCCGCCGCGAATGATTGCCTGGGAACTTACCCACAGTTGTAATTTGGACTGTGTTCATTGCCGGGCTTCAGCCATTCATGAACTCGATCCTCGAGAACTAACTACCGAGGAGGCTTACAGTCTTATTGATGAGATTATAAGTTTCAGCAACCCGGTAATAATCCTAACTGGGGGCGAACCAATGCTTCGACAGGATATCTACGATATAGCCGGGTATGGAAGCAAACAAGGACTGCGAATGGTGCTTGGCACAAATGGAACTTATATTACTGAAGAAACAGCCGAGCGCCTCAAGAAAGCCGGTATTCAGAGAGTAACGGTTAGCTTAGATGGTTCAACTGCTGAGTCCCATGAGGATTTCCGCAAGGTTCCCGGTTGTTTTAACGAAGCAATCTCGGGAGTAAAAAGCACTTAAGAAAGTTGGGTTGAGTTCTCAGATAAATACCACCATTACGAAACGCAATCTTTACGATCTTGATAATATGCTTCAGACAATAAAGGATTTGGGTGTGGATGCCTGGCATATCTTTCTTTTGGTTCCAACTGGCCGGGGGAAAGAAATCGAGGCGGATGAGATACCCCCAGAGGAGTATGAGAAGGTTCTCAACTGGTTCTACGATGTGCGAAAGACAGTAGATATAAATCTGAAGGCTACTTGTGCACCTCACTATTACCGTATAATGCGCCAAAGAGCAAAAGAAGAAGGAATCAAAATTACTCCCCAGACCCATGGTCTGGATGCTATGACCAGAGGGTGCCTCGGTGGTATTACTTTCTGCTTCATCTCATTTCTGGGGCAGGTTTCCCCATGTGGATACCTTCCCCTTAACTGTGGAAATGTAAGAGAGATTCCTTTTNNTCCTTTTAAGAAGATATGGTATGAATGCAAGATTTTTAATGATTTAAGAGATTATTCCAAACTGAAAGGTAAATGCGGTTACTGTGAATATAAGAACGTTTGTGGTGGCTGCAGAGCCCGTTCCTATGTTGCTACGGGTGATTATATGACTGAAGAGCCTTACTGTATATATGAGCCGAGAAAGACAGCTGAAGAATAGCCACAAAGTCCCAAGCCGCAAGCTACAGTTTATGGCAATGAAGCTAGCCTCCTGATGTAGAGATGGTCAAAAGCACTGAGCTTTTGAAAATAAATTTCAAGAAATGTGGGGAAGAGGTTTATCCTCTTACGTAGAAATCTATGCATAATAAGGTTAATACCACGTCAGGGAGGAACTATGGAATTCAGAAAGTCGCAGCGACTTTTTCAAGAAGCACAGAAATACATTCCCGGCGGTGTAAATAGCCCGGTCAGGGCATTCAAGTCAGTGGGGATGGATCCGCTATTTATCAGAAACGGTGAAGGTTCAAAAATATATGACATAGATGGGAATGTGTACGTTGACTTTGTGTGCTCCTGGGGTCCATTGATACTCGGACATGCAAATCCGCAAGTATTGGAAGCACTGCGTGAGGCAGTTGGGAAAGGCACAAGTTTTGGTGCACCCACTGAGCTTGAAGTTGAAATGGCTAAGCAGGTAGTCAGCGCAGTACCTTCTATTGAGGAGGTGCGGATGGTGAGCTCAGGAACTGAGGCGGTGATGAGTGCTATACGATTGGCTCGTGGATATACAGGCCGTGAAAAGATAATAAAGTTCGAGGGATGCTATCACGGTCATTCTGATAGTCTTCTGGTTAAAGCAGGCTCAGGCGTTACTACACTGAGTTTACCCGATAGCCCGGGAGTAACAAAAGGAGCCGCTTCTGATACTCTAAATCTTCCTTATAATGACCTAGAAGCTTTGGAGGTTAAGCTCAAAGAGCAGCACGAAGATATTGCCTGTGTTATTGTTGAGCCGGTTGCGGGAAATATGGGTGTAGTTCCTCCTAAAGAAGATTTCCTCCAAGGTTTAAGAAGATTAACCGAGGAGTATGGAGTTCTTCTTATCTTTGATGAAATTATAACTGGCTTTCGGGTCTCTTATGGAGGGGCACAGGAGCTATTCGGTATCAATCCCGATTTAACCTGTTTAGGAAAAATTATTGGAGGAGGCCTTCCAGTCGGAGCCTTTGGCGGAAAACGCAAGATTATGGAGATGATAGCTCCTTCTGGTCCTATCTATCAGGCAGGGACTCTCTCAGGAAACCCGGTGGCTATGACTGCCGGACTTACAACTCTAAAGATACTTTCTGATCCAAAGATTTATGCAGAGCTGGATAGAAAGTCTACAAAATTGAGCGAGGGGCTTAAAAAGAATGCAGAAGAAATTGGCGTTGATGTTTTTTTCGCGAGGGTCGGCTCTATGTCCTGTATGTTCTTTACAAAACAGGAGGTCTATGATTATCAAACTGCTAAAACCTCAGATACGGAGAAATATGCTCGCTACTTTAGAAGCATGTTAGAGCAAGGTATCAGTCTTGCGCCCTCACAATTCGAAGCTACCTTTATCTCTACAGCCCACAGAGATGAAGATATAGATAAAACCATTGAGGCAAACAGAAAGGCGTTAGAGGCTGTAAGGCTCTAAAGCTGTAAGGCTCTAGGGCTGTAGGCTCTATAATAGTAAAGGAAAGATCTGTTAATGGAAGTAGAAGTTAAAAGCGATTTTTTTTTCGTATGAGAAACTTGATGTGTGGCACGCAGCTATTAGGTTTGCAAGCAAGATTTACAACTTAACGGAAAGCTATCCATCAACAGAGCAATTTGGACTAGTATCTCAACTACGAAGGTCAGCAGTGTCAATTTCCTGCAACATTGCAGAAGGAAAGGGAAGATATCATAAAAAAGAATTTGTGCAATTACTTTACATAATACGCGGGTCACTTTACGAAACACTTACTCTTCTTCAAATATCAATGGGATTAGGATTTATAAATCATGATAGCTTAGTTACTTTACGAGATTGTGGAACAAAGATTAGTTTGATGATCAATAGTCTCATTACTTCCTTAAGGAAATAGAGCTTTATAGCCCTACAGCTTTATAGCATTGGAGCGTATTTCATTATGAAAGCAGTTATTCCAGCAGCAGGATTGGGAACGAGATTCTTACCGGCCACCAAGGCTCAGCCAAAAGAGATGCTTCCCGTTGTGGATAAGCCAACTATTCAATACGTGGTAGAGGAAGCGGTAGCATCGGGCATTACTGATATTCTTATAATAACGGGCAGAGGCAAAAGAGCTATTGCAGATCACTTTGACAGGAGTATTGAGCTTGAGAATCAGCTTGCTGAAAAAGGTGAGACCAAAGCACTAAAAGAGATCCAGCAAATTTCGAGGCTTGCCGCTATCCATTATACCAGGCAGGGTCAACCTCGGGGTTTGGGACATGCAGTTTTGCAGGCTAAAAACTATGTGGGTGATGAACCCTTTGCGATTCTTTTGGGTGACGATATTACAATATCTGAAATTCCCTGTATGAAACAGCTTATTGATCAATTTGAAAAATACCAAAAGTCAATTTTAGGTATAGAAAGAGTTCCCCGAGAAGAAGTAAATAAATACGGTGTAGTTAAGGTCGAACAGCTATCCGAGAGAATCTATAAGGTGATAGATATAGTAGAAAAGCCCAAACCAGAAGAAGCTCCTTCCAATATGGTTGCTTTTGGCCGCTATATTCTCACTCCAACAATCTTTGAATGTTTAGAAAAAGCCTCCCCGGGTTATGGGAATGAAATACAGCTAACTGATGCTATAAAAACTTTGTTGGATTTTGAAGATGTATATGTGTATGAAGTAGAAGGAAAACGCTATGATCTCGGACACCGTCTCGGCTGGATCAAGGCTTCCATAGAATTAGCCCTTCAGAGGGAAGATTTAAGGGAAGATCTCCTTGCCTATATTAAAAGGCTAACTGACATTAGTGAAGAGGCTCATAGCTCATAGCTCAAGGTTTAAAGTAAGTGTTCAGTCGTATGTTTGCAATCTGCATTCTGCATCTTTCAACTAAACTTATAGAACCTTACAGCCCTAGAAAGTCGTACCTCCTTTTCACAAGTAATCAGCAATCAGCTTTTTCTAGCAGCGTCTCGAAGCTCTTATAGCTTTGAAGGCTTTATGTAGAGGCGTACCTTAAGGAGCGTCTTTGCATTTATTGCTTTATGCTTTTCGATAAAATGTAGGGAAGGGGCTTGTCCCCTTCCACATATAAATTGAGAGCTGTAAATATCGGGGCAAAGCTCTCTTTGTACATGTTCTTCTTTAATGTAGGGAGAGGACTGTGTTCCTCCAAATAAATGGATGACGGGTATCATCCATACGAAAAATAATAGAGAATGTAGGAAGTGGAACCTGCTTACCCTGGGAGTTTCTCTTTATGTGGTGCCCTTACGTTTCTCAGACATAGGATGGCTGTCACGCAGCACTGAATATGGCAGTATAAGTGCAGCGACAAAGCTTGCTTTGCTCTAGATGTTGTTTGCGGGTGGCAAAGGTGACCAGGTAAATACTGGTAATATATTATTTGCCTAGAATTTCTTGGATTTGGAAACACTCTGTGTTAAAATAAAACCGCGAATTTTCTTCACACCAACTTCCAGAGCCCAATCACAATAACATCCGATAGTTCTTACAATCATGTGCATAAAAGTACTGTTTGGCTGCGAGGAAGTATGGTCTATAAATGGTCACTTGGATCATACAGAGCGAATAGTGAAACCGACCAACAGGTCGGTTTTTATTTTAGGCAAGCAGGGAGAAAGGATAGTAATGAAGGGTTCACGAGTGAGAAAATGGTTTAGTCTTTGTGTAATTCTTGCTCTAGTTGTTTTGATGTTACCGCCCACTCCTGGAGTTGCTGTTTATAGGTATGAACAAGATCACCCTAATATTAGCTATACTGGAGCCTGGAGTAGATGGATAAGTTCCAGTCATTCAGATGGTTCTGCAAAGGCTTCAAAAACTCCAGGCGACTACGCAGAATTTACATTTCCAGGTACTTACGTTTCTTGGATCGGTAATACCAAGTCAGATAGAGGTATTGCTAAAGTCTATATTGATGGTGCTTACCAGCAAGATGTTGATCTCTATACTGCAGATAATAAGTTCCAGCAAGTCCTTTACAGTAAAACAGGTTTAGCTGCTACAACTCACACCATAAAGATCGAAGTTACCAATCAAAAGAATGCTTCTTCTTCGGATTATTTCGTTCCTATTGATGCCTTTGAGGCCGATGCCCCTGCTCCTTCTGCAACAGGTTTGATTCCTACCTCAGGAACAGTAGGAACACAAGTATCAATTTCAGGTAGCAATTTCCTTGATAGACCAGGTTCAATTACATTTGGTGGAGCAGAGGCGATTCCAAAGCGCTATGAAGAGAATGATTCTATAAACTACGATTATTTTGTTAGATGGTCTTCTTTCAGCAATGAGAATTTGAGCAACGGTATGGCGCGACGCAGCAATACGGGTGGTAGTGTTGCTGCTTTTGTATTCCGTGATGTTCCTGTAACTTGGGTTTCTATGAAGAATAAAAATGGTGGAATTGCCGAAGTATATGTAGATGATGTGCTTCAAGCTACAGTTGATTTATATAGCGAGGCTCCTGAATATCAACAACATGTATTTTCATACTACAAATATGATGGAAATACACACGTGCTTAAGATAAAAGTGACAGGACGTAGACAGAGGGCAGCGACTGACAGTTTTGTTGTTATTGATGCTATTGAAACAGGTGGAGGAGGTGCGCTTCCACCTCATTTTTGGACTGACGGAAACATTATTGCGAAGGTTCCCTGGAATGCGTCTTCAGGAGACGTAGTTGTTACGACGGCTGGAGGAAGCGTGAAAGCTGGGACATTTACAATTCCTGCTCCCAGCATTTCCAAATTAGATCCCACCTCTGGAGATGCAGGAACCGCAGTGACAATTACTGGAAATAATTTTGGTATTTTTGAGGGCAAGGGTTCTGTGGTTTTCAATGGTGTACAGGCGACCGTCAGTTCATGGTCTAACGCTGAGATCAATGTTGCTGTTCCCAGTGGAGCGACCTCTGGGCCTGTCTATGTGATCCAAAGCGGTTTGCAGAGCAATGGAGTTGGATTTACTGTCCCTACAACTGAGACAACAACAACTACAACAACAACTACAACAACAACCACTACAACTCCTGTTGCAGGTGTAACGACGGCAGGTACAGGTGAGATATTTGGCCGGGTTGTAAACCAGGCTGGCAGAACAATACCAGGAACCGCAGTTAGAGTTAACACTACTGTTATGCCCACTAATCCGGGTGGTGAATTCAGATTTACTCTGGTTCATCCAGCTGTCTATACTGTATACTACGATGCTCCTGGTTATCGAGGACAAACACAGGTAATTGAAGTTAAGTCGGGGCAGACGACAAGATGTCCAACTGTGATTATGGATCCGGGCATTACTCCTTCAACTCAAGGTGAGATATATGGAAGAGTTGTAAATCAGACACACAATCCTATACCGTTAGCTGCAGTAAGAATAAACAATGCGGTTATTCCAACGAATGCTTTTGGTGAATTCAGGTTCCAGTTGGTTAACCCTGGAATCTACACTATTTACTATGATGCTGCTGGTTATTCTGGGCAGACGCAAGTTATAGAAGTTAAGGCAGGAATGATAACCTATCCACCTATGGTCATAATGTCTGGGACATTAGGAGAAATATATGGCAAAGTTTTAGATATTAGAACAAGGAGGGCAATTCCCGGAACCGCAGTAAGAGTCAACAGCAGTGTCATGCCAACGAATCCGGGTGGTGAATTCAGATTTACATTGGTTCATCCTGGGGTATACACAGTATACTATGACGCACCCGGCTATAGAGGTCAGGTACAGGAAAATATTGCTGTTTTTGCAGGGTCTACTACGATCTGCCCAACTGCACTGATGTCTAGATAAAGAACTAAATATATAAACAAAAAGACTAAGAGCACGGCTTGATAGCCGTGCTCTTTATTTTATGAGTTATTGTTCTGTGATAGGGAGAACTGTTAAATACTGAGCTGAGCATGCAGTATTGCTATACTTGAGATAACAAATATTTTTAAGTCTTGGAGTTGAGATATTCAGTTTCTAATTAGATAAGCTCTGATGTTAACTGAGCCAATAGCAAACAGACCCCAATGAGCTGAATTCCCAGTAAATAATATTAAAAAAACGTCTGTCTAGCAGGATTATGAGATTTTTTGCTGTATATATATAGGTAGCTGAATTTTTAGAGACTCTTATCAAATTCTGCAGATAGATACTCACCTGAATCGGAAGAGACCTCATAACAGTAAAATTTGTTCAAACCGTAATAGCTATAAATAGATAAGAGTTAATTTGGGGTGAACAAAATTGGCTGATAAATTTTAGCCAATTTAATATAGTAATGTTCTTTTTTATTAGTAAGATTTCCTGAAGGGAGGTGAATTTAAATGAGAAGAAAAATAATTGCACTTTTTACTGCAGTTATGCTTGTTGTAACTTACTCCCTCGTATTTGTCACCCCGAGTATCGCAGCAGCATCTATTTCCACCCATGACAGTATTACTGGTGA
>JABAOF010000179.1_pt1 | contig 76646 bp, 78 predicted proteins | sample 7062171 | NCBI WGS metagenome assembly JABAOF01 (sample SAMN14538628, study PRJNA623070) | marine sediment metagenome | biome: marine biome [ENVO:00000428]; feature: marine pelagic biome [ENVO:01000023]; material: deep marine sediment [ENVO:00002113] | place: India: Gulf of Khambhat ...
GCAACAATATTTTTAATCGAACATTGAAAACTACTTTTTGAGGGTTGACTACTTAAATCCCACAAGCTACAGTGTATGTTAGTGTATCTATAACCTAAACATCCAGGCTACTCCTACCTGATATTGATTACCTTTGATTTTGGGTAAATATTCCTGATTTACCCAATTAGCATCAATCGACAATACATTCATTTTCCCAATAGTTTTCCGGTATAACAAGCCCGCTTTATAAGCAACCAGATTAGCCCTATTATCTAATAAAACTGCATTATACCTGTCATCTGGCGAAATACCATAACCGGCAGAAATGCCAATAAAGTCATAAGCTCCGCCAAAATAGTAACGCGCCATTGCGCTATAAGAAACACCGGCTTTGGAAGTATAATTAGACGGAATAATATAAGCTCTTGCCCCAAAAAGCCAGTTTTTATAATACTTGCCGGCATAGGCAGTATATAACCAAGTTGGACTATTACCAAACTGTAAATAGCGTACCCCCATTTCTGCTTCATAACTTTTTGGCAAATTAGCATATAATGAAAATGCACCACGCCATTGAGGAAATACCCCGTTATTATTTCCGGTATAACCAGCATTGATATAGCTGTAAAATGTTTTTGAAATATGCGGATAAGATTCTACTTCAAATTGCAAGGCATTTTCGTTGAACCTATTGGCATAATTTACTCTTCCGGTAATTAATCCCAACGAGGTTGTCCTTCCATAATCAACACTAGCCAAATGCCAGGGGTTGTTAAATTGTTGATCAAAATATACAAAATCATAACTCAGATCTATCTGATTTTTTGAGAGTAATGATTTAATAGATGCAGCCAACGCCCTTGCAGCAGCCATTTCATTTCTAAAATGAATCAGTTTTTGAATAGTGAAATAAGCACTATCATAGTTTTGTTGCGCTACAAAAATCCTTGATTTTAACAACAGCAAGGATGCTGATTCCGGATGAAATTGCAAACCAGTGTTACATATAGCCAATGCTTTTGGATAAGCATTATTCCAAAATAACATTGTAGCATATCCTAATGAAGCATCTTCATAGCCAGGATTTTTCTGCAAGGCATTTTCAAAAAAATAAGCCGCACTGTCATAATTTTTTTCCCAACTGTTTATTCTGCCCATAAATACCCATAAATCAGTATAACCCGGGCTTTGCTGAATACCCTGCTGCAGGTATTGTTTTGCCAATGCATAATTGTGCTGACGGAAAGCAGCATTACGAGCTAAAATAAGCAAACTATCGCTTGATAAATTTGCTTGAGAGTAGATAGTAGTAGTAAAAAATAGCAGAGATATTAGCCATAAATACTTATTACACTGCATGGGGTAGGTGTTAAAATACCTGTAAAGGTAGTGTCAGCAGTGCATTTTAAGCACTGAAATGCAATTTTTTTTGTAAAACGGGATAAGCTGTTAACTTTAAAAAAGATTATTATTAATTAGACGTTTGATTGATTATTTTTGCAGTTGAACGTTAAACAGTTTGTATGAAGCTTTTTATTGGGGGATTACCCGGCGATATTGATGAAATCGATTTAAAGGAGATGTTTGAATTATATGGCGATGTGCGCTCAGCCATTGTTATCAAAGATAAACAAACCGGAAAAAGCAAAGGGTTTGGTTTTGTTGAAATGCCCAATGATGCAGAAGCCAAAGAAACCATTGAGCTGCTGAACGGCGTAAAAATGCTGGGCAAAAAAATTGCTGTTACTCAAGCGGAAGATAATGGCCGAAGCAACAATAATAGCGGTGGTGGCAGACCTTTTAATAACAGACCTCCGGGAAGAAGATACTAAAAAATTAATTTTTGAATAGATGTCGGTCATATTGTCGGCATCTATTTTTTTAGAGCTCAGTTTGTTTTACACATAGGTGTATTTATAATAACCCATTTTTTGTTAGCAATATTTCAAAGAATGATTTTTGATGCAGTTTGGTTTGATAATCTTTTTTGTGGTTTCATTGCCGGGATGTTTTTCATCCCGGTTTATCTTTTTATGCCCTTTTTTTTAGGGGATAGGTACAACTATCCCATCAACTTCTTAGTTCTACTTTCAGTTGAACCAGCCTGAACAGGTGGTAGGTATGGTTCATTAATCCGATGGCCACCTGGTTTCTTATAAAGTTCCTGTACCGTAAATACATTTCATTCATACTATTGGTCATAAAACCAAAAATGTGTTCTATCCTGGTTCTGATGGCTGATTTCTTTTTATTATGTTGCTGTTGCCGCTTTGTCAGCGGCTTGCCCCGGTAACCTCTTTCATGGATGCAACTTTCTATATTTTTCCAGTGGCATATCTGTTCTATGGCTATACTGCGGTAAGCACTGTCGGCATAAAGGGGTTGACCGCCATCTCCTTTCTTATTTAATAATTCATCCATCTGTTCACTATCCTGTATATTGGCGGTAGTAACTTTGTTTGGTTGTGTTATCGGCATTAACATGGTTCTTATAACTAAAATAGTTTTTGCCATTATGCGTTAGTGATGAATCGTTGTTATTTACTCATGAATTCTTTTATAACCACAGCCTGGTTGTGTAAAACATCTTTTGCACCAAAAACAAGTGTAATATTTTGTTTTGACAGTAATTTTCTTAACTCTTCTACAGCCGGTTTATTATGTAACAATTCAGTAGTGTATTTTTCATGAAATACTTTCCACTTTGCAACATCATGTGCAAACCATTTGCGCAATTCGGTACCTGGTGCAATGTCTTTCAACCATACATCAATCTTTGCTTTTTCTTTCGTTAACCCTCTGGGCCAAACCCGATCTACCAGAACACGCAATCCATCTGAGTCTTCAGGTGGATCGTATACTCTTTTTAGGGATAAATTTTTTTTCATGAATTCATGTTTATGAAAAAAACTATATTATTACTTCATCCAATGATCAAATAAACTTTCGTATTGTTTGTAACTTTAATCCAGATTTATATATACCCATCAACATTTGAATTGTTGAAACGAAAAAAGGTAACTACACTAAATAGAAGATCAATTATTGTTTCAAAAACTGCCTTAAAACATATTGAAGAATACCTCCATGCCTGTAATATTCAACTTCAATTTCAGAATCTAATCTGGCCAGTACATTAAATTGAGTAGCAGTACCATCTTCTTTGATTGCCGAAACGGTTAATTGTTTTAGTGGAGTTAAAGATTGATCAATACCCATAATATTAAAAGTTTCTTTCCCGGTTAATCCAATACTTTCGGCGGTGGCTCCATCCAGATATTGTAAAGGCAAAACGCCCATTCCAACTAAATTGCTCCTATGAATGCGTTCATAACTTTCTGCCAGCACTGCTTTAATACCCAATAAAAAAGTACCCTTTGCAGCCCAGTCTCTTGATGAGCCACTACCATATTCCTTTCCTGCCAAAATCAACAAAGGCGTTTGTTGTTCCTTATATTTCATCGCAACATCATATACCAACATTTCTTCTCCTGTGGGCAAATAAACGGAATAGCCACCCTCTCTGTTGGCAATTTTATTTTTTATTCGAACATTGGCAAAAGTTCCGCGAACCATTACTTCATCATTTCCTCTGCGTGAACCGTATGAATTAAAATCGGATTTTTGTACTCCTTTGCTTAATAAATACTTTCCTGCAGCAGAAGATTCGGAGAATGACCCCGCAGGTGAAATATGATCTGTGGTAATACTATCACCCAACATTAATAATACACGAGCATGTTCAATATTTTGAAATGGTGCAGGCTCATTGGGAAGATCCTTAAAAAATGGGGCTTCTTTAATGTATGTGGAGTCGGTACTCCATTCATATAATTTTTCTTTTGCTACCGGCAGATTTTGCCAAATACTATTTCCCTCAAAAATAGTTTGATAATTTTTTTCAAAATCATTGGGTGATAATACCTGACGCATCACTGTTTGAATTTCTTCATTTGTTGGCCAAATATCTTTTAAATAAACGGGTTCCAGATTTCTGTCGAAACTAATTGGTTCGTTCAGTAAATCAATATCCACTCTGCCGGCCAATGCATATACCACTACCAACATAGGCGACATGAGAAAATTCATTTTTATTTGTGGATGTATTCGCGCTTCAAAATTTCGGTTACCAGATAAAACAGATGCTACCACCAAATCGTTTTGTTCAACTGCTTTTGCAATATGAAAAGGTAGCGGTCCTGAGTTGCCGATGCAAGAGGTGCAGCCATATCCTACTACATGAAATTGCAAAGCTTCCAAATCGCCCAGCAAATCAGCTTTTTTCAAATAATCTGTTACTACTTTTGAACCCGGTGCCAATGAAGTTTTTACCCAGGGTTTCACATCAATACCCAGGGCTCTTGCTTTACGTGCTACCAAGCCGGCACCAATCATCACATAAGGATTAGAGGTATTGGTACAGGAAGTGATGGCAGCTATTACTACTGCACCATCATTTAGCATAAACTTTTCTTCTCCCAAACTAACCCATACTTTTTTCATACCATTTTCAACCAATACTTCAACTACATTTGTTTCGGCAGATTTTGGTTCATGCATCGGCTGGCTGCCACCTTCTGCCTTCCATTTATCAATGAATTGTTCATTGGCTGTAATGTATGCTCGTCCATAATTCGCTTTTAAAAGTTGAACAAATGTTTTTTTAAAATCTTTTAAAAGTATTTTATCCTGCGGTCGTTTGGGGCCGGATACAGTAGGCTCAACGGTAGACAGATCGAGTGTAATTACATCGGTATATTGTATATGCTCATTGCCTGTTCTCCATAATAAATTGGCCTTACAATAATTTTCTACCAAGGCCAATTGTTCAGGAGAACGGTTGCTTTCGCGCATGTATTCAATAGTTTTTGCATCTATTGGAAAGTAAGTTATTGTGCAACCAAACTCAGGAGACATATTTCCAATTGTAGCACGATCGGGCACAGTTAAATGATCCAGCCCATCGCCAAACACTTCAACAAATTTTCCAACAACGCCATATTTTCTTAATAATGCAGCAATGGTTAATACCATATCTGTTGCTGTTGTACCCACGGGAAGTTTTCCGGTTAATTGCAATCCAATTACTTCCGGCATAATAAAATAAACTGGTTGCCCCAATAAAGCAGCTTCCGCTTCAATGCCACCAACACCCCAGGCTACCACTCCAATTCCATTTACCATAGGTGTATGACTATCAGTACCTACTAATGTATCGGGAAAGATTACTCCATCGCGTTCTATTACGCCTTTGGATAAATATTCCAAATTCACCTGGTGGCAAATACCCATTCCGGGAGGTACTACACTAAAATTATTAAATGCATGTTGTGCCCATTTTAAGAAGCGATAGCGTTCTTCATTTCTAACATATTCTTCCTGCATATTTTTATCGTATGCATAAGCAGTTCCAAAATAATCAACCTGTACTGAATGATCTATCACCAAATCAACAGGTATTAAAGGATTTATGATATCGGGATTTTTACCTTTTTCAGCAACGGCTGTCCGTAATGATGCAATATCAACCACGGCAGGAACGCCTGTAAAATCCTGCATCAATACTCTTGCCGGTTTAAATGGAATATCTTTATCTGATGCTTTAGGTTTCCAATTTAATATGGTTTCTACATTTTCTTTGGTAACAGCAAAATCGTCAAAATTTCGAAGCGCATTTTCTAATAATATTCTAATTGAGAAAGGCATTTTACTAACGGCATATCCTTTACGTTCTAATTCAGGAAGGCTATAGTATACAAAACTACCTTTAGCTGTTTGAAGTGTTTTTGTGATGCTTAAAAAATCGTTCTTCATAAGGAAAATTTTATGGTGAAGAAATAAAGTATGCAAGCATAATAAGCAAGAACAAATGAAAACTGTGTGAATTTGTACAGCTATGCCACTCAAATGTTATTGCAGTAAAATGGCGTATAAATTTACTTCATTTTAATGGAAGGAAGGAAACATTTTATTTTAAAGGGAAGATAAAAATTAGCTGAAATACTTAAAATGATAATGTGTCATGGAAAGCTTGTATATACTTTTCAACATACAGCTGTTTTTGTTTTTGCCTGTACTGCATAATAAATCGGGGATGCTCTAACGGTATAATTTTTTGAAAGAAATTGAACTCCTCATTCAATTGTTGAATGTACTTATAATTTTTACCGCTTCCCAAACAAAAAGCAGTATGGGTATAAATGCCAAAATGAATTTGTTGCTGCAATGATTGAAGTATAAATGGCTTTAATGCTGTTTGCAAATCTTTGTCATCATAATAATTGAAATTCACGAATTTATTTGCATTTGTTTGCTTTGCAAAACCCGGCGGAACAATGGAATTGATATAAAAGTATTGATAAAATACCTGTGTACCTCCAAAAGCCTGAATCATATCATAAATAAAAACAGAAGAAGGTTCATGTGTTTCTTTACCTTTATAAGGTATACCACATGCACTGGTTAACCGTTTGGTATCAGTAAAAGGAACACCGGTAACTGCAGCACCAAAATGGCCCGGGTTAATACCGATGATAAAAAAACGTTTCTTTTGATCATCGTAAAACTTTTTGTAAAAACTTTTCATTAACTGAATAGCACCCTCATTATTTTGAAAGGGGTTCATTGCAACAATGGTTTTAGGCAAAGGAATATTTAATGATAGTTCTTTGTTAAAACGAATAACGCTATCTGCAAAAGTTTTTTTCATTACCATATTAGCTTCACAGCATTCAAACCAAACAATAAAGTTATTGTTTGAACCCATAGCGAAACCTTAAAATAATGAAAGGAATGAAATTTTATACTTATTCCGGCTCCTGCGCAGCAGTAACTTTAGGTGCATACCATTTATCGCGTATCCAGAATGCAACATTTACCAATGTAATTAAAGCAGGCACTTCAACCAGCGGACCAATTACGCCGGAAAATGCTTCCCCACTATTGATGCCAAATACACCAATTGCTACAGCAATGGCCAATTCAAAATTGTTACCGGCAGCAGTAAAAGCAATAGATGCATTCACCGAATAATCTGCACCCATCTTTTCCCCGATAAAGAAACTCACCAAAAACATAATGGCAAAATAAATAACCAGAGGTAATGCTATACGCAGCACATCAAAAGGAATCTGAACAATCAATTCACCCTTTAAACTAAACATCACCACAATGGTAAATAAAAGTGCAATTAAAGTAATAGGTGAAACAAAAGGTATAAACTTATTTTTATACCACTCTTCGCCTTTGGCTTTCAATAAAAAATAGCGGGTTAAAAACCCGGCAACAAAAGGAATTCCTAAATAGATGGCAACACTTTCTGCAATATGTCCAATGGTAATATTGACTGTATTGCCTGAAAATCCAAAAAGAGGTGGTAAAACAGTAATAAAAAAGTAAGCATATACACTATACAACAATACCTGAAAAATACTGTTCAGTGCTACCAATCCAGCTGCATATTCCCTGTTGCCTTCTGCTAATTCATTCCATACTATCACCATCGCAATACAACGAGCCAATCCAATTAAAATGAGCCCTGTCATATAAGCAGGATAATTGTGCAAAAAAATAATGGCAAGAAAAAACATCAAAAAAGGCCCAATAATCCAATTCAAAAAAAGTGACACACTTAATACCCTTGTATTTGTAAATACTTCTTTTAACTTGTCGTATTTTACTTTGGTAAATGGCGGGTACATCATTAATATTAAACCGATTGCCAACGGAATATTGGTGGTACCTGATGAAAATGAATTAATAAAATTAGCGGATGAAGGAAAAAAATAGCCAATAGATACACCGACTGCCATCGCCAGAAATATCCACAATGTTAAGTATCTGTCTAAAAAACTCAAATGTTTTCTTTCTTGTGCAGGAGCGCAATTATTTGCTGCCATAACTAAATTTTCTTGATTGGAATAAATTTTAGTAATTCAATCGCAATATTACGATGTTATTTTTGATTATAACAACAAAAAGAAGAAACTATTTTATTGAATGCTGAGAGTGTTTGTTTCTATATTTTTTTATTTTCGTTTTTTTATAATATCTCTTATTCTTGTTGCACTTTCATAATCTTCTTTAGCTAACACATCTTTCAGCAACGATTGTAATTGTTCAATAGAATATTCGGCCAAAGAGCCCCTAAATGTGCTTAGCTTAGTTTCCACTTCTTGTATTGCAGCTTCATCTAAGACAAAATCGTAAACATAGACTGGACAATTAAATCGTACTGCTAAAGCCAGTGCATCACTAGCACGACAATCAATTTTTTTTTCATGTTTATCAACAGTGATTAGTACCAACCAGGCTTGAAACATTCCATCAATAATATTGTGAATGATAACTTCTTTTAAAGTGGCCCCAAGTTCATTTATTGTAGTTTTAAAAATATCGTGGGTTAAAGGACGAGGCAGTTGCATCCGTTCCATATGTATAGCAATAGCTTGTGCTTCAAATGCGCCAATAATAATTACAATTCGTTTTTTTTCTTGCAAATCTTCTAGTACCAACGAAAAATTGCCTGGCGACGATTGACTGGTATTTAATGCCACTATTTCTACTTCTTTTTTCTCCATTTATTTTATAGGTTTAAACAAATGTATTTTACATTAAAACAAATCTACACAGTTCATCTACATCATCAAATGGTGCAATTACTTGACCATCGCTTCGTAATTTATACAAGCCATTCGTTTCTATTTCAATGTCGTAATTTCTGCCAATGTAGATACGGTTATTCTCTTGTTTTATAATTTCAATACTATAATATTGCAATGCACCTAGTATTAATTCTTTTGCATTCATCTTACATTAAATTTTCTTTTATTACCATTGCACCATACCCAATGCAAAGCAATGCCGATGCAAAAATTAAAACGGTCTGCAGCATATTATTACTAATAATTTTTTTACTGAATGGCAAACTAAAAGCACCAGCAGCTATCATCATACCACCTACTGAACCTAAACCAAAAAGCAATAAATAAATTAAGCCATTGGTAATGGTTTGAGAGTTGCCTAATACAATTAATATTAATGCTCCACTACCTGCTAAGCCGTGTATTAAACCAATTAAGTAAGCTGGCCAACAGGAATGCTCTTTCGTGGTTTTTGTAACAGTATGTATGTGTGTATGCGAATGTGCATGTCCGTTAGGATGTGTGTGTAGCACAGGTTCTTCTTTTGTGTACCATTGGTAAATTCTATAAATACCTAATACCACCAACATTACACCAACTGCGGCCTCAAAGTATTTAAAAGTAGCTGGCGCTATTTTAAATTTGAGTAGCAAAAAAATAATACCAATTAATAGAATAGTGGATGTGTGCCCAAAGCCCCAATACATTCCATCTTTAATTGCTTTAAATGTTTTGTTTCGTATAGTTACCATATTGCTTACCGCCAAAATATGATCGGTTTCAAAGGCGTGTGTAAAGCCAGCATAAAGGGTCAATAAAATTGTCATGTTAATCATTTTATTACCTATAAAATAAGATTCGATGATTACCCGTATCGGCAGCTACTAAAATATCGTTGAAACAATTTATACCAAAAGGCCAATATATTTCATTGTCAAAAGTTGTTTTCATACTTAGAGATGTTTCGCCGTGAGTTTCAAAGTTGGGTTGCCCTATTTGCATATCGGCAGTGGCACCGTGGAGTGTTGGTATTTGATGATGTATTATTAATCGGCTATTGCCTGTGTCGGCTACTGCTATACCATATTTTTATAAAAGCAGGCATCATACACCCAATTTAAAGTATTGGCATTGGGTTTTAAGCGATATTGATTTTGCCCATTATCATTTATATTTTTTTGCCCTAATATTACATCGGCAGTTTTTGTAAGCGCATCTTTCCAATAGTTCCAAAGTAATACTCGGTAATACTGTGTGTCTATAATTGCTATAGCGCCATTATTACTTAGTTTTACAGCATAAGGCCATACTGCATTATTATTATCATAATCTTTATCGGCAAAAGTTTCTTGTCCTATTACTGCATCGGCAGCAGCAAAATTTGTGGTGGGTATGGAACTAAAATAAAGTACTCTTCTATTACCAGTATCGGCTATCCAAAGTGCAGTGCCATTACTATACACACCGTAGGGCCAATTTAAAGTTTGTGCTGTAGGTGCTTTGCCAATACCTATCGCATTGGTTTGATTACTTTTAAAATCCATTTGTCCAACTACCACATCTGCTTCCTGAAAATTGTGTGATGGCATTTTGTGCCAAATTAATACCCTATGATTCCAAGCATCGGCAACAATTAATTTTTCGTCATTAGTCCAAATGCCCGACGGATATTGTAGCGATGAAGCCGATACCATTTTGCCAGCATTTCTTTCTGTGTCATTGTTTTCTTTTTGCCCTAATACTACATCGGATTGTTGATGCGATTGAAAGGAAAAATTATACCAAATAAAAACCCTGTTTTGCCCTGTATCACTTACCACCAAAGTGTGTTGATGCAAATACACGCCTCGTGGCGCAAGTAAAGGATTGTTTACTTCACCGTAAAATGCTGCTATTTTTTTTAAATTATTCAATTGTTTTTTTATTATTGACTTAGCAAATTCTTGGAAGCTGTTCGCCTGGCAACATATTTACTATTCGTTTGCCACCAATACTGCTTTGTAATATTACTTGCCCTAAATGTTGTTGCGTGATATTGCCAAATACCTTTGCATTTTTACCATTTTCATCTTGTTGTAAAAAATGAATTACCTCGTTGGCAATTTCCTTTTTTACAACAGCAATAAATATGCCTTCATTTGCTACATACAATGGATCTAAACCCAACATTTCGCAAGCTCCATTTACTTGTTCATTTACTGGTATGTCTATTTGCATAATATCAACACCATAATTTCCATCTTTGGCGATTTCATTTAATACAGATGCTAAACCGCCTCTGGTAGCGTCTCTTAAAAAATGTATATCCTCACCAAACTGATCAAGTAGTTTTTGTATTGTAAAATTTAGGTTAGTAGTATCGCTTACAATATCTGTTTCAAATTCTAACCCAGTGCGTTTACTCATTATAGCAATGCCGTGTTCGGCAATATTGCCACTTACAATTACTACATCCGCATCCATTATATTAGTTAATTTTATATTAGCTTTTGGGTGTATAACTCCTATACCCGATGTGTTAATGAATATTTTATCGCCTTTCCCTTTTTCTACTACTTTGGTATCGCCGGTTACTACTTGAACATTGGCTTTAGTACAACACTCTTTTATACTATTTAAAATTTGCCAAAAAGTGTCAATTGGCAAACCTTCTTCTATAATAAAAGATAGCGATAAATATTTTGCCATTGCACCACACATTGCCAAATCGTTAACAGTGCCATTAATAGCTAATTCGCCAATATTACCACCTGGGAAAAAAAGTGGATTCACTACATAGCTATCGGTACTAAATGCTAATTGACCTTGTAATTCAAATACTGCACCATCATGTTTTTGGTTCAGCAAATCATTTTGCAATATATTAAACACCCCACTATTAAGAAGGTTATGCGTTAAAACCCCGCCACTACCGTGCCCCAAATTAATAGTAGTAAAGTCAAACTTAGGCATTGGACAGGATAGTTGCATTTGTATATTTTCTTTCATTTGATTGTAATACCTTTTTTAAAACATTATGCCATTACATCTACTTTACTAAAATGATAGTAAGCTGCACAAGCTCCTTCGCTACTTACCATTGGTGCACCTATCGGATTTATTGGCGTACATTTTTTACCAAACTGTGGACACTGATTTGGTTTTTTTATACCTCGTAAAATTTCACCAGCAATACACTCGGCGCTTTCATTCACTTTATCAATCTGTATATCAAACTTTACATTAGCATCATAGCCTTGTAGTTCTTTTCTTATTTCGTAACCACTCATGGGTATTTCGCCAATGCCACGCCATTCTCTATTGCACACTTTAAAAACTTGTTGTATTACTTTTATGGCTTCGGTGTTACCTTCAGGTTTTACCACTCTACTGTATTGGTTTTCTAATTTGTATTCGCCTTTTTCTAATTGTTTAATCAGCATTAAAATCCCTTGCAATAAATCTACTGGCTCAAAACCTGTAATTACTATTGGTAATTTATTTTTTTCTACTAAAGGAGAATACTCACCAATACCCATTATAGTACAAACGTGGCCTGCTGCCAAAAAGCCCTGTACTACGTTATTTTCGTCGTTTACCAATGCTTCAATAGCTGGTGGCACCAATACGTGAGATGTAAGAACAGAATAATTTTTTATACGCTCTCTTTTAGCGTGCAAAACACTTAATGCATTAGCAGGAGCTGTAGTTTCAAAACCTACTGCAAAAAATACGACTTCTTTTTCGGGATTTTGTTTTGCTAGAGTAACAGCTTCTAAAGGTGAATATAAAATACGAACATCGGCACCATTTGCTTTTGCTTCTAACAAGCTTTTTTTACTGCCAGGCACACGAAGCATATCGCCATAAGAACAAAGAATTACATTTCTTTCTTCGGCTAGATATACTGCCTTATCTATTAAATGCAATGGTGTAACACATACTGGGCAGCCGGGGCCATGCACCATAGTAATGTTTTTTGGTAGCAATCCAATAATGCCATTCTTTACTAAACTATGTGTTTGACCGCCACATATTTCCATAATTGTCCACGGTTTAGTGTTTATTTTATGCAACTCATTAAGATATTGATTTACTACAGAAGCATCTCTATATTCTGTAAGATATTTCATACGTTGTATTTTTATAAAAATATTGTCAAATTAATTATAGCAAAAAATGGTGTTTCGGGAGTAAAATTTATTTCAGAATCTAGTGCAGTTTCATTTTGTAATTGCTTTCTGTATCAAACTGCGTCTCTTTTCACTTTGAACTATTGCGTTTTGAATTGAAATTTTATTAATATAATCCATAATGTATACGTCTACTTTTTGTGCAAAAGTTAGACTTATAAACATGAAACATAAAATAAATGTAATTGCTTCCATTCTTTAATTTATTCTACTTGAGTATGTTCTATGATTTCATCTATTTCTCCTATTTCTTTTAGATACTCAAAAGTTTTAGCAGCTTCGGCTTCATCTATTTTACTAATAGCAACACCTACGTGTACTAATACATAATCACCCACATCGGCAGTAGGCAACATTTCTAAAGATGCTTCTTTAATGATACCACCAAAAGAAACTTTGGCCATACGTACCATACCATTGTGAATAGTTTCGATGCTTTGGATTTTTCCTGGAATTGCTAAACACATATATTTTTTGTTTTTTTATTAATGCTATTAAAATTTTGTTGTTGTATATTGTCTATATTTTGATCATAAAATACCATTTGCCCAAATGAAATATTTTCGTCGTTGGGTGATAATTGTTGATGAAAAAATAATTTAAACTTTTCATTGAGTTGTTGCTGTAACATATCCGTTAATAAACTATTTTGGAACACACCGCCACTAAAAGCTATATTTTTTATACCAATATTATTTGCAACAATTTCAATAATATGCACGAGCGAAAAATGAAATTTTGCCGCAATAAATGCTGTATCTTTCTTTTTTAAGATATCTCTTACAATGCCATTAAATAAAGTAGTAGTAGGTATGCGATACAAATGTGCGCCATTCATAAAATAGCTTTCTTGCATTTCGTAACCATTATTAACAGTATAACTTTCGGCAACTGTTTGCAAATACATTGCGGCTTCGCCTTCATAATTTTGTTTGTTACTAAGGTTAAGCAGTGCAGCTACTGCATCAAATATTCTACCCATAGAGCAGCAGTTAATTACCGAATTGCTTTGCAAAATTTTTTTATACAATGCCCATTCGGTATCGGTGAATTTATGTTTCAGCAATGCATCGCTACCCAATACATCGTTGCATATTGATAGTGCCGACAAACGAGGTTCTTTAGCCATTTTATCGTTCAGAAATAGCGGAAAATAATCGAAATAATAACAACGAATCATTGCATTATTTTCATACTTAATAAATTCGCTTCCCCAAATTTGTGCATCATCTCCTAAGCCAGCACCATCCCATATTACACCCAACACAGCTTCGTTATTTTGTAGCAAATTATTTTCGGCAAGTACTGCTGCAAAATGTGCTTTATGGTGTTGTACTTGAACTAATGGAATAGTATTAATTTCGCTTAACTCATTTGCCAACTGACTAGAAAAATAATCTGGATGTTTGTCGGCTACAATTAATTGTGGTTGCGTTTGTAATAAATTTTGCAAATGTGCTAATGTATTGAGATAGGATTGTTGTGCTTCAATAGTATAAGTACTACCTAAGTATTGGCTAACATAGGTTTTATCGTTTGTTTGTAATGTAAAACTACTTTTCATTAATGCACCAGTTGCAAGCATTGTATAGCGGTACTTTTGTATATAACTTAAGTATGTAGGTGCTAATCCTCTTGAGCGTCGAATAATTATTTGCCGCTTGAATAGTGGTGTAAATTGCAATACACTATCATCTTGTGGTATTACAATTTCTCTATTATGTGTTACTATATAATCAGCAATATTGTTCAAGTGTTGTAACGCATCTTCGTCATTAAAAATAATTGGACTATTACTAATATTGGCACTTGTGCAAATTAGTGGTTTATTAAAAGTATTAGCTATTAAATGAAGCAACGGTGAATTGGGTAACATAGCACCAATGCAGTTTAATGCTGGTGCAATTTCGTTTAATGCTAATGGTGTATTGGGCTTACTTTTTAATAAAACAATAGGTGCTACTATGGAACTTAAACTTTTTTGTTCTATATCATTGATGAAAGCAAATGATGTTAATTCCTCTATATCTTTAAACAAAATTGCTAATGGTTTGGTAGGTCTGTTTTTTCGTTGACGCAAAAATTGAATGCTATATGCATTTGTAGCATCGCATAATAAAACATAACCTCCAATTCCTTTAACAGCTAGTATTTTACCTTCAGATAAATACTGTTGAATTGCATCTAATATTTCAGTATTGTTCAATGATTCTTTTTTACCCAAAGCGGAAAATAATTGCAACTGAATACCACAATCGGGGCAAGAGTTGGTTTGCGAATAAAATCTTCTATCGGAAACATCATTATATTCTATCTGGCAAGATTTGCACATTGCAAATTTTTGCATCGTAGTATTTTCTCTATCATAAGGCAATTGTGTAGCTATTGAATATCGTGGACCACATTGTGTGCAAGTAATAAAGGGATATTGAAATCTTTTATTTGTTGCATCTTGCAATTCCGCTTTACAATGCTGGCACATTGCATAGTCAGGTGTTAGCAATACATTGGGCGTGGCATTATTAATGCTATCTGCTATTTGAAATTTATAGAACTCTTTTTGTTGAATTTTATTGATACTATGCTGTATAATATTTGCTAATGTTGGTGGATGATTTACCAAATGAGTATAAAATTTTTCAGCAATTTCTTCGGTAGCGTTACATTCAATATGCACACCATCGGCACTATTGCTTATGCATCCATTAAGGCCAAATTCCTTTGCTAATTGCACCGCATAAGGCCTAAAGCCAATGCCTTGTACAATGCCACTTAAGTGAATATGATATGTATGAATAGTTTGCAAATAAAAATAAAATTAAATAACTACTTGACTTTCTTTTTTTGCTTGTACTTTTTGTTGCAACCAATTGCACCAATCATCAATACCATCGCCATTTAAACTGCTAATAGATATTACCTCAATATCTGGATTTATCTCTCTGGCGTCTTTGGTTACAGCATCTACACTAAAGGGTACATAGGGCAATAAATCGGACTTGCTTACCAGCATTAATTCGCTGGTTAAAAACATACGTGGATATTTTTTAGGTTTGTCATCCCCTTCTGTACTTGCAATAAGTGTTACACGATATTCTTCGCCTAAATCAAATGCAGCAGGACAAACCAAATTGCCTACATTTTCAATAAATAAAATATCCAAATCTTTATAATCGAAATGATCTAGTGCCTGCAATATCATTTGTGCCTCAATATGGCACATACCTCCTGTTACTATTTGCAAACAATCAATGCCGGCTTCTCTGATACGAATAGCATCTCTTTCTGTTTCGGGGTCGCCAACTAATACACCAATTTTTAGTTTATCCTTTAGCCGCTTGCCTGTTTCCTGGATTAAGGTGGTTTTACCACTGCCTGGCGACGAACATATATTTAACACTAAAATATTATGTAGTGCCAGTTTGTCCTTAATAGCGTTAGCTACAAAATCGTTGGCTTTTAATAAATTTAAAGTAGTGTTTTCGCATTGTACACTACCCACGGGAGCTCTGTTACTTTTTGGTTGACTCATTTTCATTATTTTTCAAATTCTACTTTACTAATTAACATTTCTTCTCCTTGTATAACATTTTTAGAAGGTGTTTGGCAAAAGCCACAAATAAATTTATACTGTTGCACTTGCGTTTCTTTGTTACAATTATTGCAATGTATTATTATCGGTAATACTTCTACAGCAAGCGTTGTATTTCTGTATTTAGGTTCATCTTCTAATACCGCTTCAAATGCATTTTGCATTAAAATGGGTTGCACATTACTTAACTCTCCAACGGTTAAATGTATAGTTCTAATATCACTAAATCTATCCGAAAATTCAGCTTCCAGTGTATTAAATATATTTCTTACTAATGATATTTCGTGCATTAATTTTAGTGTTATTTGATAGTAAAAATAGGTTAGTATTGGCATTAAAGTAACAATAAATTAATTACTTAGAAAATATTTTCTAATTATTGGCTTCGGCTTTTATTTGCTCCAATTTAGTAATGTTTGATTTTGCATTTTCTATCATTTCTGCATCATTAGTTATCTTTAATATTTCATTTGCTACCGCCATCATATCATTATATCTATCTTCATCAAATTCTTCTTTATTTCTTACATACCAACTTGCTTCTAAATAATTGGACAGGGTTAATACTCTTTCGATAGGATATTTTTCGGCGGTGCGAATGTCCAAAGATTCTCTGTACCAAGCTAGTGCTTTGTCAAAATTATCGGTATGTATCGATGCTGGATATTTAGTATAGGCATTGCCCAAGCTATTACATATCATAGCAAATTCATAAGGAAAATCTATCTTATTGTAATAATTAAGAGCCTCATTAAATGACGAAACCGAAACAGCTGCCCATAGCCCCTTCTTTTTTACTTCGTCAGGAATTTCGGCATATACCTTACCGAGTTGATGTTGAATTTCGGCAAAAATATCAGGAGCATTTTCTTTGGTAAAAACTCTTAAAGCTTCCTGATAAGATTCTATGGCAGTTCTATAAAATTGCGGATTGCCATTTTGTGCCCAAGTTTGCAACAAGGTGCCTTTTGTAAATTGTGCTTGTGCCAATAATTCTTCTAATTGTTCTTCATCAAAAATTTTAATAGCACGATTAACATAGCCTAATGCTTCGCTAAAACTATTGTTGAGGGTTGCAATATAACTAGCATCCGTCAATACCATTGCAGCTTCTACCCTTCTATTATTAGCTTCATAATATACTAAACATTCCCATAATTTTTTTTTTACATCTTCCATTAAGGTATTTTCATAAGGCACTTTAATTTTTTTGATTCCTATTTTGCATTGCAGATCTTTAAATGCTATGGTCACTTTATTACTTGTGTTTTGTTGTAAAAAACTATTGATCAAGGTTTCGGCTTTGTCTATTTTACCTAAATCAATAAACAATTGTGCCAATTGGTAAATACTAAATTGTTTTTGTTCTGCATCGTTATTTGCAGCAATGGCTTTTTCATAGCTTTCAATAATTTCGGTTTCCGAAAATGGGCTTTCAATAATGCCGTAATGCAAAGCAACCGCATTATTGTGTAAGGAAACTGCATTGGTTTCCGGAGTTATGGCATCGGCTACATTTACACCATTATGCAAACGATTTAATAAATCAATATGCGGCAATACAGTGGGCTGTGTTTGCAATAATTCGAAAGCCTTATCATAATTACCTAATTTAGCATACACTATGCCCAAAAGTAGTTCATTGCTATAAGGCATAATTGGCAATAGCACTGGCGGCTGTGCATTTTCCCAATCGGGTAGTACGGTTATATGGTCACTTACTTTAATAGCGGCAGTTTCTGTTGCTGTGATAGTAACCTGCACTAATTCGTTTAGCCTATGTTCATTTTTGATGAGCCGTTGTGTATTGTCAAATACATCAGTTGCAGCAAATATTGTAATCATTGTTGTTTATAGTGAGTTGACTTCTTTTATCTTTTTGAATAGTTTTAAAATAATAATTGGCAAAAATTTCTACTTTCTTTTGGCTTTCATATTCTTCCTTAAAATATTTACAAAGCAGCCGTACAGGATGGTGTATCCATATAAAATGAAACTTAATTTTTCATCTACCTTTTTGCTGATACAGCTGATAATTTACTGCAGCATCATTCAACCAATTATCGTTTTCCAAAAAAGACAAATCGGCTACACTACCCGTATAATCTGTAAATACGATGTTGAACATATTTTATTTAGGTAAGATGATAGTAAGAATTTTCATTTTTTCGTCGGCAATATACTCCAGTGATCTATCGCTACTATCCATATCATTGTCAATCAACAATTCTTCTACCGAAATACTTCTATCGCCTTTACTATTTTTAAATTTCAGCATACTCATGGCTGTTTTATGCAGGCTTCTAAAAAGGTCATCGTGTTGTGAAGCCATTAAAATGGTATTTTTTGCCGGATAGTATACCCAATTAACCTGTTCTGCATCTTCAAATATTTTTGCCACAATTTGATGGTCTATAATAATATGTTTATTTGTTAGCACTACCAAGTAAGCAATTTTTTTAGTTTAGGGTTTGTGTTAACTTTAATTCATCCTGTAGTATTAATTTTACTACTTTATCGCCAGCCGTTTTTACCACATCGCTTAATTCCATTTCCAGTTTAGTATTATCAATTGCAATTAAATAAACAGTTATATCATCGGGGTATTCATCCTGCATAATTTTTTTGGCATAGCTCAATGCCTGATCCCATTTAATGCTGTGCAAAAAAACCATTGGGTCTTCTTGTGGTGTGGCCAGCACTTCTTTAGCAGGTACTTTGTACAAGGTGCCAGGTTTTTCACCGGTATTTATAACACCGTCTACCAATATTATTTTTTTATGCCCTTTTAGTTTAAATAATACTTCAAAAGCTCCGGTACCCATATCCAGTATAGAAATATTTTCATCCTGGCCAATTGTTTTTTTTAATTCATCAATCACATATATGCCAACGGCATCATCACTACGATAGGGATTGCCAAGGCCCATAATGGCGGTTTTTAAATTTTGCATTATATGTTAAATGTTATTTTACAAAGTTTACTTAAAAAAATAGAAATTAATTTATAAAGATTTGCCCAAAGAAAAAGCCCAACTTTAATTGAGCCTTTAACTTGTTATTATTTATAATTTTTACAACTTAAATTTTGCTAATTGCTTTCCTGATTTAGCATCATGTGCATGTACAGTACAAACTAAGCAACTGTCAAATGAACGTGCCACCATACCAACTTCCACAGGGTCATTGGCGTCTTCAATTTCAATGCCTTCCAATGCTGCTTCAATTGGCCCTGATTTTCCTTCACTATCATTTGGGCCAACATTCCAAGTGGTAGGTGCCATTACCTGATAATTTTTAATTACTCCACCTTCAATTTCTATCCAGTGTGCCAATGCCCCCCGAGCAGCCTCGGTAGCACCAAAGCCTTTCCCGTCTCTTTCTTCTGGCTTTATATAAAACTCATCGTCTAACCTTATTTCTCTTAACCATTGGTCAATATTATCATAAAGCATTGGAGCTTCATGTACCCTTGCCAATGTTCTAAGGAAAACACTTGGCCCCATTTTGTCCATTGCATCTTTTATTAAGAAGTCTTTGGTTTGGTGTGCAAGATTATTTGGTTTGGCATACATTAAACATCTCGCCAAAGGTCCTGCTTCTGCTGCATTATCCATATAACGGGGAGCTTTAGCCCAACTGTATTTACCATTAAAATCCGTTTGCTCTAAATTTTTAGATGCTATAGGTGTTGGCATTGGTTCATCCCAAGGATGTGCAGCTTTATGGTCTTGATACCAGCTATGCGTTACATGCTCTTTAATTTGAAGATGGTCAAAATCGTTGTATTGTTTTGTATGGCTGTTATAATAGCCACTGGGACTAATAACTGCATCGTTTCTACCTTCTATAGTTGGATGGTTATATTTATCTTTATGTAAGTAAGTGCCATAGGTGATAAAGTTACCACAGCCTTGTCCAAATTTATCTAATCCAAACTCTAACGATGCTCTAATAAACAGACCTAAATCACTATTACGTTGGCTTTCATTTTCATCTACCCAAGCCAACAAATCATCCCAAGTTTGTACACGGCGATATTTTTCAATTGAGCATCCCAACCATGTTGTTTCTAACCAGTCATTTCTAAACTGGTTCATAATTGCATGGGCCCTAGTTATATCTTTTAGTGTAGGTGCACACATTACACCACCAGGTACCATATAACTACTATGTGGCCATTGTCCGCCAAACAATGCATATACTTCTACAGGCCTTCCGCTTGCGGTAACACCATTTTGAAAAGATGTGCCTACATAAGCCGCAAAACGTTTTACCACTTCATCATATAATTTTTTATTAGCGAATTTTTTATTGGCCATATCAGTTGCAAAAATTGCATAAAACCAACGAGGGATACTTTGCAAGGTTTCGGTAGCCTGACCCAAAGCTCTTAACAAAAGTGCATTGGGGGGTAATGTTGTTTTCCAAGCCGTATCTAAAGCAGAAGAAGCACAGTATAAATGTGAGCCACCACAAATACCACAAATACGTGGTGTTACAATTAAACCGCTTTGTGGGTCTTTGCCTTCCATTATTTTTTCGAAACCACGAAACATAGCAGCCTGTGTGTGTGCACGGGTTACTACCCCATTTTCCATGTAAACTTTTACATCTAAGTCGCCTTCAACACGGCCAACGGGAGATATGTTTAACTCTTTAATTATTGACATATTTTTTTTATTAAGTTTTTTTATTTTATTTACTACCTTCTGTTACTGCGTTATTTTTTGGCCAGGCTTTTTCAATACCGGCTTTTATGAAATAACCTAATGCAGATTCACCTTTTGGGACTTCTTTAGGAATAAATCCTAAATATTTCATTGTTTTAAATACAGAGCCTTTTACCAAATCGTTATGAGGAAACCCTGGTTCGGTACAACCTAAGCAAGGATGATTAGCCCTTGTTTTGCTGCTTGTTCTGTTCCATAAAATTCTATTACAGCTTGCTCTTGTCATTGGTCCACGACAACCTACTTCGTAAAATAAACAGCCATTGCCTCTTTTGCCAAATCCTCCACTTACTTTTTGAGCAAAGTTCAAAACGTTGGGGCATCCTGTTTGTACGAAATCGGTAAAGAAAGTTTTTGGTCGATGGAATTCATCAATTAATACATCCTCAATTCTGCCGGTTGCGATAGCTACGAGGATCTGTGTAATCCAGTCTGGATGGGCTGGACAGCCCGGTATATTGATAACAGGTAAGCCACCTTTTGACTTATAGTTGGCACCCAAAAAGCCCCCCTTTTGTTTTTTCAAGAATTGCATACCGGTACTTTCAGTCGGGTTAGGTGGCACTGCAGGTATTCCTCCCCAGGTAGCACAGTCCCCTATGGCTACAACATAACCAGCCACTGCAGCAAGTTCTTTTACCCAGTCTTTCATTGGGCGATCACAGAAATAGTTCATTGTACCAGTACCTTTTGGACCTTCAATAATAGAACCCTCATAAACTAAGATGTCCATTTGAACCTTACCAGCAATAATGTCTTGTAAAAGATGAGAAACTTGATGGCCAATTTCCAAACCAATCGATGGATGCCATAAAATATTTATACCAAAATCCACCACCAGTTCTACAACTGTAGGTTCTTCGGCATTTAAAAAAGACATAGTGTTACCACTACAGGCACCACCTTGCAACCATAATACATTAGCCATAAGCAATCGATTTAAAATTAAAATTTAGAAATCATTTACTAAAATTAGAAATTTTTTTCTAATTGCCAAATTTTTTTTAAAAAAAACTACCAAGTACGATGGTTTGGTTAAAGGTAGTAATCCCTTCTGGTGTAAAATTTGGATAGAGCAAGCTCCAAAGGCTTTTTTTATATAATTGCTCTGTATATGGCTTTTTTCTGAGTATTTGCTGGGGTATCCAGCTATTGATGATAATTAAAATATTTTGTATCAATAAATCATACTCTCCTTTAAAATGCTCAGGCTTTAGTAGTCCATTTTGCATACAAAGATTAACCCTACGCTTTAGCTGCTGCAGTATTTTATTGTTTACAGTAAGCCATTCTGTTTGAATTTGTGGATAGTTGCGTTCAATTTCCCATATATTATTAAAAGTAAAACGGTTATTTTCAAAAAAGAAATATAAATTAGAAAACTGTTTATCAAAGCCCTGAAAGTTGGTATGTACAATATATTGAGAAAGGATAACAGAAAGCTCCTGAAAAAGGTTTCCGTAAACTGCTACTACAATTGCTTCTTTGTTTTTAAAATGATAAACCAAATTGCCCACACTTATTCCTACGGCATCGGCAATTTGCTGCAATCGGGTATTGGCAATACCCATCTCAAAAAAAAGTTGTTTGCTTTCGTCTAAGATATTCTTTTTCGTAAACATGATTAATTAAAATTTGTTGTAAAAAGGTTCATACTTAACCGCAATGTGCCCCGTTGGTCTTTTGCTGCCTGCCTACGCATATAATGTGCAACCAACGCCGCTTTTTTAGGACATGCATAATTTACAATCTTTCGTTTAATAAATTTTAAAGGAATGAGATGGTGGGCAAAAACGAGATAAATATTCCATTCACCATTCCTGCATTCTACATTTTCAACGACAGCTGTATCCTGCAGCCAAAAATCTTCATTTATAAAAAAAGAATCTTCATTTAAGCCTCTTTGTTCAGTTGTTGAAAATTTATCCAAGTATTCAAGCATGGCAGTATAGGCATCATCATATATTGTAAATTTTAAATACATTTAATAAGTATTGATTCATAAAGTTAGAAAAATGTTCAAATAGTTGAATAAAATTATTCTTCTATTAATTTGAGTTGCTGATATTCTCTGCTACCCATATCTGTAAAAAAGGGAATGAGGATTCCCCAAACATCGTTTAAAAAGTTTTGCAAAGAGGGGTCATTTGTTCCTTCAATTTTTTTTAAATACGGCCACATGTCTATTAGAGAACGGAACTGCCAAGCAATATGATTCTGTAGCTCATCAGACAAAGAAAATAATGAACCTCTGGCACAATTAAAGCTAAGCATCATTTTTATTTGAGCTAACTGCCAATGAATATGCTGGCTGTGCTTTTTTTGTATATTGGGATAAGCTCTTAAAATTTCAATCGTATCAATATAAAAAAACATGTGTTCGAGTTGCAATTGATATATTGCCATTAAATAACAGTTAATATCTTCAAACAGTGGTACCACCCTATACTCATTAAGCAATAGCTCCTGTTTTTCTCTTAGTTCATCAAAAAGGTTTTCTATGATGATATCCTTATTTTTAAAATGGTATGCCAAGTGCCCCACACTTACAAATGCAGCATCGGCAATATGCTGCAAACGCACATTTACAAACCCTTTTTGGTTAAAGAGTTTTAAAGCATTATCTTTTATATGTTGTTTTGTAGGTTTCACATCTGCAAATTATCTTAAAAAACTAAAACTCAGAATATTTTAAATGCCTGTAGAATTTTTCTTTTAAAAAGCAGCATCTGAAAATAAAATCATTCTGGGGTACCTCAATTAATACAGATAAGACACAGGTTTACATAGCAATCATTACCTATACTTTGGTTGCAATCATTAAAAGTAAACTCAAAACAAATCGGTCAACGTATGAAATATTGCCAATAGCGGGTGCTTCGCTTTTTGATAAACCAAACCTAAACGAGTTATTACAAAGCCATGACTATAAGAATGTCAAAGTATTGCCATTGTCGAAGCAATTATTGCCGGAGAACGAAAACCTGAAAATTTTCTTCAGTATGTTCACAAACGTGTAAAGGCTGATAGAGAAACCATACTAAAGTCTTTACAGGCCAATTGGCGCAGTGAATAATTATTCCTATCGGAGCAATCCTATCGTATGTATCAGTTCACCCAACAAGAAATTAAACACTGCGAAAAACAAATTGAACAAGCCTTACAAACTTTCATTGCTGTAAACAACGAGGGGGATCGTTGAACAAATTGCTCCGTTACCAAGAGCCAGACCTACAACAAAAAACAAACTGGCTTTCGATGCTTATTCCTATCTGTACAAAATACACAGTATTGATGTAACAGCTATCTACGGCATCAGTGAGATTGCAGCGCTGGAAATCCTTGCTGAAACCGGAACCAACTTAAGCAAGTGGCCTTCCGAAAAACATTTCGTGTCTTGGCTGAACCTTTGTCCCAACAATAAAATATCAGGAGGCAAACTCATCAGCAGCCAAATGCCTAAAAAGAAACCCAATGCTGATACACATCCCATGCTTTCCGCTACGCTGCCAACACAATACAGAGAAGTGACCATTGGCTTGGCGACTACTTCCGCAGAATGAAAGCCAAAGGCGGTAACAAATATGCAATCTTGGCTGCTTCCAGAAAGCTCGCCACTATTTATTACAAAATGATTCGCTTCAAACAACGCTTTTAACCGTTTGACAATGCTGAATACAAACAAAAATTTCAAAGTAGAGCTAAAATTGCCTGCCTCGAAAGAGCTTTATCCCGTTTAAAATCCGAGGTGGCCTAATTAACGTAATTAAGTTATATAGTAGAACTATCAGCCAATACGGCCTAAATTAATTATTCGTTAACGTGTGGTGCTATTGCGCTCTGAAAAGCTTACTGGGCATAGGTTTCAATAAACCTGGCGCAACAGCAATTAGTTATACAGAGTTTACTGAAACACCATTAGGCAATGAGTTTCAAACGAAAACTTATTTAATAGCACAACACGTTATTCTTTAATATTTTTTAGCAAGCAACAATACCAAACTCATTTATTCGTAAAAAAGGCAGGGATATAAAGCCAGGTTACTGTTTACTCTACAGGGCAATCCAATCTTGTTTTTATTTTTTTAGGAGCCGGTGTAAAATGCAGGGCAATATATCCCCCACCATTTAATTGCTGCATTTTTCCAAATAACCAACCTACATTATGAATACCTATTAGCAATGGCCCTGCTTTTAAAGCAGCGCCTGCCCATAGCTGGCCCTGTGCATTATATTGAACGGGTAAATAAACGCCCCATGTTCTCGTTTCCCACCGGGGTGTTATGGTTACTAAGTTTAATTCCCTTGTTTTGATTTTATTATAGGGTTCTGCAGAATAAAAATTTACATTCAGTTGCCCGTTGATGTAAAAATTATTATTTAGGTTTTTATCAACCGATATCAATAAGCGGGTAGGCATTGTAATGCTGAACTCAGATGAAAGAGTATCAACCAGGTTCATTGTTTGTAACAAAGAATCCCTTAATTTTTTTAATGAAGTTGCGTTAAGGAACTGTTGCCGTAAGCGGTCTGCCGTAATATTTGTTTTCGGGATACCTGCATAAAATGAACCGCCGGCTGGATCAAATGTGTTAGCACCAATATCCATGATGCTTACGCCAATCTTCCAGTTATAATCAGTTTCATACCCTGGTTTTGTTTCGTCAATTTCATCTTTTTTAATTAAATATTCCATACCGAAACTTAAGCTGAATGCTGTTCGGGTATTTTTTAAAAAAGATTTAATAGCTGCTGCTGTAATAGCATTGGTATCTGTAAGGTCATAATTTTTTGAATATTCGGCTGTGGCAGTTCCCCCGGTTATAATTTGGTAATAATTATTTTGCGCATCAGGATATTCCCGGTAGGTTAGTTTATTTACCTGGCTGAAGGCGCCTGATAAACCCCTCATAATTCCTAATGTAATGCCGCCGGATACCCGGTGCCGGGCATCATCAATCCATACCTGCGAATAATTGATATCACCTTCTATCCATCCCGCATGTGTTGCAAAGCCACTCAGGTAATCAGTATTGGTATTGGCATGTAAAAAACCGCTAAAAGAGGTAATGCTGTCGTATGCGGTAAAAGTACTGGTTTTTACATGGTTGTAGGTTCTGCCCCTTAAACCAAAAGCAATGGCCTTATTCCTGCCAATGGCCAAACGCAGGTTCAGGATATTCATATCAATCGCGGCATTAAAAAAACGGCTTCTTTTTCCTTCAGTTATATTAACGGTTGTGCTATCAAAATTGGATAACGAAAAATGATTGAATGCAATCAATGAATTGGTGGTTGTTCCCTGTAACGAAAATACATTCAGGTCCCATTTCATTGGCGCATTAACTGTACTTGCAGGATTATTATACATACCAAAAACGCCTGCATATTTTGAACCGTTGAGCGCATGGTAATTCTGCGATTGAACAGATTGATGCAATATCAATCCTAAAAAAAGTAATAGTATTTTATACCGTGGGTAATTCATATTGGATGGGTGGCTAAAATAAGTTAAAAACGAATGCCTGCATTTCTTTACCGGATAAGATATGCAGGCATTTATAACACTGGTTATCTCATGGAATAAAACGCTATCTCCTTCCGGGATATTGTTGCAGCGCCACTTCTTCTTGAAATTACTGCAGAACTGTAAAGGGTTATTAAAGAAAACAATGTTACAAGAGTATTTGCCAGGGATGATAAAGGAGGTTTTCACTTTCAGCCCATTTCATTAACTCTGGAGAAAAGTTGGTCTTTTCGAATGGATTTATTTCTATAAGTGACTATGGAGAGGAGATTCTAAAAGTTTGTTATTTTTAGATAATTATGAAATTGGCAATGTGAATGTAATAGATGGTAGTTTACATATTACATTAATTTTACATTTTTATTAATTAAAAAAAATTATTATGTTTAAATTGATTTTAAATCATTATTGTCTGACAAAACTTAACTTAAAAATCGCTGTAATCCTTTGCTTCAAAGGATTACAGGCTAAAAAATGATTATTTCAAAATTTGGGGTAGTACCCCATTGTTTTATGGAGAAAATGCAAAGGATGCGTTGTACGTTTTTCTCCAGGCTTTATAGGTGTCTTTTATAAATTCCAATAAACCTGCATAGCTCATCAGGTGTAGCCTTATTACTATAATCATATGATAGGACAAGATAATTCCCCTTAAATCGTATTTCTGTTTTACTAATTCGCTGTAATCAATTCCGTATTGTTCAGCATACTTTAAAGCTTGGTTTTTTATGAGTTGTGAAACCTGGACATTAAGCCCGTAGCTTCTTAATATTTCGGCTTTACGCTCCCAGTCGTCATGGGCATCAATATCTGAATAAAGTATTACTGTACGCCCTTGTATACGCTGCATTTATCTTTATCTGTCCATTTACAACCATAGTTTCCGCCTGTGGCAATACATACACTATCGGGGAAATACGGAGCTGTATAAATGAAAGGTTATATTTCTTTTTTATCTCCGTGGCTTGAATCCATTGGTAAAGGAGCTTATTTTGTACAGTTACTTTCCGATACAGAAAGTAACTAACTGGCTGAAACATTTTATTTACAAGGCTTTATGAAAATACAATACTTTCAAGGTACAAATAAGGTACAAAACTTTCAGGAAACTCACTTTTGAGGGGTTAAAGCCTTTTACTTCCGAGTTTGGAAAATTGTAAACTTTCCATCCTTTTATTGTTTATGTTTTCTTGTAGACTTGTTTTAGAAATCTATTTTGTCAGGTTTATCCTGACTGCTTCACAAGACACTATAAACAATAATTTTTTTGACAAATTGAAACAATTAACTCAATTATCTTTCGTATCATTGCAGTCAGGTTTATCCTGACATTGTTACTATGAAGAATAAATACATTTCAACGCAATCCAACGAACTTCTATTCTATTTCAACGGACAGAACAGGAATTGCTTTGACTATTCTTTGGCATACAAAGCCTTGCCCGACTCTAAAGCAAGTGCCGTGAGGGAGTTACTCAGCGACATGACAAAGAGAGGATTATTGATGCGATTGAAAGAAGGCGTTTATTACATCATCCCTTATGAGCAAAATGCAGAAACTTTTATGCCTGACTGGCATTTGATAGCAGAGCATTTAGTGAATGATGCCAAACATTACATTGGCTATTATTCCGCTTTGCAAATACATAACCTCATTACACAGCCGTCATTAAAAGAACAAATCGTTGTATCAAAACAAATACGACCATCGGAAATAAAAATCAAAGAAGTCCCTTTTCAATTTATCTATCACAACGAGAAACATTTTTTTGGTGCAAAAAAAATCTGGGTTGACAGTTTCAATAAGGTGCTTTGTTCTGACTTAGAGAAAACTTTTATTGACTGTTTGTTTAAACCCGATTATGCAGGTGGAATTGTTGAAGTATCAAGGGCAATCTACACTTCAAAAGACAAAATAAAATACGATACACTTCTTGAATACGCCAAGAAATTTGATTCCCAAGCGGTGATAAAACGATTGGGCTTTCTTTTAGAAACATTAGACATAGACACCCATATTATTCAGGAATTACAACAAATGAAAACCGCTTCGTATGTGGTGCTTGATACCGAATTGCCCAAAACAGGAAAGCGAATAAGCCGTTGGAGTATTCAACAAAATTTAGAAACGGAAACTATTAAATCTGCCATTTACACATGATTAAACCCGGAGAAATACAGCAAAAGGCAAATGCGGTTGGTGTGCGTGACCAGCAGATTGAAAAGGATTACATTCTTTCATGGATTCTGTTTGGTATTGCTAAACATGATCAACTATCGAAGGCAATCATTTTCAAAGGAGGTACCGTTTTAAAGAAAGTATATTTTGAAGAGTATCGTTTTTCAGAAGATTTGGATTTTACCCTGTTGAATAACGAAATAAGCAATGATCAGGTTTTCTCCTGGTTTGAGGAAGTATTTGAATTCATAAAAGAGGAAGCAAATATTCCCCTCGAAATCATTGACAATAATGAACACGTAGATGGAGGCATCAACTTTTACATCAGCTACATAGGTCCACTTGGTGGCCAAGGCCAAAACAAAAAAGTCAAAGTAGATATTTCTCGCAGTGAGCAATTGGTGTTTGAACCTGTAATACAGAATGTTATAATTAGCTATTCCGACATGGAAGAACACAAACTTTTATGTTATAGTTTGGAAGAAGTGTTAGTTGAAAAAATGCGATCGGTAATGCAGCGAATGCAAGCGAGAGATTTTTACGACATCTGGTATCTCTTGGAAAAACATGAAATGGATGCAGATTTTTGTGTAAGTGAATTTGAAGCCAAATGCAAAAGCAAGGATTTACAGCACACAGATTTTCCGAAAAAATTGGAAGAAAGATTACCTCAATATAAAGGCAGGTGGAAAAGCTCCATGAGCGAACAAATAAAAGACCTGCCCGACTTTGACCAAGTGGAAAGAGAAGTGCAACGACACCTTAAAAAATTGAAATTTTAGTAATGAACAGTCACGAAATAGAACAGAATAAGTAGCAACTCCAATTGGTTATTTTTTAGTTGATTTTGCAATTCAGTCAAAGCAAAACCGACATCATAATGAATAAGTGAAAGAATTTTTGAATTTGCCATTTGTCTTTTATTCTTTAAGTTTTATTATTTTTTAAAGCCTATCCTTTCCCTATCCTCCCACTTTCTTTGTGCTGCTTTATCATCTAACAGGTTTTCTATGCTGTCATAAATTTGGCTTAGTTGTACATCGTGTTCGGCAATTTGTTCCTTTATCAAACGCAACTGCTCTTTTATATCTGTTTGCTGTAATAGCACCCTTCGCACTTCTACAAAAGCCCGCATAATGGCAATATTCATGTTTATTGCCCGGTCGCTGTTTAATACACCGCTTAACATAGCAACTCCCTGTTCGGTAAAGGCATAGGGTAAATACCTTGTACCGCCCCTGCCTTTTGAGGTTTCATTTTGCAACCTCAAAGGGTGCTGTTGTTTCTCTAAGGTTTCAATTTGAAACCTCAAACTTTCCCATTCCTGTTGGGTAAGCTGAAACATAAAATCTTGTGGAAAACGCTTAATATTACGCTTTACAGCAAGGTTTAAGGCTTTAGTTTCGGTTTCATAAAGGGCTGCTAAATCCCTGTCTAACATTACCCTTTCGCCTCGTATTTCGTAAATCCTGTTTTGTATGGTTTGTATTATTTGCATATTGTAAGTTTTTAGAAGTCCAATTTTATTTTGTCGGCTGCTTCACGTTTTGTTTGGTCTATAATCTTTGCGTAAATCTGTGTAGTTTTCAGTTCACGGTGTCCCAGCATTTTTGAAACGGTGTAAATATCTGTTCCCTTTGATAGTTGCAAGGTGGCAAACGTATGCCTGAAACAATGAAAGGTTATATCCTTTGTTATTCCTGCTGCTCCAATCCATTGGTACAGGTGTTTGTTTTCGTATGCTGAATAGGTAAGCCCTTCAAATACTTTGCGGGTGGGTTCTTTGGGTTCACCCAGTAAGCTGTAAGCTTGTTTTGAAATAGGTAATACCTCAACCCCTTTTGTTTTTTGTTGGGTGAACTGAATTGAATAACCATTTTCTACGCTGTGGTATATTTCGCCCCAAACCAGCTTTTGAATATCCGAAAACCTCAACCCGGTAAGGGCTGAAAACAGGGCTGCACATTTCAATAAAGGGTTATTACATTCCGTTTTTACAAGACTGTTCAGTTCCTCAATGGTCAAAAAATTCCTTCGGGTTTCTGCTTGTTTTATGGGTTCAATTTTTGCGTTCAGGTCGGTGGTTAAATACCCGTCTTTATAAGCTTGTTTCAGGGTTGCTTTTAGTTTATTGAAATAGGAAACGGCTGAATTTTGGGCAAGGGTTGTTTTGCTGCTCTTATTGCTTTTGGTAGTGAGTAAATACTCTTTGAACTCATTGCAAAACTTTTCGTTGAGGTCGACAAACTTCAAATTTCCCTTTGTGAATGTTTCAAGGTAACTATATGCTGAAACCCAGTTATCGTGGTTACTGGCTTTGCGTTTGTCGGCAAGGCTTTTAAAATAGGCAACAAAGTTCTGTTCGCCCCGTTCCTTAATTCTTTTCTGTTCCAGTTCGTACCCCGTGTAAATTTCGGGTTTGTTCAAATGGTTTTCCCGTTTCTGCCTTATCTGTTCAGCAAGCTGTAAGGTTTCTTTATTGCCTTGCTTATCAATAGGATTCTTTGCCTTGTCAAAAAGGTACAGCCCTAAAAATTCCCTTCGGGTTGGTTCACCTGTTTCGGGGTGTGGTATGGCTGGGTAAAAATCTAAATACAGGCTTTGCCTGTTCCCTGAAATTTTCTTTTCTCTTAACTTAACTTTTATTGCCATTGTCTTTTATATTAATCAAACAGTTTATCAATAGTAGAACGCTTAAACATTGTTTTCTTTTTATGCAGATTGAATGTTTTAACCTTGCCGCTTTTTATTAATGAATAAATTGTTGGTCTACTGCAACCAAACAAAAAAGCAACTTCCCTAACACTTAAAAACTCCTTATCTTTTACCGCTGCTACTTTTAAAGCCGGAATAATCGGTTTAAAATTTTTGGTATGTATGATTTCACTTTCAGCCTTCCCTTTTATTTCCTGCCGTTTCTTTAATTTATAATGTGCAGCATTACATTTCATAGAACAGTATTTTGTTGTAATTCGCTGTGCTTCAAACATATTTCCGCAATTGGTACACTGCTTTAAAATTTTGAAATTGCTACTACTCATTTTACCTGCTTTTTAATTAATAGTGTATTGTTTTATAAAAAAGTGTATAAAAGTGTAAAGTTATTTTACCTTTTGAGGTACAAAAAAAGCCGAAAAATCGGTTTTTGTACATCAAGGTACAACTAAGGTACAAATATTTGATAAATAAACAAATAACAAAGAAAAAAAACGTATATTAATAAACATTAAAAAAGCCCTTATTTACAGGGATTTATGTTGATTTTTATAGGTTTTGTGTTTGGTTGTTTTGTGTGGGTTACTTTCCGATACAGAATTTTCCAAAAATAGTTCTAAGAATATCTCTATCGGTTTCAATTTTACCGGTAATCACTCCAAGAAAGTGCAAACAACGCCGTATATCCAATGCCAATAAATCGCCGGGAATATTTTGTTCTAATCCCTGTTTTACTTCGTGTAACGCGTTGGCCAATTCCTGTAAAGCTGCGAAATGACGGGCATTGGTAACAATGGTGTGCTCAAAATCTAATGAACCACCCGTTGCCATATTAAAAAGTAATGTTTTTAAATTTTCTATTCCGTTTTGTTGCAGTGCAGAAATATAGTGTATGTTTTGAATTGGAATATTTGAAAATTTTTGCTGTAATAATTGAACATTGGTAGTTGATACATCGCACTTATTACCAACGGCAATGCATTGATGTTTTAAAAGATTCCATTGGTCTATTTGAATCAGGACTTCATTAACGGGATCATTCACGTCAAAAATAAATAAAACAATATCGGCCTGTTCTATAGCCTTTCTGCTACGTGCTATACCGATGGCTTCAATTTCATCGGTAGTATGCTGGCGTATACCGGCCGTATCAATTAATTTAAACAAAACACCCTGAATATTTAAAGTTTCCTCTACCGTATCACGGGTTGTGCCAGCAATGGCGCTTACAATAGCTCGCTCTTCATTTAAAAGCACATTTAACAATGTACTTTTGCCGGCATTGGGCTTACCCACAATGGCAACTTTTACACCATTTTTAATCACATTTCCAAGGGTAAATGAACGCAATAACTGTTGGGTTTTTGTACTAAGTTGATTCAGCAAATCAATTAATGCACTTCTATCGGCAAAAGCTACATCTTCCTGACTAAAATCTAACTCCAATTCAATTAATGCGCTGAAATGAATGAGTTGCTGCCGCATATCATCTAATACATGCCTGAAGCCTCCTTTTAAGTTATGCAATGCTGCTTTGTGCGCCGCCGCCGCATTACTGGCAATCAAATCAGCTACGGCTTCTGCCTGCGTTAGGTCCATTTTCCCATTTAAGAAGGCACGTTGTGTGAACTCCCCCGGCATGGCAGGAGTAGCACCATTTTTTACACACAATTGTATAACAGACTCTAAAATAAAAGAAGAACCATGGCAACTAATTTCAACAATATCTTCTCCTGTATAACTTTTAGGCCCTTTAAAAAGGGTGATTAATACCTTATCAATAGTATTGACTCCATCTGTAATTTCTCCAAAATGAGCGGTATACCCTTGTTGTAGTGATAAATCTTTGCCGTTAAAAATTTTATTCGCTATAGCAATTGCATTCGTTCCACTTAATCGGATAATGCCAATTGCACCAGACCCTGGCGGTGTAGCCAAAGCTACAATGGTAGTATTATAATTCAACTGATGTTGCATACAATGTTAATGAAGATGGGATACAAATTAAATCATTATAAAATTATCAGTGCCGGAGAATAAAAAAACCTGCAAATTTTCATCTGCAGGTTTTTTAAAAAATTAAATTGAGGTATATTTATTTATTCATCTGCCACTACAAAAGTGATACTTTGACGTTGGCGATAAATTACATTTCTACCATTTTGAACAGCAGGTTTCCAGTTAGGGCTTTTTTTCAATACACGAATGGCTTCTTCTTTTGTACCATAACCGGGATCGTTTTCAGCTTTAATATCGCTTAATGCGCCGGTTTTATCTACAATAAAACTTACAACAACAGTGTATTTACCGGGAGGCGCCCCATTATCAACAGGTACACTACTGTTTAAATTACGTTCCAGATATTTTTGCCATGCAGCCAATCCACCGGGAAATTCGGCCTGAATTTGTACTACGGTAAAAATTTTGTCGTAATCTTCCTGTTGTTTGGGTGCTTCCACCACACCGGTACCTTTGTTTTCAACAACAGGGGCTACAATTCCCATATCTTTTGCACCTTCCTGATTAATGGTTCCAATTTTAGTGTCTTCTAATTTTGCAACTTCCGGAGGTGGTTCTTTCACCTGCTCATCTTTTACAATTTTAGGAGGGGTAAATTTGGTAATTTCCACTTTGGGTGGTTCCACTTTGGGTGGTGGTGGAGGTGGAGGTGGAGGTGGTTCCTTGGGTTTGTCGGTAACATTTGCCAGGGAAACATCCTGCACCAGTATTTGTGTTTTAGCCTTTTTGGTTGAATTTCCTAACACCGTAAGCAGTAAGAACAGCGCAGTAAAAGCAAGCATAAAAATTACACCGGTAATGATTCGCTTGTTATAGGTTTTGCGCAATTCGTATGCCCCATATTCTTTGTTTCTACCATCGAATATGATGTCGAGGAAATCGGCATTCATTACTTGTTTTGCGTCCATGATAATAAACTTTAAAATGAGATGCGGTTTCTAATTATTTTCACACCTTGTCTGAATTAATTTCCGGTTGCGGCAGCAGTCTGCGATTTTTGAACCAACTGCTCTTCTACCGGTGATATATCCACCAACGCATACCTTTTAATGACATTAATAGACATTTCATCCAATGCATCTACAACGTTTTTATAAGTACACTGTGGTGATGGTTTAATCACGACCATTAAATCTTTTTCAGGTGTGCTTGCTTTTTTTCTTAAAATTTCTGCTCTAATACCCTCATCACCATTACTATAGTTAGCCGATTTAAAATTAGTTCCATTGGGGGCCAATTCACCTTCATAATAAAAAACGGTATTATCGCCGCCTAATAAAATGGTGAGCGCACCTGACTCTTTAATTTTATTTTGCTCATCGGGCTTATCTGCATCTTTTGGTAAAAAGAGCTTCATGGCCGTTGGCTGGCTCATGGTAGTGGTAAAGATGAAGAAGGTAATTAATAGAAACCCTAAGTCAACCATTGGCGTTAAGTCTACACGAGTAGACATTTTTTTACCTTTCTTGACGCCCGGGCCTTTCTTATGCCCCCCGCCCGAGGAGGTATCCATTTCTGCCATAACAGGATAATTTTAGAGTGAACAAAATTGGGTTAAACTATATAGGTTTTATTCTTCGGTTCTTTGTCCTTTCTGTGCCAATTTCCATAATTCACTTCCGGTTGGAACTGCTTCGGGATTGGTTACCATTTCAAATTTTAACTGATCTGTTTTTTTAAAGGCATTAATCACACCCTCTATTGAAGGATATTTCGATTTATTATCGCCTTTCAACAACAGGTTCATTTTTTTACCCTGGTAAGCATCTACTGCATAACGCATCCAATCTATCATTTCATTGGCCCCTTTTGTAGTATCCACCGGAATACCGGGAAGTGCATTGGCTTTGCGATCTGCTTCAGGCAAAGCTAAAAATGCTTTTAACTGACTGAAAGGAACACCGATGAACTGTGCATTTACAAAAGCATTTACATCAATTCCCAAATTCTTGGTATTGTTGATGGCATTGGCAATGTATTTTTTGGCATCCGGATCTTCTACTGAAAAAAATACTTTACCGTCTCTGTCTACACTTACCAATACAACATCTTTGGATGGTGCAACTTTAGAAGCAACCGACTTAGGTGTTACAATTTCAATAGCTTCAGGTGGTTTAAATTTTGTTGCCAATATGAAGAAAGTCAGCAACAAAAATGCCACATCGCACATAGCAGTCATGTCTACATTCGTGCTTTTTCGTGGTAACTTTGGTCTTGCCATTTTACTGATTTTACATTAATTCACTAATGAGATTCCGATTTCCAATTTTTCCACAAACTTATTATTTATAGTTTGCAGCAAAACTTTGTGTTAATGTAAAGCCAGACTCGTCAATACCATAAGTAATACCATCAATTTTAGTGGTGAAGATATTGTAGAAAATGATGGCAATGGCTGAAGTACCGATACCCAAAGCGGTATTGAACAAGGCTTCAGAAATACCCACAGATAATTCACGGGCAGCATCACCACCGGCACCTTCTTCACCAAGAGAAGAGAACGCTTTAATCATACCTAATACCGTACCTAACAGACCTAACAAAGTTGCTACAGAAGCAATGGTTGATAGGAATACTAAGTTTTTTTCCAACATAGGTAATTCCAAAGCAGTTGCTTCTTCAATTTCCTTTTGAATATTCAGAATTTTTTGTTCAGTATCCAATTCTGTATTGGTAATCATTTCTTTGTACCTGCGTAAGCCGGCTTTCATAACATTACCAACAGAACCTTGTTGTTTATCGCATTCTGCTAGTGCTTTATCAACATCTTTATTGGCTAAGTGAAATTGTACTTTACGAATAAATTCCTGAATGCTGCCTTTTCCGGTTGATTTGGTAACAGTTAAAAATCTTTCAACCACAAAAGTTAATACAGTTAAAAAAGTTCCGATTAATAAAGGCACGATAATACCGCCTTCATACATTTTTGCAATAGGAACGGTTGATTTTGGTCCTTTATGACCAGGCCAAAACCAATGGCTTGGATCAGTATCAGGAAGAGAAAAATGATCTGGTGCGCCCAGATAAAAACGCCAAAAAGAATATCCTACAATAACACAAATTACAGGCGCAATCCATGAAATAGAATTACCTTTTCTTTTAGGGTGTTGTGCTGTTGCCGGTTTAGCAGCAGAAGCTGAAGCTGTGGGTTTAATGTCCGCCATGGTTCAATTGTTTTTTGGTTTTTAAATTACAGTGTTAAAAAGATTTTACAATTCTACTGAAAATTATTTTGAAAAAACAAAACAATGTTTCAAATTTTTTTAGAGGCCTGTAAAATAGTTATTTTCATTAATGCTGCAAATTAGTTTTTCAATAAGTGCCATTATTTTTTTTAAAGAATTAACCAAAATCTGCTTCAATGGGTTTGTTTTATAAAATTAAACCTGAAAAAGCCGTTTTTAAACCACTCATCAAAAATTATAAAAAACACCTTTTTTTTCAAGCCCTCTTGTTATCTTCATTCATTAAAATTTTAAATAACACTATATGAAGAAAACGTTATCTTTTACCTTGCTTATTTTAACCGGAACCTGGCTATGTGCGCAGCAAAGGCCTGATACATCACGATTTCCAATACTGAATGGGCGAACAGCCGGAGCAGCTGCCGCAGCAAAACCAGCTACTGGTCCAAAGCCTTATAAAGAAGTAATTACCAACAAGGCCGTAACACAAAAAGGTTTATTTACGGTTCATAAAGTTGAGGATAAATATTATTTCGAAATTCCGGATTCAATTTTAGGACATGAAATTTTAGCTGTAACCCGTTACAGCAAAACACCCGGTGGCGGCAGAAATTATGGCGGTGAATTGGTGAACCAACAAACCATTGAATTTGCAAAAGGCCCTGAAAACAAAGTATTTCTAAAAGTCATTACCTTAATTAATTATGCAGATTCCACCAATGAAATTTCAAAAGCAGTAGCCAATTCTAACTTAAACCCCATTGCAGCTGCATTTCCTATTGCTGCTTATGGCAAAGATTCTGCCTCGTCTGTAATTGATGTAACTGATTTCTTTAAAGGAGATAACCAAGCAGTAAACCTTACTCCTGCTATTAAACGCAGACTTAGCCTGTCTATGCTGGCATCTGACCGTTCCTATATTGAAAGTATACACACTTACCCCATCAATATAGAAATCAGAACAGTAAAAACATACAATTCTACACCCAGCCCTGCCGGTGGATTTGGCGCCCCATCCCCATCACCCATACCACAAAGTGAACCACTACCTGCTGCCATGGATGCGGGTGCCGTTACACTTGAATTAAACACTTCAATGCTGTTATTACCCAAAACACCTATGCATAAAAGGCTGTTTGACCCCAGAGTAGGCTTTTTTGCAGATGATTACACCATTTACAGTGATAACCAACAAAAAGTAGATAATCAGGTTTTTGCAGTACGTTGGAGACTGGAACCCAAATCTGAGGACATAGATAAATACAAACGTGGTGAACTGGTAGAACCTGCCAAACAAATTGTATACTATATTGATCCTGCTACACCTAAACAATGGCGTCCTTATTTAATTGCAGGCGTAAACGACTGGCAAAAAGCTTTTGAAAAAGCCGGTTTTAAAAATGCCATCGTAGCAAAGGAATGGCCTGAAAACGACAGTACCATGAGTTTAGAAGATGCCCGTTATTCTGTTATACGGTATTTTGCTTCTGATATTGAAAACGCATACGGCCCCAATGTACACGACCCTCGCAGCGGTGAGATTTTGGAAAGCCATATTGGATGGTATCATAATGTTATGAAATTAGTGCACGATTGGTACATGATTCAAACAGCTGCCGTTGATCCGAAAGCCAGAAAAATGAAATTTGATGATTCGTTGATGGGCCAGTTAATTCGCTTCGTTTCTTCACACGAAGTGGGCCACACCCTTGGCTTGCGCCACAACATGGGCAGCAGCAGCAAAACACCGGTTGAATTACTGCGTAACAAAGCCTGGATAGAAGCCAACGGACATACTGCCTCTATTATGGATTATGCTCGTTTTAACTATGTTGCACAACCGGAAGATAATATCAGCGAAGCCGGACTATTCCCAAGAATTGGGGATTACGATAAATGGGCCATTCAATGGGGTTATACCTACACTGGTATTAACGATCCCAAAAAAGATGAATTGGTTACCAACCAATGGGCAATCGACAGTCTTAAAAACCCCAGATTATGGTTTGGCGGCGAAGGAAGAAATGTTGACCCCAGAGCACAAACTGAAGACTTGGGCGACGATGCAGTTAAAGCCAGCAGTTACGGTATTATGAACCTGAAAAGAATTATTGTACAATTGCCGGTTTGGACCAAAGAAGAAGCCGATAAATACCAGAATTTAAGCGATATATACCAACAATTAGTGGGTCAGTTTGCCCGATATATGGGCCATGTAACCAAAAATGTGGGTGGCATAGAAGAAACCTTTAAAAGTGTAGAACAAAAAGGCGATGTGTATACTCCCACATCAAAAGAAAAACAAAAAGCAGCAGTTGCCTTTTTAAATACACAACTCTTCCAAACGCCTAACTGGTTGTTAGATAAGGATATTTTAAATAAGATAGCTTACCCAACCGCTAATGAAGCCATTCAAAACCTGCAAATCAGTATATTGAACAGTTTATTAGATGCCGCACGCTTGTATCGTTTAGAAACCAGCAGGAACCGATTTGGCACCAGCACTTATGGTTTGGATGAAATGATGGATGATGTTCAAAAAGGTATTTGGAGTGAATTAAGCACCCAAAAACCAATTGATGCCTATCGCAGAAATTTGCAAAAAGCCTATGTAAGTAAACTGATTGATTTAATAGACCCTGCTAAATCAAATTCTGCCAGCTTAACAGCAACAGCCAGAGGCTTCAATCTTTCTATTATTAATACCGCTAATACAGATGTACCTTCTGTAGCAAGAGGCGAATTGAAAAGTTTATTAGCAGCCATCAATGCAGCAATTCCTGCCACAAGAGATAAAATGAGTAAATATCATTTACAGGATGTTGCAGAAAGAATCAAAAAAGCGTTAGAGCCTAAGGCTTAAACATAGCGCTTTAAAACAATAAAAAGAGCTGCCATTTAACCGGTAGCTCTTTTTATTTTCAACCAATTCATATAAATGCAACCAACTGCAATAACTTTGTGTAGCTACAAATAAACAATATGAAAAAATTTGGATTGTGTTTTAAGATTTTTTGTTTAATAACCCACTTTGCCACAGCGCAAAATTTTTCAGCAGTTATTAAAGACAGTATGACCAAAGAGCCGGTTTATTTTGCCAGTATTACCAATTTAAATAATAAAAAAACAGTTATCTCTAACGAGAAAGGATTGTTTTCAATTGCCGCAAAACCTGGCGATATTATATCCATTGCTTCTATCAGCTATACATTTGATACGCTTCAAATCAATATAAAATTATTACAGCAAGCCGGATACGTTATTTACCTGCATCCTCTTTCTAAAATGTTAGATGAAGTAACTGTCAGATCGCATAAAAGCTACTCTGCATATCAATTAGACAGTTTGCACAGAAGAAGAGATTTTTTTGCTACTACCAACGATTATACTTTACCAACAGTATCTAACGGCAATTCGGGTGTTGGTATGGGTATTAATATTGACCATTTTTTTGGGCCGGATAAACGAAAACGTGAAACCATTCAACTCTTTAACCAAATGGAGCAGGAACATTATATTAATTACCGATTTAATCCAACTTTCTTAAAACAATATGTAACACTACCAACAGACTCGCTGCTGTTGTTTATGGAAACATACAGGCCAACTTATAAATGGCTCAGGCAGCACCCGCACCGGGAAGATTTAATTTATTATATTAATGATAAATTAAAATTATTTCTAAAAAAGTAACGCAAAAGCTTGAGCGTTACTCATATCGTAAAGCAACAATTGGATTTAATTTAGCAGCTTTTATTGCCGGGTACAATCCTGCTGCAAACCCAACCAGAGAGCAGATTACAATACCAATACTTACCCATAACCAGGGCACAACAAAACCGGTTTTCAATACCATTGAAAAAATATTACCAACCAAAACACCCAAAATAATTCCAAATATTGCACCAAGTAAACTAATAATCATACTTTCAAATAAAAACTGCTGCCTTACATTTTTGCTTTTTCCACCAATTGCCTTAATAAGACCTACTTCACGGGTACGTTCATTTACCGAAACCAGCATAATATTCATTAAACCAATGGCAGCACCAATTAAAGTAATAATACCAATAGCCGCAGCCGCACCTGTAATACTACTTAAAAAAGTAATAAACAGTTCTGCAAACTTATCACTCTTTTCAATGGTAAAATTATCCGCATCTGTTGGCAGCAATTTTCTGATACCTCTGAAATGCGCTGTAGCTACACCTATTGCAGGATCTAACATCGCTACATTTTCAACCATTACGCCAATAAAATACGACGGTGAGGCATTGGCTAAACGACGAGCACTGTTGTAAGAAGTTACCACTATATCATCCTGCCGCAATAAACCACTCGATCCTTTGCTTTTTAGCACACCAATTATGCGGTAAGGTATTCCACCAACTTTTATAATATGATCAACAGCTGTTTCAGGATGATCTCCAAACAATTTTGTAGCAACATTGCTACCCAACAAACATACATTACGACCACTTTCCACATCCAAACTATTCAAATTTCTGCCAACTGCTACCGTAAAACCATTTACCGTTAAATAATTTTCATCACCACCCCAAACAGTTACAACGGGATTGGTTTTTTTATCGCCATAATAACACTCTACATTACCGGGCCCGCGCATATACACACTTACAATAGATGGGTATTGATAGGTTTGTTTAAAATAAACCGCATCTTCCCGCCGTATGGTTTTATCGAGGTTCGAAACTTTATCCTTCACTCCTCTTGCCGTTTTCTTTACACTTTGGTCTCTTCCAAAACGGATACGCGATTCTTTGTATTTTATTACAAAAGCATTGGCCCCCATCGATGAAAAACTTTCCCGCAAGCTTTGATTCATAGCCTGAATAGCGGTAATAATTCCAATCAACGCCATAATGCCAAATGCAATAATAGCAACGGTTATACCGGTTCTCAGCTTATTTCCTTTTACCGTTTTAAATGCCAAATTAAATGAATCGGTTAACGTCATTAATAAGTTTTTGTATTAAAATCATTCTAAAGATAAGGCGCAATCAGATAGTTTAAAACCAAAAAGGATAAACGTAGCAAAAAATAAACAGACGGTAATGGCGGCTATTTAACCCTATGAGTAATTTGAATCAATTTTAGGTAACCCGGCTTCTGCTATTTTGGGCATCGCCTGTTGTGTCACTCACTCTTGTAGGTTCAGTTATTATGGCAGCATGTTGCGTTGCTGTAGCAGTTACTACTGATTAGATAAACATTGTGAAGAGAATTGATTAAAAACTAAAAGTAAAACCAGTTTAGAATAATAGTTGGGAATATGCCAATTAAAATAGTAACTACAGCAAGCAAAATCAGCATAAAGCAAAACCCTTTACTGAATAAATGCAATTCCGGATTGCCCTTTTTAAAATACATGGCCTGTATTACTCTGAAATAGTAAAAAGCACTGATGGCAGCAAAAATTACCGCAACAATTACCAACCAGGTTACTGAGCTGCCGCCGTATTTAATGGCAGATAACAACATATAATACTTTGCAAAGAACCCTGCCGTAAGCGGAATGCCTGTTAAGGATAAAAGAAATACGGTGGTGGTTCCGGCCAGTAACGAACTTTTTTGTGCAAGGCCATTGAATCCTTCCAGCGATATATCTTTCACTTTTTCCAACACGGCGAAAATGCCAATAGTAGCCACAGAGTAGGCCACAGTATAAATTAAAATACCTTCTTTAGCTACATCATTTTCGGCAAAAACCGCAAATAGCATAAATCCGGCCTGGGCAATACTGGAATAAGCCATCATCCGTTTTACGCTTTGTTGGAATACCGCGGTAATATTTCCAACCAACAAAGTGGCAATAATTACAACCGGTAAAATAATTTTCCACGACAAACCCATTTCAACTGCCTTATTATCAAATAATCGTATAAATGTAATAAAACCGGCTGCTTTAATAATCGTTGCCATATATGAAGTAAAAACACCGGGTGCACCATCGTATACATCGGGCGTCCAGAAATGAAAAGGAGCAGCAGAAACTTTAAAAGCAATGGCAATAAATACCAGCACCAAACCCAATGGGTCTAATATGCCATACTCATTTGATACTGCAGAGGGTTTAAGGGCGTCTATTTCAAATCCGCCACGGGCACCATACATTAAAGCAATACCCATTAATAAAATACCGGTAGAAAATGAACCCATCAGGAAATATTTCAACGAGGCTTCATTACTTTTTAAATTCCGCTTATCAGCACCGGTTAGAATATATAATGGAATGGACATAATCTCAATGCCCAAAAACAGCATTAAAAGCGAGTTGTAAGAGGTTAAAATAGCTATACCGGCTAATGAAAAGAAAATTAATGCAAAGAATTCTGCAGCATGCCGGCCATTGCCGATCAATGTAACATCTGAACCACTGATTAAAGTAAACAAAAATGTAGCAGCAAAAGCAAGTGTATTAAAATACAAGCCAAATTTTTGAAAATTCAGCAAACCATGCGTAGGAATATAAATACTAAAAATACCATAAGTATCAAAAATGTTGGCCAGTAAAACCACCAATAAAGCTACCAGTGCCACATTTCTGATGGTTGATTTTTGTTGTGTGATAATGCCTGTAAACATCATTACAACACCCGCTACTGCCGAAAATATAATTGCGTTCATATATTAAAATATAGTTATTCGCCCTGTTGAATTGTTCTAAAATGTATCAACTTTATTCGTAATAAAAACTTTTTTGTTTATACACTGCAACATCATTCTACTCAGAGTATGTTTTTCACTTACAGCTATTTTATTGCACCAATAATTCTTTCACTGTTTCATGGGTTAAGTGTATCATTGGCTCGGGATATATACCAAAAAAGAAAATTACAACCACCAGTATCCATAAAATAAACCGCACATGTAGCCCTGCATCTACAGCATGGGTTATTTGAATGGCCAAATCACCATAAAAAATTTTTTGTACGGTATTTAATGTATATACCGCAGTTAATATAATGGTAATCAGTGCAAAAATGGCTATTACCATATTGTATTGAAACAGACCATTAAACATTAAAAACTCGCCAATAAAACTATTGGTTAGCGGCAATGCAATATTTGCAAGTGCCATAATAACAAAAAGTATAGCTAATTCCGGAGCTTTTTGTGCAAGACCGCCTAATTCGCTCAATTTGCGGGTACCCAATTGCTGTTCAATTGCATCTGCCACAATCCACAATCCCAATACTACTATACCATGGTTAAACATTTGTACCATTACCCCATTCCATCCCACCTCTTTCTGTGCAAAAATGGCAGCACACATTAAACCAATATGTGCAATGGAAGAATAAGCTATCACTCGTTTAAAATCATCCTGCCGGATAGCGATGAGTGATGCATACAACATTCCGATCACTGCAAGAATGATAATGAAATTTGCAAAATGAGTGGTAGCCTCAGGAAAAACAGGCACTAACCAACGAATGGTGGCATATAAACCCATTTTTACCATAATGGCACTTAGCACCATGGTTACACCGGTTGTAGCCTGTTCATAAGCATCGGGTTGCCAGGTATGTAGCGGAAATAAAGGCATTTTGATAGCAAAAGCAATAAAAAATAACCAAAAGAATACATATTGCTGGTGGGTGCTTAAATGCAAATGGTAAAACGATTCAATAGCAAAGGAGTGATTACCGGGGGTTTGAAAATATAAATAAAAAATTCCGATTAGCATTAGCAACGAGCCCACAAATGTGTACACGAAAAATTTGAATGTTGCAGCAATTCTTTTTTCTCCACCCCAGTTAGAAGCAAGAAAATAAACCGGAATTAAAGCAAGCTCCCAAAAAAAGTAAAATACCAGCGCATCGGCTGCAACAAAAACACCCATTAACCCTGCCTGAGTTAATAACATACCGGCAAAAAAATTGCCCGGCTTCGTATAACTATTTTTATAAATGGCAACAAAAATAATAGGAAAGCCGATTGCAGTTAATAAGGTAAGCATGCTGCTCATCCCGTCCATGTGTAAATCAAAACCACTGCCTAATGCCGGCAACCAGGGTAAATGAATAGATAAAGCATCAGCATTGTTAAAAAAGTAAATACCACTTAATGCAATGGCCAAAGTAACAAGCGCAATCAGTAATGACCAGCTTTTGGCTGCTTTATCTTCTTTCAACAAAAAAGAAATAAGGCCACCAATCAGAGGAACGATTATTAATAAAAGAGGAATCATAGCTATTATTTGCCTGGGGCTTTTAAAATATTTTACTTAAATAGGTATAAATATAACCGTCGTTTATCCAAATTAAAACCAATACAATCATGGCCAGTACCATAAAGAGTATGTATCCGCCTACCTGTCCGCTCTGAATTAATCTTACCTGCCGCGACGCATACAAAACAAATCTTCCTACCCCATTTACTACACCATCAAGACCACTTTTTTCAACAATATTTTTTAAAACTCCTGCAAATCTGTTCAGTGGTTTTACAACAATTCCATCATATAATTCATCGATGTACCATTTATTAGCCAGAAATTTTCCAACGCCTGTAGGCTCTTCTAATTCAGGATGTTTGGTAAACCTGCCCAATGCAAATAAAATGGCGATGGTTGCTATGGCTACAGAAACACCCATTAATAACCATTCTGTTGCATGTGGCATTTCGGTTGATGTTTCAGTAGTTAAAACAGGTTGTAACAAATGATGAAATAAATTGGCACCCGGAGCCATTACGGTAGGTATACCCACCCATCCGCCAATCACACTTAAAATAGCCAGTAAAATTAAAGGGAAGGTCATAGCAGCAGGGCTTTCATGTAAATGATGTTCCTGATCATGTGTGCCTCTGAAGTTGCCCAAAAAAGTAGTGGCATATAAACGGAATATATAAAATGCGGTTAATGCTGCACCTGCTACTCCTAATACCCAGTAAACAGGGTTTTTTGCATACGCCGCAGCCAGAATTTCATCTTTAGAGAAGAAACCGCTAAATGGAGGAATACCTGAAATGGCTAAACATGCCAACAGGAAAGTAATATGGGTAACGGGCATGTATTTACGTAATCCACCCATTTTTCGGATATCCTGTTCATTGCCCATAGCATGTATTACAGAACCGGCTCCCAGGAATAACAATGCTTTAAAAAATGCATGTGTCATTACATGAAAAACCGCACCTGAGTATGCACCTACTCCTAATCCTAAAAACATATAACCCAACTGGCTCACTGTGGAATAGGCCAATACTTTTTTAATATCATTTTGTTTGATGGCAATTGTAGCCGCCAGTAAAGCAGTAGCCACACCAATGATAGCAATAATGTTTTCAGTTACCGCACTCATACTATATAATACATTGCTACGTGCAATCATGTATACCCCGGCAGTTACCATGGTAGCTGCATGTATTAAAGCTGAAACCGGAGTTGGACCGGCCATTGCATCGGGCAGCCATGTATACAAAGGTATTTGTGCGCTTTTACCGGTAGCTCCAATAAAAAATAACAGGGTAATTCCGGTAACATCAACAGCACTTAAGCTTCCGGTTCCGGCAAAAACTTCACCATAAGTTAATGTGCCTAATTTAGCAATCAACCAAAAAATTCCCAGCAAAAAACCGACATCACCAATACGGTTCATGATAAAAGCTTTTTTCGCAGCATAGTTATAATCATTGTTTTTAAACCAGTAACCAATTAACAAATAAGAACATAAGCCTACACCTTCCCATCCCAAAAACAGAATAAGGTAATTACCGCCCATTACCAAGAGCAGCATGGAAAACACAAACAGATTCAGATAAGAAAAATAACGTGCAAAATGTGGCTCAGCTTCTTCATGCATGTATGAGGTTGAATATACATGAATTAGAAAACCTACACCGGTAATAATTAACATAAATAAGGCAGAAAGTGCATCAACCTGAAAAGAAAATGGAATGATTAGTCCCTTAATATCAATAAAATTGAAATAAGTTTGAATAATAGGGCCATTAGATTTTACCTGCCAGAATAAACTCAGGCTGACTAAAAAAGCCACTAAAATTACGCCACAGCCTATTAAACTAACTGCCCGTTTAGAAAGTGATTTTCTAAGCAATCCGTTGATCAGAAATCCTGCAAGCGGCAGTAATGGTACTAAGTAAACTAATTGATTCATATTATTCGTTTAAAGTAAGGCTTACCACAACAGTATAAGCTTCCCTTTTATCATTTAATTCTTTAACCGGTTTAAAAAATTTACATCTACAGAATGTGCATTTCTGTACATCATTACAATAATGGCCAATCCAACACTTACTTCAGCAGCTGCTACCACCATTACAAAAAACACAAAAATTTGTCCATCCGTTCCGGCATTGTTTACTTTCTCAACCGCACTTGCTACTGCATGATGCATTTTTGAAAAAGCAACGAGTAGTAAATTTACTGCATTGAGCATCAGTTCTATACTCATAAAAATAATGATGGCATTTCTGCGTGTTAGTACACCTGCAATACCAATACAGAACAGTGCTAAACTTAAAAAAATATAATATTGTATGGGCATAATCTGTTGGTTGTTTAAAAAACTTATAAAGAATGCTGACTAATCTTTTTTCCCAATCACCACTGCTCCCACCATCGCACTTAAAAATAAAATACTGCTTATTTCAAAGGGCACCACATACGTACTGAATAATGCTTTTCCCAAATTTGAAATCAACCCGATACTTCCTTCTTTCATCATGGCTGTTTTGGCTTGCAACTCGGGCGCCTGTCTGATTAATGATACCAATATCATTAAAAAACAACCGGCTGAAATGGCACCGGCTAATTTCATCCAAATATTTTTCTGAGGTTCTGTATCCTTATTCAAATTCATTAACATGATTACGAAAAGAAACAACACCATAATAGCACCAGCATATACAATTAAATTTACGATTGCAATGAATTGTGCATTCAGTAAAATATAATGCCCTGAAATGGCAAAAAATACACCTACCAGCCATAACACACTGTGTACCGGATTTTTACTGAGTAAAACCATTAATGCACTTACCAACGCCAGGGCACTTAAAAACCAGAATAAGATTTGTATGGCATTCATTTGATACTATTATTTTTATTTCTGTAACAGACTCACTAAACGAATTAATAAAGATGGTTGATGGAAAATAACCTTGCCATTATTTTACAATGAAAATAATTACAGGGTTTAATTCAATCCTTTTGCTTTTGTATACGCTTCTGGCTCTGTTACAGGGTTGGGTATTAATAAATCTTTTTTACCATATATAAAAGTGGTACGATTAAAATTTGCCGGTGCAAAGGTTTCGCTTAAATAAATAGCATCTTTCGGACAAGCTTCTTCACACAATCCACAAAAAATACAACGCAGCATATTAATTTCGTAGCGGGCTGCATATTTTTCTTCACGATATAAATTTTCTTCACCGGGTAAACGTTCAGCAGCCTCCATGGTAATGGCCTCCGCCGGGCAGGCTACGGCACATAATCCGCAGGCGGTGCATCTTTCCCGGCCTTCTTCATCTCTGTTCAATACATGCAATCCTCTAAACACCGGGCTAAATGGCCTTTTTTGTTCCGGATATTGAATGGTTGGTTGTTTTTTAAATATGTGGCTAAACGTGATTAACATTCCCTTGAAAATATTGATCAGATATAATCTTTCCCAGAATGTCATCGGCTTTCTGTTAACCGGCTGTGCTCTGTTGGTTAGTGCTTGCATGATTGAACCGATGGTTTTAAAAGTTTTGCAAAAATATTTTTATTGTAACTAGTATCCAAGTTTATATTGTTTTATTCCTTGTAACCTGGCATCCCTTTGCTGTGCAATGAAATTTATTTTCCCATCCATAGAATGAGTGCACCTGTAATCAGCATATTTGCCAAAGCCAATGGCACCAGCGATTTCCAGCCCAGGTTCATTAACTGGTCATATCTGAACCTCGGAATTGTCCATCGTACCCACATAAATAAGAAAATGAATATCACCACTTTTATCAGTAAAGCTGCCACGCCTATGATGGCTGCAACATTTGGCGACAATAGGCTTTCATTTAAAAAAGGTACATCATAACCGCCAAAGTAAAGCGTTGCCATTACCACACTGCTGATAAACATATTTACATATTCTGAGAACAGGTAAAAGCCTAATTTCATAGAAGAATACTCCTGATGGTAACCAAAGTTTAATTCATTTTCTGCTTCCGGTAAATCGAAGGGTGTTCTGTTACATTCTGCAAATGCACAGATGATGAATATTAAAAAACCGAGTGGCTGATATACAATATTCCACCAATGACCTGGTTGCATTTGTTGCTTTACAATTTCGCCTAACTGCAAAGTGCCTGTTGTCATTAATAAAGCAATTAAACTTAAGCCCATGGCTAATTCATAACTAATTGCCTGCGATGCACCTCTTAGTGCGGCCATTAAAGAAAATTTGTTGTTAGATGCCCATCCGCCAATCATAATGCCATAAACACCCAAACTTACTACAGCAAATATGTATAAAATACCAATATTTACATCGGCAATTTGCAAGGGAATAACTCTGCCAAATAAATGCACATCACTGCTCCAGGGTATTACGGCACTGGTCATCAAAGCGGCTGTCATGGCCAAAAAAGGCCCTAAAACAAATAATACTTTATTGGAAGTGTTGGGAATAATTTCTTCTTTCATGATGAGCTTTAACCCATCGGCAAATGGCTGAAACAAGCCAAACGGACCAGCACGATTGGGGCCCGGCCTGTCTTGCAAAACCGCCGCCACTTTACGTTCTGCAAATGTGGTATAGAGTGCTATACCCAGACTTGCAAAAATAACAATGGCAATCAGAATTAATTTTTCCAGAAACAATATCCAGTCTATACTTAGTAACATGGCAAATATTGATTGAGTGTTATTGGTTAAAATCGGTTGAATGTGCCGGGCGTTCTAATTCGCTTAAATGTATGTTTGGTTTATTTACTTCACTTACACTATGAATATCCATGAGTAATTTTGGATTCCTGCCTTTCATAATGTTAGGAAAGGTTTCAGTAGGTTTTACCAATCCTACATATTTGTTTTGTGCAATCACTGAATGCCGGTTAACATTAGTGGGGCCTTCTATTACCCAATCGGCCAGATTTTTCTTTTCAAAGCGGCATTCATTGCAAATCCATCCTGTTTTGCCGTTTGAGGCTTCTTTCACTTCACCCCATTCATCTTTTCTGGCAGTTACTCTAAACACCTCATCACCTCTTAACCATAGCTCTGCTTCACCACAACATTTATCGCAATGCCTGTGTGCATTCACAGGTTTGGTAAACCATACCCTGTTTTTAAAACGGAAAGTTTTATCGGTTAAAGCACCCACCGGGCAAACATCTATAACATTACCGATAAATTCGTTATGCAAATTTTTTTGAATGAAAGTGGCAATTTGAGCATGATCACCCCGATCTAATACACCGTGTTCTCTTTTGGAAGAAAGCTGGTCGGCTACAAACACACAACGATAGCAAAGTATGCAGCGGGTCATATGTAATTGAATATATGCTCCTAAATCTACTTTTTTAAAGGTGCGTTTTTGAAATTCGTAACGGCTGCCTTCTTTACCGTGTTCATAACTTAAATCCTGCAAATGACATTCGCCGGCCTGATCGCAGATGGGGCAATCTAATGGGTGATTAATTAATAAAAATTCAACCACACCGGCCCTTGCTTCCTGTACACGTGGCGATGTTACATTTTTTACTTCCATACCATCCATTACAGTTGTGCGGCAAGAAGCAACTAATTTGGGCATTGGGCGCGGATCTTTTTCAGAACCTTTGCTCACCTCTACCAAACAGGTACGGCATTTACCACCACTGCCTTGTAATTTGCTGTAATAGCACATGGCAGGAGGGGTTACCTCTCCGCCAATTTTACGGGCAGCCTGCAAAATGGTGGTACCTGCAGGTACTTCAACCGTAATATTATCAATGGTGACTTTGAATAATGTTTCGTCTGACATATTGTAAAATTCTAAAATTCAAAATTAGCCTTTCAATAAGGCTGGATTAAGCACCTACAGGCACCTGAATAGGGTTGGCATAATGTGCCAAACCAAAATTTCTTACCTGCGCTTCCTGCGGATGTAATACATGCCACTCAAACTCATCCCGGAAATGACGGATAGCAGCCGCTACAGGCCAAGCAGCCGCATCGCCTAAGGGGCAAATAGTGTTTCCTTCAATTTTTCCCTGTATATCCCACAACAAATCTATATCACTAATTTTGCCTTCTCCTTTTTCCAAACGCAATAATATTTTCTCCATCCAACCGGTACCTTCTCTACAGGGTGAACACTGTCCGCAACTTTCATGACGGTAAAACCGGGCCAAAGTATAAGTATGGCGCACTATACACTGGTCTTCATCAAACACAATAAAACCACCACTGCCCATCATGCTTCCGGTAGCAAAACCTCCATCGCTTAAACTTTCATAATTCATGTAACGGGTTTCTCCTTTTGCTGTTTTCAACAACAAATTTGCCGGCAAAATTGGAACAGAAGAACCGCCAGGTATGCAGGCTTTTAAGTGCTTCCCGTTTTTAATGCCACCACAATATTCTTCGCTGTAAATAAATTCTTCTACACTAATGGTCATATCAATTTCGTACACGCCCGGTTTATTGATATTACCGCAGGCTGAAATTAATTTGGTTCCGGTTGAACGGCCTACACCAATTTTGGCATATTCTTCGCCACCCATATTAATAATAGGTACTACTGCCGCCAATGTTTCTACATTATTTACAACAGTTGGTCGTTCCCAAACTCCTTTGATGGCCGGGAAAGGAGGTTTAATTCTGGGATTACCTCTTTTTCCTTCCAATGATTCTAACAATGCGGTTTCTTCTCCACAAATGTAAGCGCCTGCCCCGCGTTGAACATAAATATTACAATTAAAGCCTGTGCCCAAAATATTGTTACCCAGCCAACCGTTTTGTTTGGCTTCTTCAATAGCATTTTCCAAAATACCTACTATCCAAGCATATTCACCACGGATATAAATATAGGTATCATTTGACCCCAAAGCAAAAGATGAGATGATTAAGCCTTCAATTAATAAATGGGGTAAAAACTCCATCAGGTACCTGTCTTTAAAAGTACCCGGTTCACTTTCATCAGCATTGCACACCAAATGGCGGGGTACGCCCTCGGGCTTAGCAATAAAACTCCATTTCATGCCCGTAGGAAAACCGGCTCCGCCACGACCCCGCAAGCCACTTTTCTTCACTTCTTCCACAATGGCTTCCGGAGTCATGGTTTTCAGCGCTTTTTCAACTGCCTGATAACCGCCTTCTCTTCTGTAAACATCATACTGTCTGATGCCTTCTACATGCGCTTTTGATAATAATAATTTTACACCCATTTGTAATTACAATAAAAGTGAATAAATGATGCTTTTAATTGTTGCGTGCAGCATTGCTTCTGCATTCTTCAATAATTGCATCGACTTTTTCTTTCGTTAAATGTTCCCGATATTGTTTTCCCAACTGCATCATGGGTGCATACCCACAAGCCCCCAGGCACTCTACTGTTTTTAGCGTAAACATACCATCGGGCGTAGTTTCGCCGGCACTAATGCCTAATTTTTCTTTGATGTAGCTAATAATTTCATCGCTGCCATTTAGCATACAGGGACCGGTTTGGCATACCTCAAACATGTACTTCCCAACGGGTTGGGTATTAAACATGCTGTAAAAGGTGGCTACTTCATATACTTCAATGGGTTCTAATTGCAATAAATTGGCAACATAATCCATTGTTTCAGCGCTTAACCAACCGCCAAAGCTTTCTTGTGCCAAATGCAATACCGGCAATAGCGCACTTTTTTGTTTGCCTTCCGGGTAACGTTTTACTAAACGATTAAATTCCTGCATTTGCTGTTCTGAAAATTGTACCACAACGCTATATTTTAGTTTGTTATGTGTTTATGCATCTAACTCACCTGCAATGAGGTTTAAACTACTCATGGTAATAATGGCATCGCTCAACATACCTCCTTTTGTTAATTCACTGTATGCCTGATAGTAAATAAAACTGGGCCTGCGAAAATGCAAGCGATAAGGTGTTCTTCCACCATCGCTAATTAAATAAAAACCCAATTCGCCATTAGCACCTTCTACACTATGGTAAACTTCACCTTTGGGTATGGCAGTTTCACCCATGATGATTTTAAAGTGCCAGATTAATGCCTCCATTTTTGTGTATACCTCTTTCTTTTCGGGAAGATAATACTCAGGCACATCGGCATGAAATACTTCGGCTTCGGCTCCTTTAAATTTCTGTACTTTTTGGTAGGCCTGTTCTATAATATGCAAGCTTTGCCACATTTCTACATTGCGCACTAAAAACCGGTCATAGTTATCGCCGGTACTGCCCACCGGAACAATAAAATCAAAATCTTCGTAACTGCAGTATGGGCTATGTACCCGCACATCGTAATCAACCCCTGCTGCACGTAAATTAGGTCCCGTAAAGCCATAGTTTAAAGCACGCTCGGCACTAATAGCACCAGTATTTTGGAGGCGATCCATGAAAATACGATTACGGGTAAAGAGGTTTTCAAACTCTTTTAGCACTTTAGGATATTCCTGAAGAAATTTTTCTAACTTTTGGAAAGCTGTATCTGTAAAGTTGCGTTCAAACCCACCTATTCTGCCAATATTGGTGGTTAAACGAGAGCCGCATACTTCTTCATAAATTTCATAAATCAATTCGCGGTATTGCATCACATATAAAAAACCGGTATAGGCACCACTGTCTACACCCACAATTGAATTACAAATAAGGTGATCGGAAATACGGGCCAGTTCCATGATAATAATCCGCAAATAATCTACCCGCTTGGGTGTTTTTACACCCAGTAATTTTTCGCAGGTCATGTGCCAACCCATGTTATTAATAGGGCTGCTGCAATAATTTAATCGATCGGTAATGGGTGTTACCTGATAAAGCGGCCTGCGTTCGGCTAATTTTTCAAATGCCCGGTGAATGTAACCTACGGTTTGCTCGGCCGATACAATACGTTCACCATCTAATTCAACAATATTTTGAAACACACCGTGGGTAGCGGGGTGTGTAGGACCCAGATTGAGGGTGGTGGTTAATTTTTCAATGGAACCATCCGGAAGTTTTATATGGTGTGGTTGCACCTCTTTTGTTTCCAACATAATATTTCAATTAAATTACCGACAGTTGTTTTGAACTGCCTTTACAATTGGATTTAATAAATTGAACCGCCTCTGCCAAACATGGCATCATCTTTATCTATTCTGGTTTGATCTTCCAATGGATATTCTTTCCTTAATGGGAAATAATCCATTTCATCTACATTTAAAATTCTTTTTAAATTGGGATGCCCGATAAAGTTTACGCCAAAAAAATCGTAGGTTTCTCTTTCCATCCAGTTGGCTGCTTCAAATAATTTGGTTGCCGTAAACACATCGGGTTGCTGTATACCGGTAAATACTTTATAACGGATGCGTATATTCTCTTTTAAATTATGTAAATGATATACTACAGCCAGTTCTTTTCCGGTATTAACCGGATAATGAACAGCACACAAATCAGTTAAGAAAGTAAATTGAAGTGTTGCATCTTCATACAAAAACTGCAATATCTTTAAATTCATTTCTTTTGGTGATTGAAAACTGAGCAAACCAAATGGTGTTTCAAAATTAGACACCTGATCGCCAAATTTTTCCTGGAGTTTTTGTTGTATGATTTCGTTGGTTAGTGCCATGACTGTTATAAGCGTTTACAGATTTTTTTAAAGCCTGATGAATAAGCCAATAAATGGCGTTTATTGAATGCCATAACTTTCTAAAAGTGCCGTGTATTGCGGGCTGTTTCTGCGGCGAATACTTTCTTTACCTACCAATTCCTGAATTTTCATAAACCCATCTAAAATAGCTTCTGGCCTGGGCGGGCAACCTGGCACATATACATCAACCGGTATAATCTGATCAATACCCTGTAACACACTGTAAGTATCAAAAATACCACCACTGCTGGCACAGGCACCTACACTCAATACCCAACGGGGTTCAGCCATTTGCAAATATACCTGCCTTAAAACAGGCGCCATTTTTTTGGCAATGGTACCCATTACCATTAGTAAGTCGCACTGACGGGGAGAAAAACCAACTCTTTCTGCACCAAAACGAGCTAAATCGTAGTGCGCACCCATTGTAGCCATAAACTCAATACCACAACAAGAAGTGGCAAATGGCAATGGCCACAAAGAGTTTTTTCGTGCTAACCCCACTACTTCACTTAATTTGGTGGTGAAAAAGCCTTCTCCATTATATCCCTGCGGAGCCTCGCCCATAATAATAGATTTGGCAGGTTCTGCTGGTTTGGGATGAATATTAAAACGTACTGGACGCATAGAATAACATTTAATTTGCTTGATAAAATAAGGTTTTCAGGATTGTAAAACATCACTTACCACATCCTGCTAATTTGTTATACCCCTGCCATTTTTCAAAGAAAGTAAGCACAAATTGCACCATATATAACATTTCAACTTCTTTTAAGTTGAAGATTCCTTCCCATTAATCTTCCCAATTCAATGCTCCCTTTTTAATGATATATACAAAACCAATGAGGAATAAAGCCACAAACAACACAATTTCCCAAAAGCCGGCCCATCCCAGAAATTTAAAGTTTACTGCATAGGGATAAAAGAAAATTACTTCTACATCAAACAATACAAACAAAATAGCCACTAAAAAATACTTTACTGCCATGGGTTGGCGAGCATTGCCATGGCTGGCTATACCACTGGAGAAATTTTCCAGTTTATCACTCGTTTTTCTTTTTGGACCTACCCAGGCAGACAATCCAATCATGGTAGCCACAAAACCTATGGCGAAAATGAGTTGAATGCCTATCGGGAAATAATTTTCAGCAGTATTGTTAAGCTGATTTAGTTGAAGAAGTGTACTAAAACCTATCATAACATTCTTGAATGAGATGCAAAAATAAGGCAGTCTGTTTATAAACCCTTACTATTCTTTTGTTGTTTTTGATGAATTCAGCAATTTATAATGCCACAAGTATTTTCAATATTGTTTTAATATTACCCGCTCTCAAAAAAATTAAAGTCAATAGCGTAATAATCTACTAAATTATGAAATTGGAGTTTCCAGGCTTGCTTCAATAAAAAAGTTGCCACTTTTTACAGCGGCAACTTTTTTATTATATTTAAAAATGTATTTCCTGACGAATTAATTCTTCGTTGCACCCTTTGTACCGGTGCTGTCAGTCTGTGGTTGTTTTCCTTCCATCAGCTTTTGCTTTTTAATGTTGCCTTCAATTGCGCCTTTAATTTTTAACATATCCGGATCATTAGGAATTAATTCCAAAATTTTATTACAGATATCGAGGGCTTTTTCATAATCTTTTGCCCTGTCATTATAGTAACCCATCATATAATAATAGTCGATGATGATGAAGCGTTGATTTTTTACACTGTCTTTCATCAAATAATCAATTTGCTGTTGCAAGGCGGGAATAGCAATGCCGGGATTAGAAGTGGTATCTAATGCTTTGGCTGCCATTACATTAAAATAATAACCTTGTGGCTTATCGGGAAATGCTTTGATATAATTAGCCGCCACATCCATTACTTTGGGATAATCGGCTGCCTGATATGCCACATTTGAGATATTGTAATAATCGTACTCGCTCCAAGTGCCTTTCAGGGCTTGCGCTTGCAATAACCAATCTAACTGCGCTTTGTAATTTTTAGCTTTTGCCATTAAATCTGCAGCCTGCGTCATGTAGTTAATTTTATTCACTTTAGAAGTATCTGACTGAATGGCTGATTGGATGTACTTAACAGCAACGTCGGCATTTTCAGGAAATTTAGAGAAAATTTTTACTGCCAGTTCATAATCTGCCGGTTTCACTTTATCTGTAGGTTCTAATTTAAAATACTTTTCAATATTTTGTTTAGCCTGTAATGAATCACCTAATTTCAAATAGTTGTAGGCATACAATAAACTCAATCCGGGTAATTTGTCTGTACCACCTAAAGAGGTTTCTATTTCTTTTTCTTTAGCCAATGATTCCTGGTATTTACCTGCCTGATACAGGTAATCTGCCAGATAGAAATCGTTTTGCGGATCTTTATCTGCATATTTTATGAATTTGTCCAGATTGGCTTTGGCCATATCTACATTTCTGTTCTTATAATATTCAAACAACGCCAGATAAGTATCGGGGAAAGAAGGATCTGCTTCCATTGCTTTTCCAAAAGCCGGCATGAAAGAGTCTTCATTATTCTGGCTCAGGTATACCATTCCAATTCTGTAATAAGCCAACACATTTTTTGGATCAATGGTGGTAGCCTGCTCAAATGCTTTTACGGCTTCACCTCCATTTTCGCCACCTAATTTCAGATAGCAGATACCCATGTACACATACACCATAGAATTTTTAGGATCTAATGCAGCGGCTTGTTTTAATTTTTCAATACCATAGTTAGGATCACCAATTTTGCTGCCTCCATCGGCATTGGCACGGCCTATGGCTTCTAAAATTTCAACACTGGGCTCGCCTTTATGTCGGCCTTTGGTGGGTGTTGTAGCTGTAATGGCCTGTTCAAACTTTTGTTTGGCAGCATTGATATCGCCACCTTCCAGCATGTCTATATGGCCTATGCCTACCCATATTAATGGCTCATTTACACCATCGGTTAAGGCTTTCTGATACACAGCCTTCGCCGCATCCATTTGGGCTTTGGTTACTTCATTGCCGCCAATTAAAGCCTGACCGTACCAATAAATGGCTTGTACATCTTTGGGCTTATCGTCGTAATTTTTCTTCAAAATATTAATGGCAGATTGAACTTTGAATGACGAGTTTAAGTCGTTAATCCCATCAGCAATCGACTGGGCCATCAATCCATTTACAGCCAGAAAGGCTGCCACTAGCAAAGTAATTGTTTTCTTCATCATGCTTTAAGTTTATAGTGGTTTGTTTACTCCTCAATTTGACTTTTTCGATTCACCAAATCCATTTTAGCAGGTGCTAAACCACCGCTTCTGAATATGAGTTGACCGCGTTCCAAAGTCATAAAATTTTTAAATCCGGTACCCAATGCTACTGCATTTTCTTTTAAAATATAATAAATGGGCCGGGTAAGCGGGTACTGTCCGTATGTAATGCTGGCCTGCGAAGGTTTCACAAAAACATCTTTTTCACCGCAGGCGGTGCATTCAATTAATCCCAGCCTTATTTTTTTAAGATTGGCTACCTGCTTGGGTTCATTGGGATTGCCCACCCAACTAATTCCTACAAAACCAACGGCATTGTTCATTTGCTTAATAACCGACACTACCGAATCGCTGCCGCCGGTTGCCATTACATTTTTACCAAATGGTGCTCCGTGCAATAATGTATCCTGCAAATACCGAACGGTACTGGTTGCATTGGTACCATCCATAACAACCGGAATATTTTTTTTGCCGGATAAAATATCTTTTAAATCGTTAAGGGTAAAAACACTATCGGGATTGTTTTGGTTTACAATTACGGCAACACCATCAAATGCCATTACACCAAATAAAGGTTTAAAACCTAATTTATTTAAATAAAATGAATCTTCCCGCTTATTCAATCCTCTTGCCACAATAATCATTCTGGTACTATCTTTCATCAAATCTTTAAAGCAATCTACTTCCGGTTCATATTTGGCAAGAATATGCGCATCAGGATAAGATGACTCATATACTTTAATTTGTTGCGCAATAACGGGCTGAAAACTTTCATCCACACTAATGTGAATGGTACCTTTTGATGGGGTATCGGTAATGACATATTTATTTTGCTGCTGTTGACACGCAACCAGCAAAACAACTAAAAAAGAAATAAAAACCACATGCCTGCTCATTATCATGTTAATACATTTTCTTAATGCCCCTGTACATTCTAAAGCCACCATACAACAAACAAACAGATCCTAAAAAATAACAAAACGCATCACCTAAAGCCATAATTTGAGGTATTTGCCAGTATTTGCCTCCAAAAAGCAGTACAGACATACCCAAATACAGTAATGCCATAAAAATATCTCTCACAGAACTTAGAAAAATAAAGTTTTTTCTATGCTTTTCTCTAATTGGTTGCTCCATTTCATTACAATTAATACTGTATGGGATGGGCAATTTATAGAATAATTCCTTTGCGATGCATTAAAAACCTCTAAGAATTTTCTAAGAATTTTTTTAATGTGCAAAAATATTACCATAAAAAACCCGGTTTCTTTTGCTGTAAGAAGCATAAAAGCTGACATTCCACAAAACATATTTTGTTAAAAAAATGTATTCTTTTTTTCGCTGCCATCATAAATGCCGGGTAAAACAGTGCTATTTACCGGCTTTTTGAATGGTACAACATGCCATCCAATTGTAAATACCATAGTACCCCACACCATGCAAAGCAATGTGAAAAGCTGCCGGCAATGTATATTTGCAAGCATGAAAGTATTGATGGTTTGTTTAGGAAATATTTGCAGAAGCCCTTTGGCAGAAGGAATTTTACAACATAAAGTACAATTAGCCGGCTTACATTGGGAAGTAAACAGTGCAGGAACCGGTAATTACCATATTGGCGAACCACCGCATCTGCTTTCGCAAAAAGTAGCAATGGCACACGGCATTGACATCAGCAACCACAGAGCCAGGCAATTTACCGCCAATGACATGATGGCTTATGACAAAATTTATGTAATGGACCTGGATAACTATAAAGCCGTTGAACAAATCAGCAAAAAACATTTTGATGCTGCAAAAACTGCATTTATTATGAACGAATTGTTTCCTGGTTCCAATACCGAAGTACCCGACCCCTGGTTTGGTACCGAAAATGATTTTATAACTGTTTACCAAATGTTAGATGCTGCTACTGATAGTATACTTCAGAAATACAGTTCTTAAAAAAATGATATAAAAACATCGCATGAATAAACCTACTTTGCCCCAGGGCACCCGTGATTTTAATGCCACTACCATTTACAAGCGCAACTATATCTTCAACACCATACACCAAGCTTTTCAGTTATATGGGTTTGAACCCTTAGAAACGCCGGCAATGGAAAACTTAAGTACTTTAATGGGGAAGTACGGAGAAGAGGGTGATAAACTAATTTTTAGGATTTTAAGTAATGGTGATTTTAGCAAAGAAACCAGATTACGTGCTTTAAAAATGATTGACATTCTATTCTTAATAAAAAAGGAAAATAATGACACTTATACTAAATCTGCTTATGATCTTCTAATCAACACCTCAAATATTGATGAAATTAGAGCGGAATTAGATCATCTTTTACAACCAAATGAATTATCAAAACATATTACAGAAAGGGCACTCCGTTACGATCTTACCATACCTTTTGCACGTTATGTTGCCATGAATTATGGGCAACTCACTTTCCCTTTTAAACGCTACCAGATACAACCCGTATGGCGTGCCGACCGGCCGCAAAAAGGCCGTTACCGCGAATTTTATCAGTGCGATGCCGATATTGTTGGCAGCAACTCACTCATGAATGAAGTGGAATTGGCACATTTATATGCTCATGTGTTTAAAATGCTGAACCTACCCATTGTTATTAAAATCAATCACAGAAAAATATTGGCAGCTTTGGCAGATATATGTGGCGGAGCAGATAAATTAACCGACATAACCGTTGCTATCGACAAATTAGATAAAATAGGAATAGATAAAGTAAAAGAAGAATTACAGCAACGCAACCTGTCGGCAGCACAAATTGAAACCATTGCACATTTTCTGGAAATAAAAGGCAGTAATGAAGAAAAAATTGCAACACTTACCAACAGCATTGGCAAGCACCCGCTGGGTAAAGAAGGTATTGAAGCCCTGCAATTTATTTTAAACCGACAAATGCCCGACAATCCGTTACCGTTAGAAATTGATGTTACCTTAGCCCGAGGCTTAAACTATTATACCGGAGCAATTTTTGAAGTGAAGGCCATTGGCTTTAGCATAGGCAGTATTGGCGGCGGCGGCCGTTACGATAACTTAACCGAATTATTTGGTGTACCCAATGTACCCGGCGTGGGCATTTCATTTGGGGTAGACAGAATTTATGATGTAATGGAGGGGCTTGCATTATTTCCCAAACAATTAATGAAGGGTAGTAAAGTGTTGTTTTTTAATTTGGGAATAGAAGAAAGCGGCCGTGCCTTTGCTTTGTTACAAAGTTTACGGGCACAAAACATCAGTGGCGAATTATATCATGAGCCTGCTAAATTTGATAAGCAATTTAAATATGCTGAAAAGAAAGGCATACCAGTTGTAATTATGCTGGGCAGTAAGGAACTGGAAGAAAATACCTGCACTGTAAAACAATTGGCTACCGGCACTCAGGAAACCATTGTGCAGGCTGATTTAATCAACTATATTGCTACAATAGAATCGGGCTTGTAAGCGTATTAGCATAAACAATACTCAAAAAGGCGATGAATGTGATACCTATACCTGTCGCCTTTTTTATTCATGTTTTTATTTGCGCTATCGTGTAAGTGGTGCCAATGCATATTGTTTGTGCATGTCAGGTAGCAGGGCAACGGGGCGTGTAGCAGCAGCGGTATCTTCTTTCTTGCCTTCTAAATGATAGCCCACAGCATCAATAATGACTGTTTTAACTTTTTTATTTTCATCTCTTTTAAATACGGCAGTGCCCTGAAACGAAACCAATGCAAATGAATCTACGCCTAATTTCTGCAATACCGAGGTACCTGCATCAGATACCATATTTAGTCCGGTACTATCAAACGTTACTTCCACTTGCTCTACTACACTTCCATCCGGAAAAGTGTATCTTCCTATCAGTTCAGTTACGGTAGTGTCTTTTTTTGCCTGTGTGGTTTGTTGTGCCTGTGCTATTATTACAGCGCCTGTTAACATAACCAACATGAATAAAAATGTTTTCATTTTTTTTGACGTTAAGATACGGCAATATCAACTACATTTCAACCTTCATAAAAAAATAATATCAGCAGGCCGTACAAATTTGTTCAGACACAATTTTTAATCATGGCATGGTTTTTACATTTTTGAACCCAACAAACAATTCCTACCATGAAGCCAATCATTGCCCTCGTTTTAGTGATGTTGTCATTTCAAGCCTGCACCTATAAAACAAATCCGGTTAAAACCCCACCACGCCCTGCTACATTTATTGTGGTGGATGGCATGGGCAATATTCTTACCCCAAAAGACAGATTTCCCCTCGCTATTGGCCAACAGGTAAATTATACCCAAATTACCCGTGCATTTACGCCCAATCAACGCAAAAATCTCCTTTATCGTTTTAACAGCATCCCGCCAAAAATTATTTATGTAGCTCCAGCCTATACCCTACATTCCCTAAAAGGTACTTATTGCATTTACAAAAAAAAGTTTTGGTACTGGCAACACAGCAATGGACTATTTTATTTAGACGAAACCTATTACCGATAATATGCATTGTTGCAATGAATAGCCATTTGCAACAATCAGGAAAAAATTTAACAGCCCTTATGATGCTTAAAATAAATAATTGTTTAATTTTAAAATCGTTGTGAACATCGTTTAAAAGCAGTAATTTTAAGAACAACTATCTCACTTACCAAAACAACAAAAGTATGAGAGGCGTAAACAGAGTAATGCTTATCGGCAATTTGGGAAAAGACCCGGATTTACAGGTATTAGACGGGAATATTGGAGTAGCAAAATTTCCTTTGGCCACTACCGAAACCTATAAAGACCGCAGTGGCAAACTCGTTTCACAAACAGAATGGCATACCGTAGTTTTATGGCGTGGGTTAGCCGATTTGGCGCAAAAATACCTGCACAAAGGCAGTTTAATTTATGTAGAGGGCAGATTGCGTACTCGCAGTTGGGAAGATAAAGAAGGCAATAAAAAATTTGCAACTGAAGTGGTGGGCGACAATCTGATTATGTTAGATAAACGTGCCGATGGGCATTCCGGCAATCATCCCGACAATCCTGAAGGCTATGGTGGCGAAGATGTTCCGCCCATGATAGATCCGGGAGAAAATATGCCTTATTGATTTTTCATGCTTAAAAATGATATTTTTGTAAGTCAGGTGCTTTTTTGTAAAGACTGCTTGTTATTATTCATTAAAATAAAATATTTTGGATCATCACCCGGCATTTTATCCGTTTACCATACTAAATGCAGCCATTCCGCAGGGCAGTATAGCATTAATTATTTTGCTTTTTATTTTATTGGTCATTTCATTTTTTGTAAGTGGGGCAGAGGCGGCTTTTTTTTCGCTGAAGCAAAAAGACATCAATTTGCTCAAAACCAAACAAAATCCTTCCTACAAAAAAATTATTCATCTGCTAACTGAGCCTAAAAAACTATTAGCCTCCTTACTCATTGCCAACAGCTTTATTGATATAGCCATTATTATCATTTTCAATATTAGTATTGATGAATGGTTGCTGAATTACCACCCTGCATTTTTGATTACCAATATCTGGATAGAATTTTTAATCAAAGTAGTAATTGTAACCGCCGTGTTATTATTGTTTGGTGAAGTAATGCCTAAAATTTTGGCCACGCAAAACAATATTCGCTTTGCCAAAGAAGTAGCACCACTCATTGAATTCATTCATTACATCTGCAAACGCTTAAGCAATGTGCTGGTAAAATATTCAGATATTATTGAAAGAAGATTAGCCCAAAAAACAGGCAGCATTACCAGCGATGAATTGTACCATGCCATTGAAATTACCAAATCGGGCACCAATGAAAATGAAAAAAACATTTTAAAAGGAATTATAAAATTTGGCAATATTACCGTAAAGCAAATCATGAAAGCCCGTTTAGAAGTACATGGTGTAGAATACAATACCAGCTTTCATGCATTGCTGCAATCGGTTGCCGATATGAGTTACAGCCGGGTGCCCGTATACAAAGAAGATTTGGATGAAGTAGTAGGCATATTGCGCACCAAAGATTTGTTGCCATTTTTAAATGAACCCGATACATTCGAGTGGCATAACCTCATCTCTCCTCCCTATTTTGTGCATGAGCATAAAATGATTGAAGATTTATTACGCGAATTTCAAAGCAGGCGTATACATTTTGCTATTGTGGTAGATGAATTTGGCGGCACCAGTGGCATTGTTACTTTAGAAGATATTCTGGAAGAAATTATTGGAGATATTAAAGATGAATTTGATGAAGAAGAATATGGCTACCGAAAATTAGATGATTACAACTACATATTTGAAGGTAAAATCATGATTAATGATGTATGCAAAATTATGCAACTGCCGGTTGATACATTTGATGCATTAAAAGGAGAAAGTGATTCATTAGCCGGATTAATATTGGAAATTGCAGGTGAAATTCCCAGAAAAGGCCAGGTGGTTTCCATTCCCGGATTTGATTTTATGATGCTGGAAGTAGAGAAAACAAGAATCAACAAAATTAAAGTAACCATCAGTAAAGTATCTGATGATGACCAACTGTAGTTTTACCATTTTTATACCCAAATAACATGCCGTTTTTCCAACAACACAAAGCCATTATCGCTATTTGTTTTGCTTTTGTCGCTTTTGCCTGCAATAGTCCCTTTGTACCCAAACCAAGAAGTTATTATAAAATCAATTTTCCCCAACACCAATACCAAACTTTTAATCAGCCCGGTTACCCGTATACCTTTGAATATCCGGTATATGCACGGGTGGTAAAAGACTCTACTTTTTTGGGCGGAAAAACGGAAAATCCCTGGTGGATTAATATTGACTTTCCGCAATTTAACGGACGCATTTATATAAGCTACAAAGCCATTGGCCCCAACAGTTTTCAGAAATTGGTGAATGATGCTTTTACCCTTACCAACAAACACAGCGAAAAAGCCTATTCTATTGATGATTCGCTCATGGTAACCCCCAATGGCGTACATGGCATGTTTTTTAAAGTAGGCGGCAATGTAGCCACCGCCAACCAGTTTTTTTTAACCGACTCTACCCATCATTTTTTAAGAGGTGCCCTTTACTTTGATGCCACACCCAACCAGGACTCATTAGCCCCCGTTAACCGCTTTTTGGTAGAAGATATGAAACACCTGATTAATAGTTTTAGGTGGAAGTGAGAAGATGATGATTGGCGTATAACGCTATTAGGGTTGCCGAAGATGGCGATTTTCACTACAAATGTTGATACAAAGCACTGAACCGCCAATTTTGCTAAACCGCTATAGGCTGGCGTTCGTGTACACCGTTTTTGTAAACTATTTATCAGCATTGAGTTTGTTCGTCAAACAAAAGCTGTAAAGCCAGTGTGTTCCATTACAATAATAAGTTATGTTGTGTCTATTTTGAGTTTACCAAACCATTGCATCATTTGCAATAAAGCATGCCTGAATCAATAACAAATAGATGATTTACAATGTAATCCACCAAAGACTAAAGACCAACACCCAACCCCCATTCACTACACTTCATTCCTCAATACCTCTAACGGAGAACGTTTTACAATACCACGGCTATTGATTAAACCAATGCCTACCGTTAGTAAACAAACCATCAATACCAATATGATAATGGGTAACAGTTGCAGATGAAAAGCAGTTTCAAAAGTATATTTTGCCAATACCCAACCGGCAGCCAATCCTAACAATATACCGGTAATGGCAGCCAGTATACCGAGGAAAAAATATTCCAATGCGGTAATAGCAAATATTTGTTTGCGGCTGGCACCCAGTGTACGCAACAATACAGTTTCGCGTATGCGCTGGTATTTACTCATGAATACAGATGCAATGAATACCACAATACCGGTGCTGATACTTAAGCCTGCCATAAAGCGAACAACAAAACCAATTTTACTGATAAGGTCGTTGAGTATTTGTAATACTAAGGCCAAATCAATGATAGATACATTGGGGAATTGCTGCACAATAGCCTGTTGGAACTGCGCAGATACCTGTTGGGTGGGCACTTTGGTGAGCAATACCCAAAATTGCGGAGCAGATTCTAACACGCCTTTGGGAAACAGCACTAAAAAATTGGTTTGCATACCCCCCCAATTTACCTGTCGTAGGCTGCCTACAATGGTTGGTATGGGTACCCCCTGCACATTAAATGTAAGGGTATCGCCCAAATGCACTTTATTTCTTTTGGCAAAATTTTCTTCCATTGAAATATACGGCAGGCCGTTACCGTTGGCAACGCCCACCCATTTGCCCGCTACTATTTTTTCAGAAGCTGTTAATGAATCGCGGTAAGTAACGCGGTATTCTCTTCTGAATAAACCACGGGGCAGTTTACCGCTGGTATCAGTTAAAGCCTGAGCAGCCTTGATAACATTCAATGCTGCCACACGCATGTTTACAACAGGCACAAACGCATTTACATGCAAATGGTAAGTGGCTGCAACATTGCCTACGCCTTGTTTTTGGCTGCTTTGTATATCAAACAAAACAATATTGGGTTGGTTGGTACCGGATGATAGATTGAGCCGGTTCATTAAGATAGACTGCACAAAAAACAAGATACTGATGAAGGCCGTACCCAGCCCAATGGCTACCATTAATAATGTAGTTTGGTTATTGGGCCGGTATAAATTTGCCAACGCTTGTCGCACAACATAATTCCACGAGGAAGGAAAAAAACACCGTACCATCCACATCAGTAATCGGGCAATGGAAGTTAATACCAGCAATGCCATACCGATACCGATTGTAAATTGAAGTGCCTGTTTCCATTCCTGTATTTGTACATACGTAAAACCATACACAAATAATACAATCAATACATATACCCACCATCCGGAAAAATCATTTTTACGTTGTGTGGGTTCATAAGCAACTCGAATTGCATTGAGTGGTGATATGTTGCGGATAGACAACAAAGGCAAGAGTGCAAATAAAACAGATATCAGTACTCCCAGCAACATGCCCTGCCCTACTGCCGTCCAGGAGATGGCAGTACTGATGTGTACCGGCAAAAAATCGCTTAGAACAAAGGGTAAAAACTGTTGTAAAACAATGCCCAATGCCGCACCAATGGCAGAACCCAGCAATCCAATACCAGTAATCTGAATCAAAAATATGGTAAAAGCCTGCGATGCTTTTACACCCAGACAACGCAATACAGCAATGGTATTTATTTTTTCTTTTACATACACATGCACGGCACTGGCCACACCCGTGCAACCCAATAACAAAGCAATAAAACCCACTAAGGATAGGAAGCGCGTAAGATCAGTAAACGTTCGTCCGGTATTTTCTTTTTGCGTTTCAACGGTTTCAATAGCACAATCGTTGGCTTCCAATCGGGGGCGCACTGCTTCAGCCCATTTTTCAATATTTGCTGTTTGTTTAAAATGAAAATAATACTGATAACTAACGCGACTGCCTTTTTGCAGCAGGCCGGTTTGCTGTATATATTGCAAGGGTAAGTATACAATGGGGGCAATTGCAGCAGAAAAACCTGTTTGTCCGGGGGCATTCAATAATTTTCCTGCAATAGCAAAAGTGACTGTACCCACCTGAATAGAGTCACCAATGTTTGCTCCATATTGTAGCATTAAAGTGGCGTCTACCAATGCCCGTTGCTGAGTACGGAAAGCAATGCCCGCATTGGCAGGATCAGTTTCTAAAGCACCATAATAAGGAAAGCTGCCTTGTAATGCCCTTACCTGCACCAAACGGATACCGTTATTTTTTTTAAACAACACCATCGATGCAAAATTTCTTTCTTCCGAATAATTGCTGCTATGGCGTAAAGAATCTACCAACTGCTGTATAGCAGGGGTGAGTGGCTGATTAGAAGTTATTTTAACATCGGCGCCCAACAAAGCCGCAGCCTGGTTGTTTACTTCATCATTCAAATTATTACCCAATGAATAAATGGCTACCAGGGAAGCTATGCCAACAATTACAGAAGATACAAAGAGCAGCAACCGGGAGCGGCTGCGCCGGCTATCCCGCCAGGCCATGCACAACAACCAGCCCGGCCGGAAACTGTTTTTGTTTGGGTGATGTGTTACTATTTGTGAAGTATTTTGGTTCATGATTGCAGATTAAGATGCATCTTTCAATATTTAAGCTGGTAAATCAACGTTTAGCCATTGCCGTAACTATATCTGATTCAATTTTTCCGCCTTTCAGGCGAATAATACGTTGCGTTTTTGATGCCAGTTCAATATCATGCGTTACCAATACCAATGTAGTACCGGATTCTTTATTCAAATTGAAAAGAAGGTTCACAATCATTTCGCTGGTTTCTGCATCCAGATTACCGGTAGGTTCATCGGCAAATAAAATGGCTGGCTGGTTAGCAAAGGCACGGGCAATAGCAATGCGCTGTTGCTCGCCCCCACTCAGTTGTGCTGGGTAATGATGGGCCCTGTCCGCCAGCCCAACTTTATATAATAGTTCTAATGAACGCTTTTTTACCTGCTTTTCGCCCCTTAATTCCAATGGCACCATTATATTTTCCAATGCGGTTAATGTAGGCATTAACTGAAAGTTTTGAAAAATAAAACCCACATATTGATTTCTGATGGCAGCCAATTGATCTTCATCTAAACTTTCGAGACGTTGCTGGTGCAGTACAATGCTGCCGGAAGAAGGGTGATCGAGTCCGGCACACAAGCCCAGCAGCGTTGTTTTACCACTGCCGGAGGGACCAACAATTGATAAAGTAGTGCCGGCTTCTGCAGAAAAACTGATATGCTCTAACACTGCTAATGTTTGATTGCCACTTTTATATGTTTTACCTACTTGTTGCAACTGAAGAATGGTTTCCATGTATTTTGATTTAACTTGCTCAAACAAAATTCAATAAAGGAACAGTGCCCGGTTAGTGAGATGCACTGTACATTCAAAAGATTTTTTATAAAATTACCGACAATCTAAATTTAAATTCGTACAACTATATACTACAGCTACAACTTTATGAAAAAGATATTGTTTTACATTCAGCTATTTTTAATTGTTTGGGTGGCAGCTTGTAACCAAAACAAAACCGGGAACAAACAGCAGCAAAAAGATACCCTAAATAAACCAGCACCAATACCCACCACGGTAAAACAAAAAATCATTGTATTTTTTGGCAACAGCCTTACAGCCGGATATGGATTAGATCCTTCGCAAGCATTTCCTGCATTAATACAACAAAAAATAGACGCTTTACATTTGCCCTATCAGGTAGTAAATGCCGGTGTAAGTGGCGAAACTACAGCAGGTGGCTTAAGCCGCATTGATTGGATTTTACGGCAGCCGATGGATGTTTTTGTGTTGGAACTGGGCGGCAATGACGGATTGCGGGGTATTCCATTAACTGCTACTGAAAAAAATTTGCAGGATATTATTGATCGGGTAAAAGAAAAATATCCATCAGCCGCTATTGTGCTGGCAGGCATGCAGCTACCGCCCAATCTGGGGCAAACCTATACCCATACTTTTGAAGCCATTTATCCGAAACTGGCGGCTAAAAATCATATTGCACTCATCCCATTTCTGTTAGAAGGGGTTGGTGGCAACCCTGCACTGAACCAGAATGATGGCATTCACCCCAATGCAGCAGGCGCTATGGTAGTAGCAGCAAACGTATGGAAGGTGCTGAAAGATATATGCAAATAAAATGAATGATGCGGCTGTATGAAAAAAATATTACAAATTCCACCAGTAATTAAATTTTAAAGCCAGCTCTCTGTTTTTTACCATAAACGGGGCCGGATAATAATTATCGGTATATACCAGAAATAAGTCGGATGCCGGTTTATAGCGCCACTGCAATCGGCTGTTAATGTTCAGGTTATTCAACTGATTGTTGTATTGAATATAGGTAGTGAAATATAAGTTATTGGTGAAAGTTACGTCAATACGCGGCCCCACTAAATAAAACGGCGTATTACCCCATGGAGCAGGCAATTGCAGGTAATTATAACTAAAGTTCATATTCATATTAACATAAGGCTGAAAGCGATAGCCAATGGTTGAATTAATGGCCAAATGTGTTCCGGAAGTATAATACCCGCCGTAACGTACCGAGAATGCATAAGTAAATAATTTTTGTGGTTGCGAATTTATATCAAAGCCAACCGTATTCCATTTGTGTATGGTTCCAATAGCCAATGAATCTTTACCGGTATTGGTTGGATCGAAGGGTTGCAATAGTTGCACATAATCTTGCGCTGCATAAGCATCTATACTCAACCGGTTACGAAATGTAATCAGGTATAGAAAACTGTTTTCATAATCGGTTCGGTGCATTTTTTCATCAAAATAGTACGACAGGTTGAATTGAGGGCCATGACTTAAAATGCTGCCACCCTTTGGAAAAAAATATCGAATTATTTGAGGGTTGAACCGAACATAACCGGTGCGGGGAACATAGCCTGTTTCTGCCGTATAATTTTTGCCTACATATTCATATTCCCCAATAACACTCCACTTACGGCTATTATAGGCCAGATTAGCTGCATGGGAAATAGCATCGCCCGATTTGCCCGGACTAAGTGATTTGAGCACAAAAGCCTTACCCGTCCATACATTATTGGGTGATGCGAGGTTGTATTGCAATCCAAAATTGCGGTTATACAACGAGTAAATGGGTTTTGTGGTATCATTGCCGGGATGGTAGCCAATAGAAGTTTTATCAACATAAATTACGCCAATGCTCGACCGTTGGAAAACACGCCGCTGCAAAGAAACAACCGAAAAATTTTGATTGGGAAGATATACCCCGGGTAATTGCTGTGTTTCCATATCCATGGCACCAACACGCCAGTCTTTATTGAGTTTACCACTTAAGCGGGCACCTGCATTAATAGGCGCATCCAAACCAACCCTTCTTGAAAAGAAAGGCTGTATGCCGCTGAAACCAAAATCACCAAAAAGGTCGCTGTTTTCTAAAAAGAATTGCCGTTTCTCCGGAAAAAACAATTCAAACCTGCTTAAATTGGTTACTTGTTGATCAACTTCCACCTGCGAAAAATCGGGATGTATGGTAAGGTCAAGGTTCAATGCAGGGGTTACAGATATTTTGGCATCTAAACCAAAACGCTGGCTCAATACGCCATTGGTATTGTTGGTATAATCCTTCTGCCAGTTGGTTAATGTATAAGGAATAACAGATATGTTTTTTTTATACAAGGGTGCAGCTGAGTCTAATTCAAGAATACCGGTATAGGCGAGCGAGGCTGTAGGGAACTGACGTGGAATAGGCGTCCAACTCGATTTTTCTGCTGCCTTTAAATCGTTCCTGCTGAAGTTAATACCCCATTCTTTAATGCCGTTTTTATAACGAATACTTTTAAAAGGAATGGCTGCTTCAAAAACCCAACGGTTTTTATAATTCTTTACAACAGACACCCATTTGTTATCCCAATTCAAATCCACTTTTCCGCCTTCATACATGGCACCATCCCATTGGGCACCATCGGCATTGGCACCAAAAGTAAATCCGTTGGTTTGGTCATCGAAAGGATCTAAAAAGAAAATGAAATTATCATTTTTCTGAAAGTTAAAATCGCGGTGCAACGATTCTACCATATTGGGGCCTTTCCTTGTATTGTAACAAATAGCAAGAATATAAATATTATGATCATCATACACCATCCGCACTTCGGTGGGAACATTGGCTAAGCTGGTATCCATGGGTAACACCATAAAAAAGTTTTTAGCTACTTGTGCCTGTTGCCAGGCCGGTTCATTCATTACACCGTCAATTTGTATGGGTGTGTGAATTTTATGCATCGTGTAACGATAAGCGGCATTCTTTTTTTGTGCCACCAACCTATTAATGCATAGCAAGGCTAATAAAAGTATAAGGCAATATTTCAACATGGCAGTTGCAATGGTTACCAACCGAAGTTATGCGGTAAAGCGAAAAATGAATACGATTTTAATGTAGCTGCCGGTTTATTTGATATCCATCAATTTTGTTTGCATATAATATGGCCTACCATGTATATTGGTATGCATACGGATAAATAAAATACATTTCAATTGCCTATACAGATTAAACGTTTTCATTACATTACAGTCAAACCCAACCATAGCTTAAGTATATGAAAATAAATTTTCAATTCGTAACAGTAATGCTGTGCCTGTTCATTGCAACGGGATGCCATAAAAAAAATGTCCCCCCTGCTACAGGTTCGCATTCAGACAGTTTATACTTTCCGCCGGTGAATAGCAGCACATGGGAAACCATTGCGCCGGCTACATTAGGTTGGGATAATACAGCACTGAATAATTTGTATCCTTACTTGCAAAGTAAAAATACCAAAGCCTTTATTATTTTAAAAAACGGCAAAATCGTTACAGAACAATATTTTGGAAGTTTTACGGCAGACAGCTTATGGTATTGGGCATCGGCAGGTAAAACCATGACAGGCTTATTGGTGGGAATTGCACAAAGAGAAGGGCTATTAAATATCAATGACATTTCATCAAAATATTTAGGCACGGGATGGACAAGAGCCCCTATTGACAAAGAAAACAAAATTACCATTCGCCATCAGTTAACCATGACCACCGGTTTAGATGATGATGTACCCGATAATTACTGCACCTTGCCATCCTGCCTAATTTATAAAGCCGATGCAGGAACGAGATGGGCTTATCATACCGGCGCATACACTTTGTTAGATCAGGTAATTGCCAATGTATCGGGTATGCCATTCAACAGTTACTTTCAACAAAAAATAAGCGGTAAAATTGGAATGAATGGCACATGGATAAAAATACCCAATTCAAATAACGTATATTATAGCAATGCCAGAAGCATGGCTAAATTTGGGTTATTGCTATTGAATAAAGGCAACTGGGGTAATATACCTGTATTAGGTGATAGCGTTTATTTTCATCAACAAATCAATACTTCGCAAAATTTAAATCTGAGCTACGGGTATTTAACATGGCTAAATGGAAAAAGGAGTTGCATGTTGCCATCCCTGCAAACTGTATTTCCTACTGCAATCATTCCCAATGCCCCTACAGATATGTATGCAGCATTGGGTAAAAACGATCAGAAAATTTATGTAGTACCCTCACAGCAATTAGTTATTATAAGAATGGGCAATGCCGCTGATAGCAGCCAGTTTTCCGTTTCCGGTTTTGACAATGAATTGTGGGGAAAATTGAAATTGTTGATGCATTTGTAAGCATTCTTCCAGCTGATTGAATCGATGGCCCTACACAAATACACAATTATTTCAATGCCCAAAAATAGCAATATATTTTTTCGCCTAACCCGAAGCATATATTAGCATTTTAAAGTGTATTTCGGCTATCCCCCAACATCAAATGTAACCATGATTATTTTTTTATCAAAATACATTTATTCGGGTATCATTTCATTCCAAATATTATCAGCATTTTATTGTAACATAAGTTTTGCAATTTTAAAGAAGCTACATTTCTGCAAATGAACAGCTCAACTGTTCAAAGGTGTTCATGAAATTTTAATAAAGAAATTTATTGTTGTCCGACTAAAATTGTAAAATAATGGTTCAAACCCTTTGCAGAACTATATTTCAGCCGCTTTCAAAAGATGGGGTACTCCCTCCAATTTTGAAACAATCATTTTTTAGCCTGTAATCCTATACAGCAAGGGATTACAGCAATTTTTAAGCTAAGTTTTGCCGCACAATAATGAAAGAAATTATAAAAAAAACTTTGCTTTATTTCATTTGAATGTACCTTTCCAAAACAATTCTTTTAAAAATTTTCTTGTTTTAAAAAATACGCATCAAAAATAGTCGTTTTGAATCTGTTATTCTTCGTGTACTATCACAACAAACACGGATAGCAAAACATTAAGTAGGAACAAAAAAATGTAACACCATATGAAAGTATTGATTACATGCATATTTGCTGCAATAGCAGGTATTGGTTTTATCAAGATTCCTGCTACGCAACCTGCGCCAAAAGCACATTCATACAACGCGAAGAAAGTGATTGTATACACCACTGCAGAAGGCACCCGTTACAGAATATCGGCAACCGATACCTTAACATTTTCACCAATGGATCAGCCGGTTGAAACACAGGTATGTGTTTTTGTAGACCCCGGGAAACAGTTTCAAAAAGTAATTGGATTTGGAGGTGCTATTACCGATGCTGCTGCAGAAACATTTTATAAACTGCCTGAAGCTACCAGACAAGAATTGCTCGATGCCTACTACAATCCAACAAAAGGCATTGGTTATACTATGGGACGCACCAATATTAACAGTTGCGATTTTAGCAGTGACAGTTATACCTATGTTGCTAATAATGATAGCAGTTTATCTACCTTTTCAATTGCACATGATAAAACTTATAAAATGCCGTTGATTAAAGCTGCAGCAAAAGCAACCGGCAACAAATTGCATTTATTTGTTTCGCCATGGTCGCCACCAGCCTGGATGAAAGATAATAACAGCATGGTGGAAGGCGGCCACCTGAAAAATAATTTCAGGAAAGCCTGGGCACAGTATTATGTAAAATTTATAAAAGCTTATGAAGCGGATGGTATTCCTGTTTGGGGTCTTACAGTGCAAAATGAGCCCATGGCCAGGCAAACCTGGGAATCCTGTATTTACAGTGCTGAAGCAGAAAGAGATTTTGTGAAAGGTTATTTAGGACCCGCATTACAGCGGAGTGGCCTTGGCGATAAAAAGCTGATTATATGGGATCACAATCGTGATTTATTGTACCAACGTGCCAGCACAGTATTGGATGACCCGGAAGCAGCCAAATATGTTTGGGGTATTGGGTATCACTGGTACGAAACATGGACAGGCAGTGGTATGGAATTTTTAAATGAACAAAGGGTACACGAAGCCTACCCAAATAAATATTTAATGTTTACAGAAGGTTGCATTGAAAAATTTAGTTATGACAGAATCAATGACTGGAGCCTGGGTGAACGTTATGGACACTCACTCATCAATGATTTTAATAATGGAACAGTAGCCTGGACCGACTGGAATATTTTATTAGATGAAAAAGGAGGCCCTAACCATGTTGGTAATTTTTGTTTTGCGCCCATACATGCCGATACCCGAACCGGAAAACTGCTATACACCAACAGCTATTATTATTTGGGGCAGTTTTCAAAATTTGTGCATCCGGGTGCCAGGAGAATTATCAGTTCATCGAACAGAGACCAGTTAGAAACTACTGCATTTGAAAATCAGGATGGCAGCTTGGCTGTTATTGTGATGAACCCAACCAATAAGGCCATACAATACCATTTATGGATTCATGGTGCTGCCACACAATTAGTTAGCCTACCCCATTCTATTGCAACAATGGTAATAGACAAATAGCTTTTAAATAAAAAATAAACAACATGAATTCTGTTATTCAAAACATAGTAAATATCAGAAAATACTTAATTGAAATGTGTGAGCCTTTATCGGTTGTACAACTCAATACAATACCCAATGGGTTTAACAATAATATTATTTGGAATTTTGGCCACTTAATTGCGGCACAGCAAGGGCTTTGTTATATACGTTCCGGACTTAAACCGGTGGTAGATGAATCTATTATATTACAATTTAAGGGAGGTAGCAAACCAGAAAAGCAATGGGATGAACAAGAAATTGTACGCATAAAACAAACAATGATCGATTCATTACATCAACTGAATGCGGATTTAGCGGAGCATCTGTTTTCTCAATACGAAACATTCCAAACCCGCTATGGCGTTACCTTAAGCAGCATTTCAGATGCCATACAATTTCTTCCTTTTCATGAAGGATTGCATACCGGCACCATTATGGCCATTAAAAAATTAGTAATGATGCACTAAATATACCTACACCACCACATTAATCATTTTACCTTTTACAAAAATGAATTTTTTAATGGGCTTATCTTCTGTCCATTTTTTTACTACTTCATTTTGCAAGGTAACCTGCTCTACTTCATCCTGTGTAGCAGTAAGCGAAAAAGAAATGGTGGTTCTTAATTTACCATTGATGCTTACCGGATATTCTTTTACAGATTCTGTTAAATAGCTGGCATTCCATGCCGGGAAAGGCGCATTTACAACCGATCCCTCATTACCTAACACATGCCATAATTCTTCTGCTACATGCGGTGCATAGGGTGCCAGCAAAACAACCAATGGTTCCAGAATGGCTTTATTATGTGTATGTAAGTCGCTCAATTCATTTACGCAAACCATAAATGCCGCAACGGCGGTATTGAATGAAAATCGTTCAGTATCTTCTTCAATTTTTTTAATGGTTTTGTGCAATACTTTTAATTGCTGTGGAGTAGCCGGCTCCTGATTCAGAATAACTGTCCCCTTCACTTCATCAAAAAACAAGCGCCATAGTTTTTTCAAAAAACGGTGTACCCCTTCAATTCCCTTGGTATCCCAGGGTTTACTTTGCTCCACCGGGCCTAAAAACATTTCGTACATGCGGAAAGTGTCTGCCCCGTATTTCGCCACCAAATCATCCGGATTCACGGTATTGAATTTAGATTTCGACATTTTTTCTACTTCAACACCACAAATGTATTTGCCCTCTTCTAAAATAAATTCAGCATTAGCATATTCTCCATTCCGCCATTGTTTAAAAGCCGTTATATCTAATACCACACCATCTACCATATATACATCCACATGCAAAGCATTTACTTCGTATTGATTCTTCAATCCGGCAGAAACAAAAGTATGTGTGCCCTGAATTCGATATACAAAGCGGCTACTGCCTTGTATCATACCCTGATTCACTAATTTTTTAAAAGGTTCATCAAAGCCAATATAACCTAAATCAAATAAGGCTTTGGTCCACATTCGGCTATACAGCAAATGCCCTACCGCATGTTCGGTTCCGCCTACATATACATCT
>JABAOF010000839.1_pt2 | contig 76127 bp, 43 predicted proteins | sample 7062171 | NCBI WGS metagenome assembly JABAOF01 (sample SAMN14538628, study PRJNA623070) | marine sediment metagenome | biome: marine biome [ENVO:00000428]; feature: marine pelagic biome [ENVO:01000023]; material: deep marine sediment [ENVO:00002113] | place: India: Gulf of Khambhat ...
TTTGAATTTGTTTCGGATTTCGTGCTTCGTGCTTCGAATTTAATTCATTTCTACGTCATTTGATGCGTGACATGACACTAGCACTTCTTAAGCGTGTCACATAAGTCGGTACGGCAGAGTTTGAAGGTGACCGATTGTTGAATACCGCCCTGTACTTTGCCAAGTTCAGTCTGGCTTAAGTGGGCAATGGTTTCCTTTTTCAGGGATAGTTTGTTGGCGGAGATTTTGACTTTCATTTTTTATTCCTCCTTTATAGGGTTTAATGTGCGGTAGTAAGGGAGTAAAGATCCAGGTAAAAGATTTTGAAGATTTAATATAAACGAAATCGACTTATTTGTCAATAGGAAGATTTGGTGCCAAGATTTGGAAAGATTTGGTGCCAGGCAAAATTTCTTGACTGCCCCTTTTACCCATTAGTAATAAATGATTGGCATCTTTACCTTGTTTTTTACTTTCAATTTTACTTTAATACATTTTTATAATAAGGTTTCTAAGGAAATTTGCTAAAAATTTTTTACTCTCTTTTTGACTCATTTTTTACTTCTCAGTCACCAGGGGGTTCTTTTGAAAAACCACCCCCTGGACCCCCGCAAAACTTTTTATACATGGTCAGCCTGTGTTACGGTGCTTCACTTATCGTACCCCATTGGTATCGTTTTACTTCTTGGCTTCTTCTCTTCCTACTTGCCAACTGCCAACTGCCAACCGTCCTTCTGTCCTCTGGGGCTAAAATAAGTTCTTGACAGTTGAAAATTAGGAAGACGTGGAATATAATAATCCAACAGAAAATGGATTAAGTATGAAATTAAAAGTACCGGAGTTCGTTAAAAACAAAAAACGCCTGATTATTCCAGGTGTTGTACTATTAGCCGTTTTAGCGGTGGTCATCTACTTTGCTTCTTTTGACCGGGAGATGTTTACAAAAAATACCTATTCCACTACCTTTTATGACCGGAATGGTAAACCGCTGCGGACTTTTTTTTCCGAAGCCGAAACCTATGCCAAACCCTGCCAATTATCCGAGGTTTCACCCCATTTCTTACGGGCTATTGTTTTGATTGAAGATAAAAAATTCTACAATCACAGGGGGGTTGCCGTGTCGTCTCTTCTTCGCGCACTCTGGCAAAACATCAAAGGCAAACGCATTGTCTCGGGTGGTTCCACCATTACTATGCAGTTGGCAAAACTGGCATTTCAACATCAATCCCGCAATATTTTCAATAAAACCTCTGAAATTTTCTCTGCTTTAAAATTTGAGATGCATCTTTCCAAATCCGAAATCCTGGAAGCCTATATCAACCGGTTGCCTTTCGGTAATATGATTTACGGGGTGAAACAGGCCTCCTGGTTTTATTTTGGTAAAGATCCCTCGCGATTGTCATTAAACCAGGCCATTTACCTGGCCCTGATTCCCAAATCACCGACGCGGTACAATCCCGGCCGTCACCTGAAGGCTTTAAAAAAACGGTGGAAAACCATTCTTGAAATCTTCAGGCAGCAGGATCACATCACTGCCGACGAATACCAGCGGGCCCGCGGCGAAGGCATCGTATTTCACATGAAGGATTATCCTTTTTTGGCTCCTCACTTTATTGAATTGGTCAAGGAAAGATACAGTGAAAAAAGAGGTCAAATCCCGGAGCAGATTCATACTACGCTGGATTATGACATCCAGGAGGAAATGGAAGGTATTATCCGGGAGCACCTGGTACGGTTAAAAACGTACAATGTGCAGTCTGCTGCTGCGGTCATTATTGATAACCACACCCACCAGGTCATTGGTTTTATAGGTTCGCCGGACTATTTCAGTGATGAGCATTCCGGTTATGTGAACCTTGCTACTGCTCTTCGCCAGCCGGGTTCTACGTTAAAGCCCTTTGTGTACGGCCTGGCCCTGGAAACCGGTTATACTCCTGCTTCTATTCTGCCGGACATCAAGTTCCCCGCTAAAGGCGGTTTTTTTCCGAAAAATCACGACGGCCGTGAACACGGTCCTTTGCGGCTGCGTGTCGCCCTGGGCTGCTCATACAACATTCCCGCCTTTTATATGGCAATGAAACTTACGCCCTCACAGGTTATCCAAAAGTTAAACCAGGCAGGTTTTACCTACATACAGGGAGAGTCCGGGTTTTACGGTGAAACCATTGCCCTGGGTTCCGGCGAAGTGCGGCTGCTGGACCTGGCCACTGCTTTTTCCGCCTTTGCCAACAAAGGCATTATTTACACACCTGCTTTTATTAGGGGAGAACCAATCGGCAGCAGGCGTTTATTTGCTGAAACCACGGCGTTTTTGATATGGGATATCCTGGCAGACCCCTCCGCGCGGTTTGCCTCTTTCGGTTATGACTCCTCCATGAATCTTCCCTTTCCTGTGGCAATAAAAACCGGGACTTCCAAAGGTTTCCGGGACAAATGGGCCGTGGGCGTGAATTCGGAATATACTGTCGGCGTATGGATCGGCAATCCCGCCGGTGAAAACATGAAAGACACCACTGAGGTAGGAAATGTCACCGCCATATTACGGGACATTTTCCTGGCGATCCAGAAGGATTGGACTAAAGGGGCGATTGAAGTACCGGGAGGAATTGTTAAGCACACCATCTGTCCGCTTTCCGGTCAATTGGTTTCCCAATATTGCCCGGACTCAGTGGAGGAGTATTTTGATGTCCGCAACCAACCGCAAGAAACCTGTTCCTGGCATGTCCAGCATATGGGCCAATTAAAAATCAACGTCCCGGAACTGTACAAAAAATGGGCCGTGAAAAACAATCCTGTGGAAAACATCGGCATCGAACGAATGCAGGAAAAGCGTATTTCTTTTCCCCAGCAGGGAGATTTTTTCTATATCTCCGATGCAATCTCAAAGAAGGACCAGCAAATCACCTTTGAAGTAATGGGATTCGAAGAAGGAGAGGTAATCGATTATTACGTGGATGGTGCCCTGTACCAGCGGCTGCCTTTTTCACAGTCCCCGGTCTGGCAGTTGCAAAAAGGCGACCACCGCTTAACCGTTAAAATCGGAGAAGTGACCATCGACAGTATTTCATTTATTGTCCGCTAGTAACTGCAAAAGGTGCCCTTCGGGCGAATTTAAACGCCTGACGGCGAAAGAAAAAAAGGGTGATAGTATGATAATCAAACTAATTCGGAAGGCTGTTGATAACCTGATTGCCAGGTACAGCCAGAGAAGACGCCGGAAAGTGCTGGACAGAATTGCAGGAACCCGGAAAGACATGGATGATCTCACTGATGTTGAAAAACTCAGGAAAGACTGGGATAGAGGGAATAGGAAGGATGACGAGTAATCTTAATAATTAATTTGATACTTAATCTTTTCGCAAAGCTCTCAACCTTACCATAACATTGTCACCATAAGGTGTTAATTTCCAATAAGTGCTGGTATCTTTAAGACTTTTTTTTCTTATACTTTTCGTGATTAGTCCCAAGGCCCTTAACTGGATTTTAATCGTTTGAAAGCAATCATCAGTTATTCGAAAATATCTTACAGAATCCCCATCTTTTTTCTTGATTTTTCTTTTTAATGCGTCATTTTTGATACTGTCACTGAGTTTTTTAGATAGAGATGATTCGTCAGCTTCGTCAACCATAAGAGGTGATATGTAATAAAAAATATTGTTCCATGTCGTCTCTATATCACCGGTAAATTCATTTGGTAAATTCTTCAGTTTCACCCACCAAACCTATACCTAAATAAGTACTAATTCCATATTTATACTCAATTTTAAATATATCTTCTCCTTGACTTAACATTTCAGTACCTTTCGGAGCCTGGATTTGACTTTGCACTAATTCTTTTTCTAAAAATTCAATCTTCTTTTTTAATTCAAGAATTTCCTTAGTAGTATCTTCACTAGGAAGTAAGTCCGCTTTAACCCAACCTGTCCTGGGTTTATTCTTTGTCAATTTTATAAGACTTCTACTCACAACCGAACCTAAATCACTTGGTGAAGTCCAATGTCGGCACATTTTCTGTTGGACTAATTCTTTAAACTTTTCCAATTTCTTTTTTTTTCGAGGGTCTTGATCAGTCTTACCGCTTTCGATTTTTTCAGGATTTTTGTGGATGAAAGAGATTATTGGAATCCCACTTTCCAGGGCATATTCGTACTCCATCTGAGTATAGCTTATTTCTTCGGCATTAACTGAACCATAGCGTCCCCCTATAACCAAAATGTAATAATCACAATCATCAATTAGTTTTTTTATAAGTGTCCATTGGTCTTCATCAGCAGCAGGAAATAATTCCATGCCAACTGGGATACAATCTAATTCCAATAAAGCCTGCATAACCTCCCTTCTTTCCTCCTGAAGGTCTTCATAAGTGGAACTTACGAATACCTGGTATCTCTTATCCATTTATACTAATCTCCGATATTACAATTTGAGGCAGTAGCGAACGGTATCCTCCACCTTCTCCATCAATTCATCAGATAGCTTTCCTGCCGGTTCTGAAGGAAACCTTTTCGGATCTAATGAGCGAATTTGAAAACATAAGAAAACGGTTTCCATTGGCAATCCACTATCTACAGCAGATATACGTACATTGGTAGGATAATCACGGGTGATATTTTCCCCCTTAGTCCCAACCACCACAGTTACTACCAGTGGAAGTTTATTGATTGTATCGTTTGATATCACCAAAACAGGACGCTGCCCCGCCTGTTCCCTACCCTTGCCTGGATTTAAGTTTACGAAATAGATGGCACCCCGACGAATCACTACAGTTTCTCCAATCCATCCATCTCTGTGATAGAAAATTCCTCGGCTATCTCTCCCAATTCCGTCTGTATTTCCATGTCAGAGGCCATAGCAGTGACTTCCTTCTCAATGGCGCTTTCTTCATTCATATCTCTCCTTCGCAATCGGTGAATAATTCGCTCCAGCAGTAGTAATTGTTCTTCTCTTGGCAGCATACTAACATTTTTCTCAATTTGAGACAAACTCATTACACTCACAATTACTTCCTCCTACGTAAAATTATTATACCATACTATAAATCTTTTCCATAGGTCTGTCAACAAAAAAATCCATTCTTCTCCTCTGACCTTCTTTTTTCCTCTTCGCGTTCCTTCGCGCTTTTTACCGCATTGTAAATGCCTTTGCGGCTACCTATTATTACTCACGAAGCCGAAGAAGTTTTTGAAACGAGTGGTGACGGAGTCGGAGATGGAATAAAAGGTGGGCAATATAATTAAAGTAAAGAAGGTGGAGGTAGTGAGTCCGCCAAGGATGGCGACGCTGATGGGAGCCCACATGGCGGCCCGCCCCTGGGCGGCAGGAAATAAACCGGGCATCAGCACAGGCAAGGCTAACGGCAGCACACCGAAAATGGTGGTAATGGCAGTCATGATAATAGGCCGCATCCGGTCTTTACCGCCCTGGATAATGGCTTCTCTTTTTGCCATACCCTTTTTCCGCAGGGAACGAATGTGGTCGATCAATATAATACCGTTGTTGACTACAATACCAAAAAGTGTTAATAACCCGAGATATGATGAATTGTTCAGGGTAATACCGAAAACAGTAAAAAAGAAGGCCACGCCAAACAGCGCCAATGGGACCGTTAAGAGAATGGTAAAGGGATGCACAAAAGACTCAAAAAGCGACGCCATGATAATGTAAATAAATATAAGCGCCAACCACACAGCCATGGAGGAACTTTTTTGCGCTTCCTGGAACCGCCGAAAATGAGAACCGAAACTCCAACTATAACCTTCAGGCAAATGAATAGTACTCATGACTTCCCTGACTTTTTGAGTGAGTTTCATCATACCTTTGGACTTTGTATTAATCGAGATCCGCAGCTTTGATTTCTTATTTTCCTTGCTAATAGCCGTAGACCCCATACGAAAGGAGAAATCGGATATGGCGGATATAGGTATGCGTTTGGAACCGGTTCTCATACTGATATTCTTTAAGTCATCCTGGTTGAACCCCTGGTCATTTCGCATTTTCAGGACAATATCGATCTCTTTGTTTTCGGTTTTAAATTTGCCGATGGGCCGGTCGGAAATAGACGACATAATGGTGCGCGCTACCCTGCGGCTGTCTACACCGGTACTTTCGGCTTTCTTGCGGTCTACTTTCACCAATAACTGGGTATCCCCGCCTTCCAGGTCGGAAGACAGGTCTTCCACCTCTTCCAGGGTTCGTAATTTTTCCATCACCATGGGGGCCAGTTCGGTTAATCTGGTAAAGTCCATGCCTACCAATTCAACCCGGAGTCCATGGAAATGGCCACCCCTGCCGTGCCGCTCACCAAACTCATATGTGATCCCGGCCGGGCGGGGGAAGAGGGCTAATAATTTCTTTTTTATTTCACTTACCGATGGGCCGGTTTCAGCAAGATAGAGATCGACTTCTCCCCTGTACCTTCCCTGGCGTATGCGGGTAATACCGTACTCAGTGACCATGTTCTTAATAGCCAGTTCTTGTTTACGCTGGTTCAACATAGTTTCAAAGGTATTAAATAGTTCCTTCATCTGGTCCAGTGTAAAACTTTTGGGCATAAACACGTTGAGTCTGACATTCCGTTCCTCACTGGGAGGAAAGTATTCCCGTTCCACTTTGGACATCATGTAGAAAGCCACCCCAAAAACACAAATAGCAACAAATACTGTTACCAATTTGCTGGCGGTAGTTTTGATGGTTGTACCGATGATTTTTTCATAAAAACCGGTTAATTTCACCAACCACCGGGCCTTGGGTTTTGATTTTCCTCTTAATAACCGGCTGCCTGCCAGCGGGATAAAGGTCAGGGAAATGATGAGGGAAGCGATAAGGGCCAGCGAGATAGTAATGGCAAAGTCCCTCATATATCGTCCAAAACCGGTGCTGGAAATAAAACCCAGGGAAATAAACACTACCAATGTGGTGAGGGTGGAAGCAGTAACCGCCAGTGCTACTTCACTGCCGCCCTTGACAGCCGCCTCCAATGCGGAGTATCCTTTTTCCTGCCGGAGCCGGAAAATGTTTTCCAATACCACGACACTATTGTCCACCAACATTCCCACTGCCATCATCAGGCCGCTGAGGGAAATAACATTAATGGAAATAGAGGCACCGAAGACACTCCGGTAAATGTACATCAGGGAAAAGGTAAACACGATAGCCATGGGAATGGCAACAGCGATGACAATAGTACTGCGGAATTTTCGCAGGAAAAACAGCAGGACCATGACGGCCAAAAAACCACCGATAAGTCCGGCAATGGAAAGGTCCCGCAAACTGTTGAGTATCTCTTCGGATTGATCACGGTAATAGAGGACATCCATGTCTTTAAGCAGGGGGTCATCCTGTTTTATCTTCTCCATAGTGGTCATGACTTTGCGGCACACATCCACCACGTTGGCATTGGAAGCCCGGTAAATTCGATAGCTGAGCGAATCCCTGCTGTTAAGTCTATCAAAACTTTCCTGTGTGGGATAATCATAGGTGACATCAGCAACATCTTTTATTCTTAACCCCTGTTCATTTAGCGGGAGTTCGTTAATTTGCCGGACATGTTTCAATTCGCCGGGCACCCGTACCACATACCGTTGATCGCTTTCCAGGTAACCGGCGGAGATGTTGATGTTATTATTGCGAACCGTCTCGATCAGGTCCAGGAGATTAATGGAACTGGTGTAAAGGAGATCGGGTTTTAAGGCGATGGTAAGTTCCTTATTTTTTAAACCCCGAATTTCCACGTTGGCAACACCGTCGATACGTTCCAGTTGGGGTTGGATTACGTTTTCCGCCATGAAATAAAGCTGTTCCAATTCCCCGGGGATGGAGACACTGAAAGAGATCACCGGGCGGTCAGAGGTGGACCAGCGGCGGATGCGTATCCGCTCGAGGTCGTCCGGCAGCCGGCCTCTTACCTGGTCGATCTTGTCCCGGATTTCCATGGATGCCATGTCCATGTTGGTCCCCGTATCAAGTTCCATAAAAATCCGGGCATTGGATGATGATGAGGTAGAGCGGACGTTTTTTAAATTGTTTACCGTGGATAATATCTCTTCCAGGGGACGGGTGATAGTGCGCTCCACTTCCTCGGGAGATGAAGAGGGATACGGCACATACACCATTAAACCGGGAAACGACGTATCCGGGTACATCTCCAACGGGAGTTTAAGAATGGAAATCACTCCGATGGTGATAAATATCAACATCGCCACAATAACTGTAACTGGCCTTTTTATCGAAAATTCTGGCAAATTCACTTTAAATCTCCTAATATTTTAAAACCACTTTATGCCAATGTTTTCTCTGCGCTCTCAGCGTGCTCTGTGGTTACCTCCGTTACTTTTTCCTTAACTACCAAACTGTAAATGATAGGGATAAATACCAGTGTTAAAAAGGTCCCGAAGATCATACCGCCGATGATGGTAACAGCCAGGGGAATACGAATCTCAAAACCTTCGTTAAAATCCAGGGCCATGGGTAGTAGTGCCAACACCGTAGTAACAGTGGTCATCAAAATAGGTCGCCAGCGAACCCTGGCCCCCTCTATAATAGCCTCCATTTTTTTCATCCCCTGCTTCTGGAGCCGGCCAGTGTAGTCCACCAGCACAATGGCATTATTCACAATGATACCGGAAAGAATCACCAGCCCGATCAGCACAATCACATTGATGGAAATACCGGAAGTGAAACCAGCAATCACCACACCGATAATACCCAGGGGAATGGTAAACATGATAATAAAAGGTTTTTGAAAGGACTCGAACTGGGAGGCCATGACCAGGTAAACCAGGAATATCGCCAGTGAAATAGCAAAAATCATGGAAGAAAACGCCACATCGATCTCTTTGCTTTGTCCTGCCAGATAGATGTAAATATCTTCGGTTTTTTCAATGTCACGGCCCAATTGTAGTATTTTTTCTTTTGCGGTTGTCAGGTCGATACCTGCGGTATTACCGGTAATCACCGCGGATTTTTGTTGGAATATGCGCCGGATTTCCGCCGGTCCTTCTTTGATATCGATATTGGCCAGGGCTTTCAATGGCACCACGATCCCCAGGCCGTTGCGAACACTGATGCGTTTGATTTTCTCTACCTGGTTCCGGTAATCCTCCGAAACCCTCACCCGGATGTCCACTTCCCGGTCGCTCTCGATAAATTTGGTGGCCACATCCCCTTCCACTTTACTGCGAATCTGGCTGCCCACGTTGTTAATGGTCAGGTCCTGCGAAGCCAACCGTGCCCGATTCAGTACAATCTGCACTTCCGGGTAGCCTTCCTCCATACTGGACTTCAAATCAATAAGACCAGGGATTTCACGGATTTTAACCAGCAGTTCATCGGAAACCCGCTTCAGCTCTTCCAGGTTGTTACCGGATATCACCACTTCCAGGGGTGCGCTGTAGGAAAACAACCGGGGCTTGTAAATTTTGGTCTTTAATTTGGGAAAAACCATTAAATCCTGCCGGACTCTCTCCATCACGTTGTCTTCGGCTTTTCCCAAAATGCCGCTTTTCAACCGCACTGTAAACTCCGACAGGTTTTCCCTTTCTTCCTGGAAGGTGACGCCGCCCCTGGAGCCTTTGCCTACCAATTCATAGACACTTTCGATTTCCTCGTATTTTTTTAACCGGTCTGAGATTTGAGAAATCACCACGGCATTTTCTTTTAGCGACGTTCCCGGTTTAAACTCCACATTAATCAAAAATTCCCCCTGGGATATCACCGGGATCAACTCTTTGTGCATGAAATTGGAAATCACCAGGGCAGCTGCAAATATAACCAGCACCACGGCAATAATAGTCTTTCGCCGTTTGAAGGAGTGTTCCTGGAATCCTTTGTAACTGCTGAAGAATATCTCGTAGAGTTTATCCAAAGGTCGGAATAGTTTTTTTAGCAAGTGGTTCAGGCGTTCTTTGGCATGTTTTCGTCTCATCACCGAGAAGAGCATGGGCACCACGGTGAGGGAGACCACCAATGACGCCAGCAAAGAGAAGGTAACGGTTAATGCCATATCCCGGAACAATTGGCCGGCAATGCCTTCCACGAACACGATGGGGAAAAACACGGCCACGGTGGTAAACGTGGAAGCCGTCACGGCCCCCGCCACCTCGGACGTGCCCTGCAGGGCGGAATTGTATAGATCGACCCCTTTCTCACGGTAACGCTGGATGGCCTCCAATACAACAATGGAGTTGTCCACCAGCATTCCTATGCCCAGGGCCAGGCCTCCCAGGGAAATAATATTTAGCGAAATATCAAAAGAAAACATCAGGAAAAAGGTGATAATAACAGAAATAGGAATCGCCGCACCGATAATAATGGTACTGCGCAGGTTTTTCAGGAAGTAGAGCAGCACGAGTATCGCCAGGATACCACCCATAATGGCGGTTTTAATCACTTCCTTGATGGTACTCTTGATAAATTTGGCCTGGTTGGTGATTAGCGTATACTCCATGCCTTTAGGTTTGAACAGGGATTTTTCCAACGTTGCCAGTCGTTCCATTACGGCGTTGGCTGCGGTAACCGTATTGGCATCCGCGGCACGGTATATGGCCGCTTCAATGCATTCTTTGCCATTGATGCGGGAAATGACTTTCCTCTCTTTATAGCCCCGAAATACTTTAGCAATACTTCCCAGTTTAATGGGAACATCATTGCGTTTCTCTATGATAATCTCGTTGATCTCTTCCACGGTTTTGAACTCATTGATGGTGCGAACCAGGTACTGGCTGTCCTGTTGTTTGAGGATACCGGCCGACAGGTTCACGTTCTCCTGGGCCAGGCGATTCACCACTGTGGATATGGGAATGTTCAGTAAACTCAATTTGGTTTCATCGATATCGATGTGGATTTCGTCTTCCAGGCCGCCGGAAATGGAGCAAGCCGCCACACCTTCAATACTCTCCAGCGCCTGCTTGATATCGGTTTCTGCAATAAAACGGATTTTTGACAGCTCCGGACTGCCCGTGAGCCCCAGTTTCATAATAGGTTCGGTATTGGGATCGTAGCGGAGGATAATAGGTTTTTGGGCATTCACCGGTAGATTCAAAAGGTCCAGTTTTTCCCGGACCTTAAGGGTAGCAAAATCCATATTGGTATGCCAAGCAAATTCCACCATGACTTCGGATAATTCGGCCCTGGATGTCGAGGAAATTCGCACCACGTTATCCACCACCCCCACTGCCTCTTCAATGGGTTTGGATATAATGTGCTCGATCTCCGCGGGGGCAGTACCGGGATATTCGGTTTTGATGGTGAGTGTGGGATACGAAATGGTAGGCAAAAGATTTAAGGTGAGTTTGGAATAGGAAATAAATCCGAAAATAAGGGCCGCAAGGGTAAACATAAACACAGACACCGGATGGTTGATAGAAAATTTTACGATCTTCATCGGGCAATTCTCACTTTCATTTTATCTTTCAGGCCTTCCACACCGACGGTAACGATACGCTCCCCTTCTTCCAGGCCTTCCAGTACTTCGATAAAGTCACCCTCGGCAATGCCGGTTTTGATCGGGCGTTCGCTTACTTGCACTTGCATTCCTTGGCGCTGAGAAATGTAAACAAAAGCCTGGTTCTGTTTATAGGAAACGCTCTTCCTGGGAATCACCAATGCATCCGGTTTATTGCGGATGAGTACTTTGGTCTCCACGAACATCCCGGGTTTCAGTTTCCTGGTTTTGTCAAACACTTCGATGGTCACTTTCACGGTTCCGGACTGTACGTCGATGCGGGGATTAACGATCTTTATTTTACCGTTAAAAACCATACCCGCCAGGACATCGGTGGTGACTTCGCTTTCCATACCTGTATTCAGGTTAACAATATCGGACGTGGGCACGTATACTTTGACCAGCAGCGGAGAAAAATCCTCCACGGTAAATACCTGCTGGTTGGTATTGACGCGAGTGCCCACTTCGATCAACCGCTCGGTGACATAGCCTTCCACCGGCGATTTTATTTTGGTGTAGCTGAGCTGAAGTTCCAGGTCTTTGAAATTCTCCAGTCTGGTTTGATGATCCAGTTTGGCTTTATTGTAATTGGACTGGGCGACCTGGAAATCCTGTTCCGAGATCATATCGGTTTCTTTTAATTGCTTGCTTCTCTGGTAATTGATTTCCTCATCATTTAACGTCAGTTTTGCCTGTTCCAGTTGAATCTCGGCCTGGCGGTGGCTGATCTTTATCTCCGTATCGTCCAGCAGGGCCAGGACATCGTTTTTATTAACAAAATCGCCTTCTTCTTTGACGATTTGTTTGACATAGGCGGATAGGCGGGAATAGACCTCCACTTTTCGTTCCGGTTCCACCACGCCGTTCAGTACCAGGAAGGCATTGATTGGCTGGCGTTTTACCGGTTCTATTTTAACAGCGGGAAGACTTCCCCTCTGCTTTCTCATTTCCAGGATTTGTTTCACCCGGTCTTTAGGGATACGGCCGCTTTTGATGGCCTGTTTCATTCGGTCCGGGATATCCAGTTTATCGATATCGATCTCCTGGTCTTTTCCCCCATTTTTACCTTTATCCCCTTTTGCTCCTTTTTCTTTTGCACCAGCCGGTTTGCCCGGTTGATCCGTTTTCCCGCATTGGATGAATGCCAAAGAAGCAATCAACAACACGCTTATGGTTAGACTGACAAATCGTTTCATATTATCTTGTCTCCTAGTATATTCTTTTAGCCTCAATTTCGCGGAGGCACAGATTTATATTTAAATTATATAACATTTGACTGTCCATTATCTTGCAAAAAAAATTGCCCTATATTGTATAATTCTTTTATGCGTAAATCAACCGTTAAGGTTTAATTTTTTATTTTTTTATCTGGAAGGGCAAAGGCGATTTGGAATTGCTGCAAGGAAAAATGCCACCTGGACATAACCCTCGAAAAATGATAATATAATACCTTCGGAGTTATATTTTTTGCTGCCTTGCAAAGGAGAAATTCAGATGAAGCGAAAAACCTATCCATTATTCGGAGTAGTGCTAGTCCTATGGTTGGTATGTACCGGGGTTTTATTCAGCCAGGAGTGCGGCCCGTCCTGTCCGGTTTGTTCCGGCGGTTCCTTAGGGAAAGCAATGGAGCGGGGACGTGTTTTAGCGACTGGTATATTCATCCCCTGGGCAGATGAAGAAACCGGGGTACTCAGGCTGCGATACGGTATATTTTCCTGGTTGGACGCAGGTATTGGTTATACTTTACCGACTGAGAAGATTATCTGGAGTTTACGGGTGCAGGCAATTTCCGAAGACGAGGAAGGATGGCGGCCGGGCATCCTGATCGGTACCGGCAGTGTGCGAATCGGAGGCAGCGATCAATCCCTTTATTTCCAGGTAACCAAATCCTGGGAGTTAAGTGAAGGATTTGCGCTGCAGATAACCGGGGGAATGGCGACTCTCCTACCGGATACAGACCGTTTATACGGTCTGGCCGGGTTGACCGTAACCGTCACGGAAAGATTCAGTGGCTTTGTTAACTATGATGGCCGGAGCTTTCACCCCGGCATTTCCTGGATTCCTATTGATTGGTTGACCGTATCCGCACTCCTGGTGGAAACTCGTGATTTTGCTCTTTCGGCGGGGATTCGCTGGAAATTAAAATAAAGAAGACAAAAACAATTTCTTGCCTGACACGTTTTCCTTTGGCCTCGTGTTTTGACGTTTTGACGCATCGTCATCTTTTTGTCTTTCATATTCATTAAAACCTGGAAAAAACAATATCTTTTTTTTTCAATGGATTTTGAAGGATTTCCTTATACAGGGAGCACTTTGTGCAAGGTATGTCTCCCCTGGTTTTCGCCTCACCGCAAAGCATCTTTTTTGCATAAACAAATCTCTCACCTGTCAGGCATGTTTCAAATCCTTGTGCAAATACATTGCCAAAGTCTCCCCATAAGTTTTGGCAGCACCCCAGGAGCTTGCCATCCCAATTGATCTGAGGGGACACCCAGAATTGAACGCAGGGAAGGAGATATACTTTCTTGTACTTCTTTTGGTATTCGTCTTTTGATACCACTGACATCCCTGCTTCCATCTTAACAAAATCCGCATTTTTTACAGACGAATACCCCGGCTCCCAGTTAAGTTTGGGGAAAAAAATCATATTCAGTTCTTTCGCCATTTTCTTTGCCAATGGCAGCTCGTGCTCGTTATGTCCCATGACCACAAATTGCCATGAAAGAATGGGATAAACACTTTTATATTTCTTTTTGAATATGTTAATGATCTTTATATTCTTTATTACCGTTTCAAGATTGCCTCCTCTTCTGTACTGTTTATAAGTTTCATTTGTGGCCCCGTCTATGGAGATATTCATCAGCCTGAGCTTGCATTTTACCAGATACTCAAGTACTTCTTTTTTCACGGAGTTGAGATTCACTCCATTGCCAGCCAAAAGTCTCACGCCTTTTTGATAGGCATAGATTATGATATCCGTGATTTCCGGGTTCAGGAATATTTCCCCCCAGTTGGATAATTCAATGATTTTTATCCCGGGATTCTCATCCAAAAATTTTTTGAATTCCCTGAACTTCAGGTAGCCCCAGCCTATGATATTGTCATTATGCTTGGACGTGCTGGTAGGACAGATTGGACATTTAAGCTGGCACATAGAGGAGGCATCAATTTTAACAAACCTCCCGGTCATTTTAACCTGTGACATAACAGCCGCTGCATAATTCAGGTATTTGAAATAATTCTTTATGCCCCTTATGCGATTATAGCTTTTGACAAGAAAATGATGGTATTTATGGGGCATCCGCTGTAGTAATTTTAAACCCCACTGTATCGGAACTTCATTTAATTTTCTTTGTTTTTCTCTCCGTAAATTCATGGTTTTTCTCCTGATGTTTAAATAACATAATTTCCAAATTTTTGTTCAATATTTATAAAAGTTTATATTTTTTTTTAGAATGTTGAATTAGAGGGGGATTTGAAATTTAAATATTTATAAATATTTAACTTTACTTCTTTTTGCCGGTTTCTTTTTGCTAATATTCTGTAAAAACGCGCAAAAAAAACAAAGTTTTTCCGGTTGGTACCTTTCAAATGTCATGAACGACGCCTATAGGCTGGGGACGCCGTCCCCTTTTTGTATACGAAAAAATGCCTTCTTTGGCCTCGTATTTTGACCTTTTGACGCACTGTCACCTTCCTTATTGACATCCCAAAGTATTTCCACTAAAATACACTTATGTTAAAAGGAATTTTATCTTATTTACAATTGAATGGCGTCGGTCCGGTTAAGGAACTCTGTTTCGAACCGAATCAACGACTAAACATTATCACCGGGGATAATAGTTTTGGTAAGACTTTTTTGTTGGAATGTGCCTGGTGGGTTTTAGCCGGGGTGTGGGCCGGTAACCCGGTATATCCGGGGGAGAACGCCGGTAAGGATGATGCCAAAATCAGTTTCCAATTGACGGCAAAATCAAGGAGTAAAGAAAAAAGGGAAACAGTTTCCTATGATTGGGAAAGGCAGCAGTGGCCGAAGACTTCACCGGGTGAAGACTCAGCCGGTTTAGTCATTTATGCCAGGGTTGACAATTCCTTCGCTGTCTGGGACCCGGTAAGTGGTAAAGCCCAACCTCCGGTAGGTGCTAAAAAGCCCTCAAGTCCTCTTATATTTGACAAAAAAGATATAATTGAAGGCATTATAGAGGAAATTCCCGGGAAAGAAGATCGATCACTTTGCAATGGGTTATTGGTGGACTGGGTGAACTGGCAGAAAACACCGGATTCACCATTTGCTGCTCTTAGAAAAATTCTCGATGAACTATCGACGGTCTCCCAGGAACCCATAAAACCGGGGGAACCGGTTCGAATCCCTGGTACTAAACGGTTAATGCCATCCCTGCTGTATCCTTATGGGATTGTTCCTTTTGTTTATGCTGCGTCCAGTGTGCAGCGTATTATCTCGCTGGCTTATTTAATACTCTGGACATGGGAAGAACATAAGATCGCATGTAAAGAAACTCAAAAAACACCCCATAAAAATATGATCATTCTTATCGATGAAATAGAGAGTCATTTACATCCCCAATGGCAGCGTTCGATTATACCATCTTTACTGGAAGTCAAAAAACACCTGAATAACGAATTGAATATTCAATTTTTGATAACCACTCATTCTCCCCTGGTATTGACTTCTATCGAGCCTGTTTTTGAAGAAGAAACAGATAAGTTATTTCACCTGGAGACAGATGATAACGAAATTGTACTGAAAGAGCAGCCATTCCTGCGTCATGGGCGGGTGGATAATTGGTTTACTTCGGATACTTTTGGATTACGGCAAGCACGATCTTTGGAGGCAGAAAAAGCCATCAGTGATGCCAAAGACCTTCAACAAAAGGAGAGACCCACAAAAGATGAAATAGAAAAGGTACATAAGCGCCTTGCCAGGCTTCTCGGTGATTTCGATACCTTCTGGCCTCGTTGGACTTTTTTTGCCGAACAGCATGGAGTTGATTTATGATCCCGGTGCCAAAACAACCGGAACCCGAGAATTTTGCCGAGACAGTTACAAAGAAGGCAGATGCATTTTTGAAGAAAAAAAATTCTCCAACTGGCAAAGAAATCCATAACAGGCCATATTGGCGAAATGCCCTGGATGATTTATATAAAGCCTATAATAAAGTCTGTGCGTATTCCGCCCTATGGTTCCCACGGGATGCGGTTACGGTGGACCATTACATCCCAATTAGCGTTATCGCACAAAGCAATCCGGGATTGGCATACGATTGGAATAACTTCAGGCTGGCTTCCAGGTCGATGAATACTGAAAAAGGTAAATTCCAGGATGTACTGGATCCTTTCCTTATCGAACCGGGATGGTTTGCTATGGAATTTCCATCTTTAATTATCAAAAGCGGGTCCGACCTGTCTCCTGGCTGTCGGGGAAAAGTTGAGGCAACGATCAAGCGTCTGAAATTGAATGAAAAAGAAAAATATATTGAGTACCGTCATGAAATTTTATGGGATTACTGTCTGTTATGCAGTGAATATGATAATATTGATCCCATATTCAATCACCTGGAGAAAAGAGCGCCCTTTATCGCTTATGAATTGAAACGTCAGGGACTTACAAAGGAAATTGTCTATATGATGAAATATCCTTAATCGGAAAAGGCCTAAAAACCCTTGACGTCGTTTTGGGCTTCGTGTTTTGACCTTTTGACACACTGTCACGTTGACGTCCCCATCGCTATTTCTGAGAATAAGAATTAATATCTGAGATAATTTTATGATAAAATTATATTGATTTAATTGATTTAAGGAGATAACATGATAGATGAAAATTGGTGGCCTGAGCCGTTAGAAAAATTATCTGAAGAAAACCCTCTTGCTGATGATCGTGTGGTTGTGGCTGAAATCTCAACACCTTGGGGGTCAAATAGTTTTCGTGAATTTAATACTGCTTTAGTACCTCCGGATTTTTTAGCTAGCGTATTGGAAAGTTCTGGATGTGTTGAACATCAAGTGAGCCCTTCTGGTCCACATCCAAGTTCATATAGAGGAAATTTTGATTATGACCCATGGTTTAGAATTCGGGCCGGAGTAGAAGGAGTAGAAAATGGATTTGAGCCACTTGTGGTTTCATGGAAATCAGGAGAAAACAAAGTATGGTTACCTGACCAGGGGTTCCTTATGACGTATGGACTTGTTCCTCGGATATCGGAGGAAGACAACTTAATTTATTGGGATGATCCAGAAAAACCACAGCCTAATATAATTATTTGCAAACCTGTCTCTGTATATTCTAGGGGACTTAAATCAGAAGCCAGAGTTTTAATTGACAAACAATATTTACAAGATTATGCCACAGTGAGAAACTGTTCTCTTGTTCAAGTGTACTACGCATCCAATGATGGGTACTTAAGTGCCGAAATCCTTGAGATTATGGGGGATAAACAATCTAAGGATATTATGTTAAAAGGCCGTCTTATTAATTTGTTTAAAAATATTCACGCTGACTCAGACGATTCAAAACTAAAAGCACAGGTATGGGGAACAAGACATTTAATTGCTCCTAAAGATTCGCCAGTCATTGAAGGAAGATGGGAATACGGTGAATTAAAATGGCCGGGGATAAAAGAACCAATTACTTATAAGTTGGCAAGTAAAACAATGCCATGGGAGTACGTTTATGTGCGAGACAGCGTTCTTAATAAATATGAAGAACATCCCGAGTCATATGATATCCATCCTGAATATGGAAGTGTGAGTTATAAAGGGCAGTGGAGTGTGGGCTACTGTCGGCGTGTAGGGAGAGACTTTATCCAGATAGAGTTGAAAAAACTCTACGGGGGCCCTCCGCCGGATGTGGTAAGACATTTTCACCAGCACGCGGTTGAACCACCTTCTAAGTCTTTGCATAAGCACTTTAAGGAACTGAATATAGGTACTCGCTCTAAAAGAATTGTTTATAATCTCGTTGAAGTTGGTGAATTACTTGCTGATATCAATAATAATATCATGGGTGAAATCCTTTTTACTTCAGATGACTTTGTTAATTTAAAACGATCTGAATTGGATTATAGTGGATGGTGGAAAAATCCTTTTGTGCGCCCAATTACAAGACATATACCAGTCGAAATGGGTAAAAATGGTTTTTTGGAACGGTGTAGAGATTTAAATACTTTAATTGTGGAAGGACTAAGTGAAAAAAATCTTCGCAAAGTACTGATAAAAATGAATATTGATAATAGAAGTATAGAGAGGTTAAGAGGACTTAAATTGTTGGACATGTTTAATCAATATGGTTCTATTGTTGAAGATACGGGACTTGAGTTTATCTCGAACAAGGAGGAGATAGAGAAACGAAGACTTGAAAAAGTCTCAAGATCTAGACCAGGTGAACATCTCAAAACACCCCTTGAACTCTTATTTGCTTTAAATGACTTGCGCAATGCTGCTTCACATCGGAAGGAAGATGTTGATTCTTTGCTTGATAAAGCCGGTATTAAAAAAGCTTCTTTAAAAGCAGGCTGGGGATATGAACTTGATAGGCTATATGACAGACTTGGAGATTCTTTAGAAGATGTATCAAGGATTCTTTCTGCATTGTTAGAATAAGAAGTTTATAGGACTTCTGAATCAGAGGGGGTGTCTTTGTGGCTTAATTTTCGTAGTATTCTTGATTGATCTTTTTTAAATTAGGTGTTACCATTCCCAAAATTATACCCTGGCGTATCGGGATGATTTCTGAAAAAGCTCATCAATACTTGGTAACAGCAGATATTTTCTTTTAAAGTCACGGTTGATGGTAGGCGCAAAAGTATATTTTGCTCATGGCTCTTCTTTTGTGCCACGTGAATTTTGTTCTAATTCACCTGGTTTTGAAACTGCGGCACCTGGTTTTTATGCCGCGGCACCTGGTTTTTGTTCTTTTTCAGGTGTTTTTCCTTCAAATCCACATAAAAATTCCTTTGATCCACCTGTAAATTCTTTAAATACATGCGCAAAAATACCTTTTGCGCGTGGCACAAACGTTGTGCCAACTGGCACCGGTCTTGTGCCACCTGGTTTAAAAGCATATCCATCTGCCGCAAAAGTTGTGCGACCTGGATTTGATCCTGTGCCATCTTACACAAAAGTATATCCATTTGCCACAAACGTTGTGCAACCTGGATTTGGTCTTGTGTCATCTTATTTAGGAGTATATCCACCTGGTTGGTAACATTTAAGCTGCAAGCCCCAGCTTCAAGCCCCAGCAAAAGCTTTAAACGCCAGTAAATCTTCGCTTAATGTACAGCTAATAGTTTTCATCTTTCTGCTTGTGGCTTGCGGCTGGAGCTTAACTATTACCCTGGTTGGTACCCTTTTCCAGTAATTTTGTGTCATATTTGAGCAAGCTCAGATGGTGTATAATCCTGATTGCGTTTTAGATATTTTATTAAATTACAAATTCCAAATCACAAATTACAAACAAATTCCAAATCCAAAATTACAAATTACAAACAAATGCGGTGCCTTACGGGCATATTTTTGACGCCTTCGGCGAGGATCGCATAAAAAGTTGAGAAAAAAATTTTTGTCTGTAAACATTCTATATTATGCTGTTTACAGGCTTGTGAAAAAATATTCTGCCAGGAAATGGCAAGATTTTACTGCAAGGTAACCAATGTACTTTCATTTCGGGAGTCCGAATTTTTCACGAACTTCTCCTAAATCAGTGGTTCGGCCTGCTTTGCTATCTTCGAGTCCGGATTCAACTGCCTGTCGAACATAAATCTCATACATTAAATCATCCCATGTGGATTCTTCCGGGAGCTTATCCACAAGACGATGTGCCTCTTCTTTAATACTAACCGTCTGCATTGGTTTCCTCCTGGAGCGATTATACACTTCCTGTTTGTTTAAATCAATAGGTTAAATGTTAATGATTGACATATTATCCCTAATCGTATATAAAAGAAAGGGTTGAACAATGAAACACAAGAAAAGAATTGTTTGCAGATTGTTTCTATTTTGCTGCTTTTCAGTATTGACATCGTTATACTTGTTTCCCGGCACTGGTGAATCCAAAACTCCCATTCATCTGTATCTCCAATACAAAGAAATCCACGATAGACTTGCCAAAGGTTGGAATACCTGGAATACCCGCAGCGTGGTATCCCATGTACTGCTGCCGGAAGGGTTTTCCATAAACCTTGCTTTTAAACAACATTACTGGCTGGAAGAACAATACCTTAAAGAAACACTTATCGGCAGGTACGGTAAAAACGTGGAAGAAATCCGTCCCGGCCCCCATACATATGACGGCAGTTTTACACGCTTAGACATTAAATGGGAAACGCTGAATACCCGTGTCGAATCAGCTCACGCCGACGATGACCTGGTTATCCTGGTAACTCCCCATAAAAAACCCGAATCACCAGTGAAGCTAATCATCGAGACCGGCATGCTGTGGAACCGACCAGGCAGCCTCTCTAAAACTGGGAATGTGCTGACGGCAGTTTTACCCAACCGCGAGGTAAAGGTATTTTGTACGGCTGCGCACGTGCAAGACCCTTACGTGGAAACACTGACCCCCTACCTGTCCGTATTCCTGGAGCAACCAGTGGGGATTTCCACGGGGAAACCCCGAACCGTGGAAGAAATCAAAGGGATCATCAAAAACCAGGAAGATCGGCTGCTTCAAACGGCCGGGAAGTATGGTGAATTGTCTGAAGACTATATTGCAATCCAGGCGGGCATTGCCTGGAATCTCATCTATGAACCCAAACATGAGCGGGTGGTTTCAACGGTTGGTCGCTTGTGGAACCAGGAGTACGGCGGTTACTGCTTCTTCGGCTGGGATAATTTTTTTCTCGCTTACATGACTGCGCTAGAAAGCAGAGACCTTGCGTATGCCAATGTGATCGAGCATTTGCGGGGAAAAACCGAAGAAGGATTTATTCCCAACGACAACCGGGGCAACGACAGCAAGTCCTTTGACCGCTCCCAGCCGCCGGTGGGCGGGATTATGGTAAAAGAAATCTATAAAAAATACCCGGAAAAATGGTTCCTGGAGGCCACGTTTGACGATCTGCTGGGATGGAACCGCTGGTGGATCAAACGCCGGATGAATGAGGGGCTGTTAAGTTACGGTTCCCATGTGACGAAAAATCCCTTTAATGAACCGGCAATCAATACCAAACGCACCGCAGGTTACGAGTCGGGTATGGATGATTCTCCCATGTATGAAGGCGTCCCCTTTAATAAGAAAAAAAACACCATGGAATTGCAGGATGTGGGGTTAAACAGCCTTTATATCGCTGATTGCGAAGCTTTGGCAGAGATGGCGAAAGTACTGGGCAGGAAAAAAGAAGCCGAAGAACTGCGCCTGCGGGCCGGGAAAATGCGAAAGAAAATGGAGTCACTGTGGCACCGGGCAACCGGTTTTTACTTGAACAAACGCACCGATACCCATGAGTTCTCTAAACGATTGTCCCCAACTCTCTTCTATCCATTGCTGGCAAAAGTCCCCAATAAAAAGAAGGCGATACGGATGATTAATGAGCATTTTTTCAACTCGGAGGAATTTGCCGGGGAATGGATTTTGCCTTCCATTACCCGCAATGATAGAGATTTCCTTCGGCAGCGCTATTGGAAAGGCGCCATATGGCCGCCGCTGAATTTTCTTACTTATCTCAGCTTGCGAAACTACCCGCTGGATTCCATAAAAAAAGCCCGAAAGGAATTGGCGGAAAAATCCTTAACGCTTTTTCTCAATGAATGGAAACGCAAAGGTTATGTGAGTGAGAATTATTCTTCCATTACCGGTACGGGTGACGATTCCCGGTTGTCCAGCGACCGGTTCCATTCCTGGGGTGCGTTGTTTGGTATTATATCATTTATAGAAAAAGGCTATATGCCTGCACCGGAGAAAGTAGTAGGCAGTAGGCAGTAAGAAGTAAGTAGTAAGAAGTAAGAAGGAGGTAAAAATGAAAGGTTGCGGAATTCTAAACAATGAATCTTTAATAAGAAACTTACGGAATCTTTTTTCCTTCGCGTTCTTCGCGTTCTTCGCGGCTCAATCTTTTTTAGTGACGGCAGAGGCAGTTAACGATTGGGAGAACCCGGAGATGATCGGGAAAAATAAAGAGGCACCACATGTGCCCATTATTCCCTGCCCGGATATCGAAACTGCTGTCAAAGCAAATGATGAACCGGCAGCCTCTCCGTTTTATATGTCCCTGAACGGCACATGGAAGTTCCATTGGGTTAGGGTCCCTCATTTGCGGCCAAAGGAATTTTACAAAGACGATTTTTGCCTGGATGGTTGGAATGATATAAAGGTGCCTGGAAACTGGGAATTGCAAGGGTTTGGTGTTCCTATCTATACGGATGAGCCGTATCCCTTCAAACCCAATCCTCCCAAAGTGCCCCATGATTACAATCCCGTGGGTTCGTACCGCCGGGATTTTACGTTGCCGGATAATTGGGAGGGGCGCCAGGTATTTATTCATTTCGGGGCGGTTAAATCCGCCATGTACTTCTGGATCAACGGCAAAGAAGTGGGGTACAGCCAGGGCAGCCGGACCCCGGCGGAATTCAATATTACTGAGTACGTCAGGAAAGGCAAAAATACAGTGGCTGTAGAAGTGTACCGTTGGAGTGATGGGTCTTACCTGGAGAATCAGGATGCCTGGCGCATGAGCGGTATCGAGCGGGATGTATTTCTCTTTTCCACTCCCGCGGTACATATCCGGGACTACTTTGTTCATGCCGGCCTGGACAAAAAGTACAGGGATGGGCTATTCAGCGTGGATGTGGAGGTGCAATCTTACCTTTCCACAAAAGAGCCGTACTGGGTTCAAATGCAGCTCCTGGAAGAAGATAAATCATCACCCCCCCTGGTTAAAATGACAGAGCAAGGACTCATCAAACCTTCAGAAGAAACCGTTATTCATTTTGAGACAGAGGTAAAGAATCCCGGGAAATGGAGTGCTGAAACTCCTCACCTTTATAGCCTGGTGCTTTCTCTCCTGGATAAAAACAAGAAACCGGTTGAAGTGGTCTCTTCCAGGATAGGTTTCAGGAAAGTAGAAATAAAAGATGGGCAGCTGCTGGTCAACGGTGTACCTATTTATATCAAAGGTGTGAATCGCCACAGTCATGACCCGGTGACCGGGCAATATGTCACGCAGGAAACCATGATCAAGGATATCCAATTGATGAAGCAGTTCAACATCAATGCGGCTCGCACCAGCCACTATCCCAATGACAGCCAATGGTATAATCTTTGCGATCAATACGGTCTCTATGTAGTAGACGAGGCCAACATCGAGTCGGGGGGTATGTATTTTCACCCGGATAAGACCCTCATGGATAAGCCGGAATGGGAAAGGGCCTACCTGGAACGCACCTGGCGCATGGTGGACCGGGATAAGAATCATCCGTGTGTTATCATCTGGTCATTGGGGAACGAATGCGGTGACGGTCCCCATTTCCAGGCCATGTATCAGTGGATCAAGGAGCGGGACCTGTCGCGTCCGGTGCAGTCGGAGGATGCTAAACTACAACCTCATACAGATATTTACTGCCCCATGTACCGCCGTATCGAGCAAATAGAGGAATATGTTTCTAAACCGCAGCGTCGGCCGCTGATTATGTGCGAGTATGCCCATGCCATGGGCAACAGCGTGGGTAACCTCCAGGATTATTGGCATGTTATTTATAAATATGACCAACTGCAAGGCGGGTTCATCTGGGACTGGGTGGACCAGGGATTATTAAAGAAAAATGAAAAGGGCGAAGAATTCTGGGCCTATGGCGGTGATTACCTGCCGGTGGGAGTAAACCACAGCGATAAGAACTTCCTTATTAACGGCCTGGTATTCCCGGACCGGAAACTTCACCCCCATATATGGGAAGTGAAAAAGGTTTACCAGTATGCCAGGGCCGAAGCATTTAAACTAAATATCGGTCAAATCAAATTGATTAACCGGTATGATTTTACTAATCTCAATACCCTGGATATTCAATGGCAAATCACAGGTGATAACCAGGTTATGGGCAAGGGCAAAATATCACCGGCATATGCCGATGTGGCACCCCATGATGCCAAAATTATTCAATTACCTTTACCGGAGATTCAACCGGAACCAGGGGTGGAATATTTTTTAAAGATAAGTTTCAAGACTCGAGAGGAAACGCTGGGGATACCGGCGGGTCATGAACTAGGCTGGGACCAGTTCAAATTACCCATAACCAATGCTGTCAAACCCATTGATATCAACACACTGCCACCGCTAAAACTGACTACCGGCGAGACGCATATTGTTATCAGGGGAAGAGCCTTCAATCTTTTCTTTGACAGGAAAACCGGTGAGATCATTTCCTGGATTTACAAAGGCAAAGAGTTTATTAAGACTGGACCGAAGCCCAATTTCTGGCGGGCTCCGACAGACAATGATTTTGGCTGGGGTATGCCCAAAGAGTGCCGCGTATGGCGTAATGCCTGGCAAAAGCCAAAAATCGAGAACGTCACTGTAAAGCAGATCGATGCCAGTAAAATCCAGGTAGATGTAGAAGCCACCTTGCCAAAAGGAACCGGAGGTTCCAAATATTTCACCACGTATACGGTTTTGGGCAGCGGTGATGTGCTGGTGACCAACCGGTTTGTGCCGGGTAAAACCGGGGGGCTGCCTGTTATTCCCCGTTTCGGCATGACCATGGCGTTGCCGGTTGAGTTTGACCGCATCGAATGGTACGGCCGGGGGCCTCATGAGAATTATTGGGACCGCAAAACCGGGGCTGCCGTGGGATTTTACAAAGACAGCGCCATGGAGCAGTACCATCCTTACATCCGTCCACAGGAGACCGGCAACAAAACCGATGTTCGTTGGGCGGCTTTGACTAACGAAAACGGTATGGGCATGTTGGCCGTAGGCATGCCGTTATTGAATATCAGTGCCTATCATTTTTTGAATGAGGATTTTGATCCGGGTATGGAGAAAAAGCAGCGGCATCCCTTTGATTTGCAGAAGCGTAACCTGGTAACGCTGAACCTGGATTATAAGCAGATGGGTGTAGGGGGTGATACCAGTTGGGGCGACCGGGCTCGTCCCCACCCGCAATATCGCTTACCGGTTAAAGAGTACTCATATAGTTTTCGTTTACGTCCCTTTTCTCCCAAAGACGGTACGCCACTGGCACTGAGCAAAATAAAATATAAATGATAATGGCGAATTTAGTGCAGGGGTATTAATGAAAAGGTATAAGCATGCCGGGGTAGCATTTTTGGCTGTGTATTTGGAATTTCTTGAACTTACTGGATTGAAAGCCGGGAGAAGGTCACATTTTTATCTATTGACAACCGGGTTTAATTACTATATGGTAATTTTCATTCCTTCACTAAATGGAGGTAATTTTTTTACATATTGTCTGCAGTTTTTTGTAGTGCAGAGCTATTTAATTGACACCATTAAGATGCCAAAGGCTTGATAATACCTAAGGGCGGAAGCATATGCAGAAGATGCGGATCTGATTTGAAAAACCCGGCAGTGGATAAGACAAACGTTTAAAAACTATTGAAGGAAACAATAAATGGAGGTATCAATTATGAAGAAAAGCAAGGTGTTATTGACTTTTTTAGTTATCATCTTTACCATGATTTATTTTTTTGTTCTTCCCGGGTTGGCGGCGGGTGTGAATAGTACCGCCGGGAAAACGCTTCATAGGGTACCGGAAGTAAATTCAAAGGTAAAAATCGATGGTGTTCTTACTGAAAAGGTATGGCAGGAAGCCCTGCTGCTGGAGTTGAAATACGAGGTAGAGCCCGGGGAAAATATCTCTCCGCCGGTAAGAACCGAAGTACTTTTGGCTTACGGTTCAGGGAATCTATATGTGGCTTTCCGGGCTTTTGATCCCAATCCAGCGGAGATCAGGTCCCACATAACCGACAGGGACCATATTGCTGAAGACGATCATGTGGGAATTGTTCTTGATACATTTAACGATTCACGGCGCAGTTTTAATTTTTACAGCAATCCCCATGGTGTCCAGGCCGACAGACTTACCTCAGGATTACAAAGCGGGGGTGCTCAATGGGATGCCATCTGGAATTCCGCCGGCCGTATGAATGCGGATGGCTATACCGTTGAGATGGCCATTCCTTTTAGTTCCCTGAGATTCCAACGTAAGAAAAGTGACCAGGTCTGGCGCATCGATGCTGTGCGCAGTTATCCCCGAAACGTCTTGCACCTGTTGGGGCTTTTTCCCCGTGACCGTAATAATAACTGCTACATGTGCCAGGCTGATCAATTAATTGGCTTTGGGGGGGCCAAACCCGGTAAAAACATCGAACTGGATCCCACTCTTTCCTCATTGATAACCCAGGAACGGGAGAGTTTCCCGGACGGCAGGTTAGTACAGAAGACCGGTAAGGTAGACCCGGGTTTGACTGCCCGCTGGAGCTTCAGCCCAAATTTGACGTTGAGTGCCGCGGTTAATCCTGATTTTTCCCAGGTAGAAGCCGATGCCGCCCAATTAGATATAAACACCCAGTTTACTCTTTATTACCCGGAAAAACGTCCCTTTTTCCTGGAAGATGCCAACATATTCGGTTCATTGTTTCCAATTATTTATACCCGGACACTGGTGGACCCCAATTGGGGAATCAAATTAACCGGAAAGGAGGGAGGCAATGCCATCGGCTTTTTTTCCGTCCAGGACAACCAGACCTTTCTCATTTTTCCCTGGAGCCAGGTCTCAACAACCACTTCGCTAAATATGACAAATCTTTCCACGACAGTTCGCTATCGGCGGGATGTTGGGAAAGCCTCAACCCTGGGATTCCTGGTAACAGACCGGGAAGGCGAGGATTATTACAACCGGGTTGCCGGGGTCGATGGATTTTTTAAGCTGACCAGTAAAGACCAGGTCATGTTTCAATTTTTGGGGTCCTGGTCTCATTACCCGGGAGACGTGGCAGGGGAATATGGACAACCACTGGAGAATATAAAGGGTAATGCTTTCGGGTTTTCCTACAGCCACGACACCCAAAACTACGGGGGGTTTTTGATTTACCATAATATATCCCCTGATTTCCGATCAGACCTGGGGTGCATGTATCAGGTGGATTACAAACTTATATATGGGGGTGTGAGATACACCTTCCGCCGCAACCCGGGACACTGGTACACCAAACTCAACACGGCCGCTTCATATCTATATGAGAAGGATCACGATGATCATAACCTGCTCAACAGGGCATTTGCCCTGCAGTTCGACTATGAAGGTCCTTTGCAGTCGGTCTTAAACCTTACCCTGAACATTGGTAAGAGGGGTTTTATGGGGCAGGAGTTCAATGAAAATTACCTGGCTTTTAATGTGGGCATTCGTCCATCAGGTTCTTTTTCTATGGGAATCAACGGGATGGTGGGTGACCGCATCGATTACACCAATGCACAGGCCGGGAAGTGTGTGAGCATTAATCCCATCCTGCAATATAAAATGGGGCGGCACCTTGTCGTGAGTGTCAACCATATCTTTGAAAAACTCAATGTAAAGGCCGCTCATTTATATACCGCTAACCTTAGTAATCTGAGGGTGATTTACCAGTTCAACCGCCGGGCTTTCCTGCGGGCCATCCTCCAATATGCCGATTACAAATACAATCCTTCACTCTACTCCTTTCCCATTGACCCCCGATTCAAACATTTATTTTCCCAGATCCTTTTCTCTTACAAAGTGAACCCCCAGACCGTACTTTTCCTGGGATATTCCGATGACTATTACGGTTACATGGATATTCCCTTGAATCAAAATAATCGCACCTTTTTCCTGAAAATCGGCTATGCCCTGGTACTATAGATCAATTGACGATTTCACATAATGCAAAAATTAGATAAACAGGATATCCAGGGGATACTTGCATTAACACCCATGCAAGAGGGGATGCTTTATCATTACCTGGAAAATCCCGGGAGTCCATACTATTTTGAACAATTAAGCCTGGAGATCGAGGGTGAAATTTGTCTTCACCTGTTTGAAAAGGCCTGGGATGTGGTGATAAAAACCAATGAAATGCTGCGAACCGTTTTTCGTTGGGAGAAGATGGAACATCCGGTGCAAATTATCCTGGATCACTATAAACTCAAACCCGCTTATTATGATTTTTCCGGGGAGACGGCCAGTGAAAAGAAAAAACAGGTGCAAGAGATTAAGGATAATGACAGGAAAACCCCATTTGATTTGCGCCAGGTTCCTTTCAGGCTCACCTTATGTAAAATGGGGGCAGGTAAATATGAGATGATGATCAGTAATTATCACATCTTATATGATGGCTGGAGTAACGGGATCATATTGAAAGAATTCTTTGAAGCATATAAAGCATTAAGTGGTAATGTTAAAGAACCGGCTGGTCTGCTGGGGCGTCCCCCTAAAACCGGGTTTAAAGAATTTGTCAAATGGATGCAAAACCAGGATAGAAATAAACAGCAGTGCTTTTGGGGTGAATACTTAGCCGGCCTTGAAACCACGACGGAGCTGCCCATAAAAAAAAGAGCGGAGGAGACAACGGGGGTAGAAGCAGAAGGTTACTCGATTATTTTGGAAGAGGATCTACGGGGTAAGTTAGAGGTTTTTGCCAGGAATAAACGGGTCACATTGGCCGCGGTTTTCTACACCGCCTGGGGGATATTGCTGCAAAAATACTGCGACAGCGGGGATGTGGTTTTCGGAACCACCGTGTCCGGCAGGTCTGCGGGGATAAAAGGAATAGAAGATATGGTGGGGTTGTTTATCAACACCCTTCCGCTGCGGGTTCGATCGGGGCCCGGTGTTAAAATAACCGATGTATTAACCGGGATAGAAAACTTGTTGCAGGAACGCGAAGAATTCGAGAATACACCGTTGGTGGATATCCGGGATTACAGTGCTTTGCCCGGCAGCGGCTCGTTGTTCGATACCATGGTGGCCATTGAGAATTACCCGCTGGGCAGCCGTTTAATCCCGCAAGGGAGCTTATTATCCGTTCATTCGTATTCCATAAGCGAAATGACCCATTATGATTTAACCGTGGGCATTATACCCTTTAATGACATCGAGATTAAATTTTCCTTCAGGCGGGAATTGTTTGAGAAAGAAACCATTGAAAATTTGTCCTGTCATTTTAAAGGAATCTTAGGAAATATTATAGGAAACCCGGGAGCGGAGTTATCACGATTAGAGATAATAACCAGCGAAGAGAAGAAGCGGGTATTATATGAGTTTAACGATACGGCGGCGGAATACCCCAAAGGAAATAGTCTTCATGGGCTATTTGCCCAACAGGTTGAAAGAACCCCGGATAACATTGCCGTTATTGGCAAAGCGCAAAGTGCAGAGCACAAAGCGCCATGCACCATGCGCCATGCGCTCACTTACCGTGAATTAAATGAAAAATCTGCCGGATTGGCATCTACATTAATAGAAAAAGGCGTCAAACCGGACACCATCGTAGGCATCATGATAGAGCGGTCCATTGAAATGATAGTAGGAATATTAGGCATATTAAAAGCTGGCGGCGCCTATTTACCTATCGATCCCAATTATCCGCAGGAACGCATCGATTATATGTTAACCGACAGCAATGCGAGGATTTTGGTGAGTGAGGTGAGTGGGGTGAGTAAGGTAAGTGAGGGAACTGAGATAGTTAGTCTGAGCGAGTTGAGTGAAGAATTCCCTACTCACCTTACTCACCTTACTCACCCTACTCAACTATGCTATGTCATCTATACCTCCGGTTCTACCGGGAAACCTAAAGGTGTGTTGGTGAGGCATGACGGTGTTACCAACACCATATATTGGCGGAAGAATGAATATCGCCTGGAGAAAAACGACAATGTTTTACAGTTGTTTTCTTTTGCTTTTGACGGGTTTGTCACCAGTTTTTTTACACCCATCATCTCGGGTTCCTGTGTGGTATTTTTACCGGATAAGGAATCAAGCGATATATTTGCCGTAAAAAAAGCAATTGTTTCTATTGGAATCACTCATTTTATCAGTGTCCCGTCGGTTTATGGTTCGCTGCTGGAATTGTGTTCACCTGGTGATTTGCCGACTTTACGAATAATAACATTGGCGGGAGAGGCGGTGGACCCGGTGTTGTTGGAAAAGAGCCGGCAGTTGAATCCCCGGTTGAAAGTAATGATCGAATATGGCCCCACAGAAAGTACGGTGGTGGCAACCATATATAGGGATGCCCGACCGGGACCTGGTGTATTAATCGGGAAACCGGTGGCAAATACAAAAATATATATTTTGGACCGAAATGGACATTTATCACCTATTGGGGTAAGCGGTGAAATAAATATCCTGGGAATAGGAACAGCCAGGGGTTATTTAAATAACCCGGGATTAACCGCTGAGAAGTTCATTTTAGCTCATAGCTCATGGCTCATAGCTGATAGGAGGGAGAAGAAAGATGGCAGTTCCAGAGAGCTCCCTATGAGCTATCAGCTATCAGCTATGAGCTGTCTTTACAAAACCGGTGATTTGGGTCGCTGGCTCCCGGACGGCAATATCGAATTCCTGGGGCGAATGGATCACCAGGTCAAAATCCGGGGATTCCGGGTTGAATTGGGGGAAATCGAAAGCCGATTGGTGGGTCATGAAGGCGTAAAACACGCTGTGGTGATAGTAAAGAAGGATGAAAGCGGGGACGCTTTTCTTTGTGCTTACGTGGTACCTTTCCGGGGTAAACCCGTTGAAATTCCCGGTTTGAGGGATTATTTACGGCAAAAACTGCCTGGCTATATGGTCCCGGCCCATTTTGTAATGCTGGAAGCAATGCCCGTGACCCCTTCTGGTAAGATTGACCGGAAATCGTTACCCGGGCCGGGGAAAATTCCGGCCAAAGGACTCACGGCACCGCAGGATGACCTGGAAAGGCAGTTGGTTGAGATATGGTCGGGGGTATTGGGGGTAGATAAACATATGCTGGGAATCGATTCGAATTTTTTCGATTCCGGTGGGCATTCGTTAAAGGCAGCACGTTTGCTGTCCAGGATACACAAAACGCTCAATGTGCGGGTCCCGCTGGCCCAAATGTTCAAAAACCCCTGTATCAGGGGGATGGCCTCTTATATCCGGACATGTTCGCAAGCCGGGGCCAATGTCATCGAAAAAACAGAGGAGAAAGAATATTACCCGTTATCTCCAGCGCAGAAGCGATTGTATATCCTGTATCAAATGGACCCGGGAAGTACCGGTTATAATGTACCCTACTTTGCCCTGATGGAAGGTGATGTGAAACGATCGACATGGGAAGATACGATAAAAAAGCTAATTGCCAGGCATGAAAGCTTAAGAACCTCATTTATCGTTGTGGGCAGTGAAGCGGTACAACAGGTACATGATGAGGCGGTATTCGATATCGAGTATTATGATTTAGCCCCGGAAGCGGCTGGCGGCCGCAGTCTAAAGGCAGGGGAGCCGGAGGAGAGAAAAAAAATTCAAAATTCTTTTACCCGTCCCTTTGATTTATCCTGTGCCCCTTTGCTGCGGCTGGGTCTGGCCCGGTTGGAAAAGGCAAAATACTTGTTCATGCTGGATATGCACCATATTATATCGGATTTATTTTCGCACCTGGTATTTATAAAAGATTTTATAAACCTGTATGGGGGTAACACACCGGCGCCTTCCTTCCTGCAATACAAGGATTTTTGCCGGTGGCAAAGCTGTGAAGCACAGCAAAAGGAAATGAAGAAGCAGGAGGCCTATTGGTTGAATATATTCAATGGTTCATCCCCCCAATTGAATATGCCCATCGATTATCCCAGGTCCCGGGTCTATCGTTTTGAAGGCAAACGAAGGGAATTTAAGCTGGATGAATCACTGGCCCACAGGGTGCGGGACTTTGTGGAGGATTCGGGGATCACCTTGAATATTCTTTTTTTAGCTGTTTACAATCTCCTGTTGTCGAAGTATACGCAGCAGGATGATATCGTGGTGGGTACCCCGATATTTGGCCGGAGGCACAATGATTTGTACGGGATTATCGGGTTCTTTTCCAATATGCTTCCGATAAAAACACGCATTTCCGCAGATCAACATTTTACCCATCTCATGGAGGCAATTAAAGACAATTATTTTAATGCCTATGAAAACCAGGATTACCCGTTTGATGAGCTGGTCTGGAAGTTGGGAAGCGAACGGGACCCCGGCCGGCTTTCGTTGGTAGAAACAGTCCTGGTGGTGGTGCCCCGGGAATTCGAAGAAATCCAACGCCAGGCAATCCGGGACCTGGGAAAAATGGGGATAAAATTGACCCCCTGTACCTTTGATCTGGAGGTATCCCATTTTGATTTAATGGTCCATGCCACTGAGTGCAGTAACGGGATAGATGCTTTTATCGAGTACAGGACGGTATTGTTTAAACCATCCACGATCGAGGGGATGGCTAAACATTTCATAGAAGTCCTGGAACAGGTGCTGGAAGATAAAGGACGCCGGCTGAAGGAAATTACGATTACCCCTTTTACGCTTACCGCTAAAGCCAACCTGCTCCAGGATGAACAAGGGGATTGGGAGTTGGAATAAGACAGCCGCGAAGATACACGAAGAAGCACAAAGAAAAAAAATAAAATAATGAAGGAGTTGAAAATGGTACGGGGTAATGATCCGTTTAAAAATGAGAGGGTACTCCTGAGTTTGATGCCTTTCTGGGACCCGCAGATCCCACCTCTTGGGTTGGCTTGCTTAAAGAGCTATTTGCAAAAAGACGGTTGTCATGTAAAAACCGTGGACACCAATTTAGAGATGCAATTCAGGGAATGTTACGACCGGTATTTCCACATACTGGATCAAACCGTTCCACCTGGTAAAAAAGGAAACCTGTATAACATTGGCAACCAGGTTTTTCGCAATCATTTGATGGCCCAATTGAATTATACGAATAAAGAAAAATACATTGAATTAGTGAAAATCCTTGTTTACAAAACTTTTTACACTGATATTGATGAAGGCAGGGTCCAGGAGATGAACCAGGTGCTTGATGATTTTTATTCCCGTTTTAAAGCGTATTTCCTAGATTTGCTGGATAGGGAAAAGCCTACGGTATTGGGTTTATCGGTCTACGGCGATACACTCCCGGCATCGCTGGCGGCGTTCAAATGGGCTAAAGAGAAGGATCCTTCGATTAAAACCGTGATGGGAGGTGGTATTTTTGCAGACCAGGCAGCCCCGGGTTCAACCAACCTGGAGGACCTGGTGGAGTATACAACGGATTTTATTGATATTTTTATTATCGGCGAAGGAGAAGAGTTGTTTTTACGGTTTTTACGGGGTGAGTTGGATGAAACGCAGCGGGTTTTCGGTTTAAAAGACAGCGGGGGCAGGTACGTGGATATTTCCTCGCTTCAGGTTCCTGATTTTTTTGATTTTGATCTGGGGTATTATCCACACCTGGCTTTTTATGGTGCGCGCAGTTGCCCGTACCAGTGCAAGTTTTGCTCCGAAACCATTAATTGGGGAAAATATCGAAAAAAAGCAGTAGACCAGACCGTAAAAGGGTTTATCGAGCTGTATAAGCGGCATTCGTGCCAATTGTTTTTGATGACGGACTCCACGTTGAATCCCACCATCACACCGCTTTCTAAAGCCATGATCGAGTCAGGGGCAGCGATTTATTGGGATGGTTTTTTACGGGCGGACAGGCATGTGTGCAATATGGATAACACGTTGTTGTGGCGCCGCGGCGGTTTTTACCGGGCCAAATTGGGTCTTGAAAGCGGTTCCCAGGATGTGTTGGACCTGATGAACAAGCAGATCACAGTGCAGCAAGCGGAAAAAGCCCTGGCTGCACTGGCATATGCGGGAATTAAAACCACCACTTTCTGGTTGTTCGGGTTCCCGGGTGAAACAGAGGAAAATTTCCAGGAGACCCTGGAATTCGTGGAAAAGTGCAAAGATAACATTTATGAAGCCGATTGTAATGCATTTAATTATTACCTGACAGGCCAGGTAAACTCCGGGGAGTGGTTGAAGAACAACAAGGGTGTACTTTTGTACCCGGCATGGGCAAAAGATATGCTGATTTCCCAGACCTGGATACTGGAAGGGGAGCCTTCGCGTGAGGAGTCTTACCAGCGCGTATGCCGGTTTTTGAAGCATTGTGAGGAATTGGGCATTCCCAATCCTTATTCCCTGGAACAGATATGTCGTGCTGATGGGCGATGGAAAAAACTCCATAAAAATGCCGTTCCCTCACTGGTAGACCTTAAAAATAAAGACAATTATATTAATGAAAGCCAAAACATTAAAAAATTATCCTTTGCCGTAAATACCATGCCCGAAGAAGGGGAGGAATGGTTGTGAGTCACATATAAGGAGGATTCGATGAGGGTACATGATGATCAATATCCTGCAAAAGAGGAGTATGACGAAACAGTTCAATATGGAAAAGAACGCGATTTCTGGGTAGAGAAATTTTCCGGGGACTTAACCAGGACGCATTTTCCTTACGATTATAAACCAACGCGGGAGCAAGAACGCAAATTGAGTACGTTTCCCTTTCGATTGGATGAGGACATTTCATCGCGTCTGTTCGACCTGTCTGGTGGTTATGACACGCGGCTCCATATTATTCTTTTATGTGGTGTGCTGGCGCTGCTCCACCGGTATACGGGCAGCACCGATATCGTGGTGGGGGTTCCGATTTACCAGCAGGAAATGGAAGGAGATTTTATCAATACCGTGCTGGCACTTCGGAACCAGATAAGCGAGTCCCTGAGTGTAAAGGCCTTGCTCATGTCCGTAAGGCAAAACCTGCGCGAGGCAGTAGAGCATCAAAATTATCCGATACGGGCCTTGTTGTATCAATTAGACCTTCCCTACAGCGAGGGCATGTTTCCCCTTTTCGATGTGGCGGTATTGCTGGAAAACATCCATAAAAAAGAATATATTGAACACATCGGACATAACATGACCTTTTCTTTTTTAAAGAAGGAGCGGTGCATTGAAGGGGGATTGGAATACCATGCCCTGTTGTACAAACCGGGCACGATCAGACAGATTACCGGGCATTTTATGGGCCTGCTTCGGGCATTATCGACGAACCTCGATGTGCCTGTCTGCGGCATGGATATGCTTTCGGAAGAGGAGAAGAGCCGTTTGCTGGTGGATTTCAACAATACGCGGACAGACTATCCGGATCATAAAACCATGGATGAGTTATTCAGGGAAGAAGCAGCGCGAGCGCCGGGTAAAATTGCAATGGTATATGAAAACCATGCCTTATCTTACGGGGAATTGGCAAAACTCAGCCGGGGATTGGCCGCCCAATTATCAGGCAAAGGGGTAAAAGAAGAAACGCCGGTGGGAATCATGGCCGACCGGTCGCTGGAGGCTGTCATCGGCGTGTTGGCCATCCTGGAAGCAGGGGGATGCTATGTACCCATTGATTTCGATTACCCGGATCAGCGGAAGCAATATATCATTAATGACTGCAATATTAAATTATTATTAACCGGTTACGAAATAGAAGAGGATTATCATACCGAGGTTATTTCCCTGGAAGTGCGGCCGACAGCCGGTACTTCTTCATTTAGCGGTGTACATGGGTTTAACGGGCTGGCTTACATCATGTACACCTCCGGTTCGACCGGCCGGCCCCGGGGGGTGATGGTGCGTCACCGGAATGTGGTGCGGCTGGTAAAAAATACAAATTTTATCACGTTTAAAGAGGGAGACCGAATGATACAAACCGGGCCCCTGGAATTCGATGCCTCCACCTTTGAGATCTGGGGGGCGTTATTGAACGGGCTGCAGTTGTATCTTGAAAGTAAAGACAAACTCCTGTCTCCGGGTTATTTAAAGGTTTGTATACGGAAATACGGCATAACAACGATGTGGTTGACTTCGCCGTTGTTTAACCAGCTTTGCGATATGGATGCCGGGATGTTTGCGGGTTTATCGAACCTATTGGTGGGGGGTGACGTGCTGTCGCCGGTTCATATAAACCGCGTCCGGCATAGGTTTACCGGTTTGAACATTATTAATGGATATGGGCCGACAGAAAATACCACTTTTTCTACGACTTTATTGATTGATAAAGAATATCAAGAAAATATCCCCATTGGAAAGCCTATTGCTAATTCCACTATATATATCATAGACAAGCAGTATCGTTTATGTCCGGTGGGTGTGTTTGGTGAGATTTACCTGGGAGGAGATGGGATGGCCCGGGGGTATTTGAATCGACCGGAATTAACCAATGAAAAGTTTGACCATGATTTATGGGATTACCAGGATTACCGTGATGAAAATCAAAAGTTTTTGCGGGGGGGTCCAGGGGGGGCAGTTTTTTCAAAAAGCGCCCCCCCTGGCCGCCGGAGGCAAAAAATATACAAAACCGGCGACCTGGGCCGTTGGTTGGCGGACGGCAATATCGAGTTCCTGGGCAGGATGGATCAGCAGGTGAAGATCAGGGGATACCGGGTGGAGCCCGGTGAAATTGAGAATTGCCTCAAGGGGCTGGATTTTATCGATGAGGCCCTGGTGGTTGCGCGGGCGTTTAGGGATGTGGAGATACAGCTTTGTGCCTATGTGGTATCGGGTCAGGCGCTTGATTTTGGAGAATTAAAGAAGCGTCTGGCATGTGAATTGCCGGATTACATGGTGCCGGCATTTTTTGTTCAATTGGAGAAATTCCCCCTGACCCCTAACAAAAAGGTAAACATGTCTGCTTTGCCGGAGCCTGAATTGGAGGCGGGTGCCCGCTATATCGCGGCCAGGAATGAAGTGGAAAAGAAGTTGGTGGGGGTATGGTCTGAGGTACTTGGTGTGGATTGTGGGGTGATTGGGATTGATACTGATTTCTTCGAATTGGGTGGTCATTCGTTAAAGGCCACGATTTTGATGACCAAAATTCTCAAGGAATTCAATGTAAATGTGCCGTTGGCCGAGATTTTCAGAACCCCCACTATCAGGGAGTTGGCCGAATATATAATCGGTGCGGTGAAGCATGAATATGCCCCCATCGATGTGGTAGAAAAAAAGGAATATTATGTTTTATCATCTGCCCAGGAGCGATTATATATCCTCCAGCAGATGGAAAGCGAGGGTGCATCCATCGGCTACAATGTTCCGTTATTGTTGTTAATGGAAGGGGATTTACAGGTGCAGCGATTGGAAGAAGTTTTCAGGAAGTTGATTCGGCTTCATGAAAGTTTACGGACATCTTTTCATATGGTAGACAACCGGCCGATGCAGCGTGTCCATGATGAAGTGGAATTTTCCATTGAATATTATGATTTAGCCCTGGAGCCCGGGGAGGAGGATTCGGAAGAGAGCAATCGGCAAATGTCGGCTGTGTACGGTCAACTTCCTATTATTTCTGCCTTTGTTCGCCCTTTTGACCTGGCAGCGGTCCCCCTGCTCCGCGCAGGGGTGGTCAGACTGGAAGATTGCAAACACCTTTTAGTCGTGGATATGCATCATATTATCACGGATGGAACCTCGATGGGGGTATTGGTCAGGGATTTTATGTCCGTTTACGGCGGCAAGGAGTTACAGCGGGTCAATATTACGTATAAAGATTTTTCAGAGTGGCAGAATAGTCAAAAAGTAAAGGAAGCGATCAAACGGCAGGAAGAATATTGGCTCGAGGAATTTGCCGGTGAAATCCCGGTACTGAATTTGCCTATTGACTTTCCCCGGCCGTTAATACAGGGTTTTGAAGGCAATATACTGCGATTTAAAATGGGCGTGCATGAGATAGAACAGTTGAAGGCTTTAACGCTTGATCGGGATTCAACCCTATTTATGACGTTATTGGCTTCGTTGAATGTACTATTGTGGAAATTGAGCGGCCAGGAAGAGATTGCATTGGGTTCGCCCATCGCAGCCAGGAGACATCCCGCGTTAGAAGAAATAATCGGCATGTTTGTCAATACCCTGGTTTTTAAGAATTATCCCATGGGAGAAAAAACCTTCCTGGAATTTCTAAAAGAAGTAAAAGACAAAACGTTAGCCGCCTTTGAAAACCAGGAATACCCTTTCGAAGAACTGGTAAATAAACTGCTCCCGGGCCGGGATACCGGCAGGAATCCGTTATTTGACGTCATGTTTGCCATGGAAAATATGGAAATAGCGGAACTTGAGCTGCCGGGATTGAAGATGACCGGCATTGATAGCGGCTATACCACAGCGAAATTCGATTTGACACTTTACTGCGAAGAATCATCAGGGGATGATCTGCTTTTTATCCTTGAATACAGTACCAGGCTCTTCAAGGAAGAAACAATAAGGCGGTTCATCCAATATTTCAAGGAAATCCTATCCGTGTTTATCACTGATCCGCATAAAAAGTTGAGCGAAATCGACATTCTTTCGGATGAAGAGAAGCACCGAATTCTATATGAATTTAATAATACAAGTTTAGAATACCCCGGCAGTAAGACAATTCATCAATTATTCGAGGAACAGGTGGAACGACGGCCAAACCAGGTGGCCCTGGTGGGCGGAAATATTTCAATCACTTACCGGGAATTGAATAATCAGTCCAATCGGTTGGCCCATATTTTAACAGGAAAAGGTGTGAAACCCGACACCATTGTGGGGATTATGGTAGAGCGGTCCATCGAAATGATAATAGGAATATTGGGGATATTAAAAGCGGGAGGAGCCTATTTACCTATCGATCCCGATTATCCGCAGGAACGCATCGATTACATGTTAACCGACAGCAATGCGAGGATTTTGGTGAGTGAGGTGAGTGAGGTGAGTAAGGTAAGTGAGGGAACTGAGATAGTTAGTCTGAGCGAGTTGAGTGAAGAATTCCCTACTCACCTTACTCACCTTACTCACCCTACTCAACTATGCTATATCATCTACACCTCCGGTTCAACGGGCATGCCCAAAGGGGTTCCTATAACTCATGCCAATTTCTCTCCGTTAATCCATTGGGGGTATGATCATCTGGGAATCGGTCCCGGTGACCGTGCGCTTCAGAATCTTTCTTATTATTTTGATTGGTCAGTATGGGAAATCTTTATTACCCTGACCACGGGGGCGGGTCTTTACATGGTTTCACGGGAAGTGATCATGAAGCCGGAATTATGTGTTGAATTTATCCGCAGGCATGTGCTTACGGTTCTTCATATTACGCCGACCCATTACAGTTACCTCGTGAACACGGTAATGCCGCTGGAAACGCTGCGTTATTTGTTCATAGGAGCGGAAAAATTGACCTATGACCTGGTTAAACGCAGTATCGAATTGACTGATCCGGCATGCCGGCTCTTTAACATGTACGGGCCTACAGAAGCTACAATTATTTCGGCTGTATTGGAGATCGACCGAACCCGGCTGGATGAATATAATGAATTAACCAGCATCCCTATTGGCCGGCCATCGGGCAATCTTTTCCTGTGGGTATTGGATAAATATTTAAATTTGTGTCCGGTGAGGACTGCTGGAGAGTTGTATATCGGCGGCGATGGTGTGGCCCACGGCTATTTAAACAACCCGGAATTAACCGCTGAGAAATTTATTTTAGTTAATAGCTCATGGCTCATAGCTGATAGGAGGGAAAAGAAAGCAAGCAGTTCCGGGGCGCTCCCTATGAGCTATGAGCTATCAGCTATGAGCTGCTTCTACAAAACCGGTGACCTGGCCCGCTGGCTGCTGGACGGCAATATCGAATTTCTTGGCAGGATGGATCACCAGGTAAAGGTAAGGGGGTTCAGGATTGAATTGGGGGAAATTGAAAATCGATTGTTAACTCACGAAAAAATTAAAGAAGCAATCGTAATCGCCAGGGAAGCTAATAACGATAAGTATCTTTGCGCTTACATGGTTGCAAAACCAGGGGAAACAAACCCAATCGATCAATCCGGGTTAAGAGAGTATTTATCCAACCGCCTACCGGATTACATGGTGCCTGCCTATTTTGTCCAACTGGATAACATCCCCCTGACCCCCAATGGAAAAGTAGATCTTAACGCATTACCCGAACCGGAAAAAAAAGCAGGGAAAAATTATATTGCCCCGCGAAATGAAATAGAAAAAAAATTGGCAGACCTATGGTCTGAAATCCTGGACGTGGAAAAAGAAAAAATCAGTATGAATGACAATTTTTTCCACCTGGGCGGGCATTCATTAAACGCTACCGTGTTGGTATCACGGATACACAAAGAATTAAATATAAACGTTCCCCTTACCGGGATATTTAAAACCCCATCCATTCATGGACTGGCCGCATATATCGAAAGAACGGCCATGAGTAAACCTATAGCGGTGGAACCGGTTGAAAAAAAGGAATTTTATCCTTTATCCTCCGCCCAGAGACGCCTGTATATTCTCCAGCAGATCGATGCAGAAAAGGGAATCGCGTACAACATGCCTTCGGTATGGCAGTTGGAGGGGGAGGTCGATGGGGAAAGAATCGAAGCGGTTTTCCAGCAATTGATCCGCCGGCGCGAGAGCTTGAGAACTTTCTTCACGGTGATCAATGATGAACCGGTACAAAGGATAAATGAAGAAAATTCGAAATTCGAAATTCGAAATTCGAAACAAATTCCAAATTCAAATGTTCAAAATCCAAAACAAGGGCTGATACCGGACCTTCGTCACTTTATCCGGCCCTTTGATTTGTCTGAGGCCCCCTTGCTGCGGGTAGAATTGCACAAAGTCGGCGAGACGAATTATATCTTGTTCATGGATATGCACCACATCATCTCGGATGTTCTTTCCATGGACATATTTATCCGGGATTTTACCGGTTTGTACACGGGGAAGCGGCTGCCCGCCTTAAAAATCCACTATAAAGACTATACCCAATGGCTGGGCCGGGAGGCGGAAAAGGGGCGCATTAAACAGCAGGAAGCTTACTGGTTAAAACAGTTTGAAGACGAAGTGCCGATTCTGCATTTACCCATTGATTTTTCCCGGCCGTTGTTACAGGACTTTGAAGGCCGGACCCTGCACTTCGTGCTGGACGATGAAGATAACCTGGCTTTAAAACGATTGGCACACAAGGAAGGAATCACATTATTTATGACATTGCTCGCTTTCTTTTCCACGTTTTTAGCGAAAATAACCGGCCAGGAGGACCTGATTATCGGCACCCCGATTGTTTGCCGCAATCATGCAGACCAGGAACATATGATCGGGTTGTTTATGAATTTTCTGGCGCTGCGAATTTTTCCTGCCCCGGGAAAAACGTTTATGCAGGTTTTAACAGAGGGAAAAGAACAATCCACCCGGGCCTTTGAAAACAGCGATTATCCTTTTGAAGAGCTGGTGAAACAGGTGGAGGGCGACAGGGACGGCAGCCGCAATCCCATATTCGATGTGATGCTTACCATGCAGAATCCCCCCGAATCGGCCCTGGAAATACCCGGTTTGAAATTGAAACCCTGCGATTTTGAGAACCGGGTTTCGAAACTGGACCTTTCATTACAGTTTGCCGAAAGCGAAGCGAAAGTATTTTACCGGTTCGAGTACTGTACGAAACTTTTCCGGGCCGAAACCATGGAAGCCTTTGTAAGGTACTTTAAAACAATGGTATCGGCGATATTAAAAGAACCGGGACAGAAGTTGTCCGCCGTCGAAATACTCCCGGCAGTGGAAAAGAAGCATTTATTGATCGATTTGAATGAAACCGGCGCCGGGTATGCCGGGGATAAGATTATCCCTGTTTTATTCGAGGAGCAGGCGGCGCGCACCCCGGACAAAACAGCGGTGGGGTCCACCATCGAGTTGCAAAACATTTACGATCAATTGTTACCCGAAGATATCGAAATCGAAATATCGTATGAAGAATTAAACGAAAAGGCCAATCAACTGGCCCATCTTTTAAGGGAACAGGGGGTAGAACCGGACAGTGTTGTCGGACTCATGGTAGAGCATCCCCTGGAGAAGGTTGTCGGTATATGGGGGATATTAAAGTCGGGCGGTGCTTATTTACCCATTGATCCCACGTACCCGTGGACCGTTATCCGGGATATATTGGGGGACAGCCAGGTGCGTTGGCTTGTCTCGGAAACTGCGCTCCGGGACTGCCTGGCAGCCCCCGGTATACCGGGACATGGCAATGTCATATTTATCGATGAGATCGAGTTCCGTTACAGCCTTTCCAACCCGGTATGCATTACTTCTATGGACAATCTTGCCTATATCATCTATACCTCCGGGACTACGGGTAAGCCCAAAGGAACGGCTGTCGAACATAAGGGGATTGTTAATTATGCCCGGTGGCGCGTTGAATATTTCCGGTTCACGGAGGATGATACGGCGCTTCAGCCGCTTACCTATAGTTTCGATAGTTTTTGCGCCAATTTTTATTCCACGTTTCTAACTGGTGGGGAGCTGGTGATGGTCCCGGATAACCGGCGGCTTGATTTTGCTTATATTGCCGGACTGATCCGGGAATACAGTGTCACTAATGTATGTTTTGCCCCGGGTCTTTACAACACGCTGCTGGAAACGGCGGGCGAGGGGGATTTAGATAGTATGAGGCTGGTGGTATTGGCCGGTGAGGCCAGTGGTCCGGCCCTTTTGCGTAAAAGCCGGGAAAAAGTGCCCCATGTGCGAATTGCCAACGAATACGGCCCTACCGAGGGCACGGTGGCGGCCACGGCCCACCCGGAAATCGCGGAAACCGCTGTGAATATTATCGGGAACCCCATTGCCAATGCAAAAATATATATCCTGGACGATTCGTTTCAACCGGTGTTTCCCGGTGCGGCCGGCGAAGTCTGCATTGCCGGCGACGGAGTTGCCAGGGGCTATTTAAACTGCCCTGAGTTAACTAATAAAAAGTTTTTGGAGGGGGTCCAGGGGGAACCTTTTTTCAAAAAGGTTCCCCCTGGCCGCCGGAGGCAAAACATCTACCGAACCGGTGATCTGGCGCGTTGGCTGCCGGGCGGCAGCATCGAGTTCCTGGGTAGAAAGGACCTCCAGGTAAAAGTCAGGGGCCACCGCATTGAGTTGGAACAGGTGGAAGTCCTGCTCACCGGGCACGAAAAAATAAAAGAAGCGCTGGTGGTTACCCGGGGTGCGGCAGAAAACAAATACATCTGCGCTTATATTGTTCCCGGGGAGGCGCAGGAATTCCCTACCGCGGAAATAAAAAATTACATCCAGGGGCGGCTGCCCTATTATATGGTGCCCTCGCGAATTATCCGGCTCGAGGCGTTCCCCCTGACCCCTAATGGGAAAATTGACCACAAAGCCCTGCCGGACCCGGATTTTACCGCGGACGAGGAATATACGGCCCCGCGGGGTCCACTGGAAGAAGCGCTGGTGCAATTATGGGCGGAAGTTTTAGATATCGGCCCGGAGCGCATCGGTATCGACAGCAGTTTTTTCGACCTGGGTGGGCATTCGCTGCGCGCCACCATGCTGGTATCGAGAATAGAAAAAGAAATGGATGTAAAAATCCCGCTGGGCCGGTTTTTTAATACTCCCACCATACGGGAGCTTTCCGCTCTTATGGATACGGCGCCGCAGGAAAGCGGTGAGACCGGGGCCGCCGTGTTTGCGCGGGGCACGTTTGCACCCATCCGGCCCGTGGAGAAAAAGGAGTATTATCCTGTTTCCTCTCAACAGAAACGGTTGTATACCCTGCGGCAGTTCACCGGCGAAGGCACTGCCTACAATGTATTAAGTGTCCATTGGTTAAAAGGAAACGTCGATGTGCAGCGGATTGGTTCGGCTTTTCAACGGCTGATGGAAAAGCATGAAGCGTTCCGTACTGGTTTCCGGGTGCTGGAAGGGGAGCCGGTACAGGAAATTCAGGACCGGGTGGATTTGAAACCGGTGTATGAAGAGTTACAGGACCGGGAAACGGCTGCGGAGTACGTAAAAAAATGCAAAAGAGAATTCGATCTTAGCCGTCCGCCCCTGTTACGGATAACCATTGTCAAGGTGGCCGGGAACGAGTACCTGATGCTGGTGGATATGCACCATATCGCAGCGGACGGGGCATCCACGGCCATACTGATCGATGAGCTGGCCAGGGCCTACGAAGGGGAAGAACTAACACCGCTGCGGGTTCAGTATAAAGATTATGGGGTATGGCAGCGGACACTGCCGGGTGAGCCGGGGTTCGCCAGGCAGGAGGAGTATTGGTTGAAGAGGTTCGCAGGGGAAATCCCGGTATTGAACCTGCCCACGGATTATCCCCGACCGCCGCTGCAAAGTTTTGAGGGTGCGCTGTGGTGTTCGCGGTTGAGCGATTCCGCCGCCGCCCGCTTGAAACAGGCTTGCAAGGAATATGATGTCACACTTTATATGATGCTGATGGCCTGTTACCAGGTGCTGCTGGCAAAGTACAGCGGGCAGGAAGACGTGATCGTAGGCAGCCCGGTGGCCGGCCGCGATCATGCCGATACCGAAGGTATCGTGGGTATGTTTGTCAACACCCTGGCCCTCCGGGGTCAACCGGCAAGAGAAAAAGAATTTCATTGTTTCCTGGCAGAGATAAAACAAATTGCACTGGATGCCTATGAGAACCAGGGTTACCCCTTTGAGGAACTCCTGGAAAAAGTGGAAGTCACACGGGATGTGAGCCGCAACCCCTTGTTCGATACCATGTTTGTTTTACAGGATATCGAGATGGAACCGTTGAAAATGGGTGATATAGAGATCACGCCCTATAAAGAAGAGCCTGATACAGCCAAATTTGATCTGACCTTTGCGGTTAGCGAGTCCCAACAAGAAATCATCTACGCGATCGAATATTGCACCCGGCTCTTCAAAGAAGAGACGGTCGCCAGGATCGGCATGCATTACGGGCGCATCCTGGAACAGGTCCTGAGAGAACCCGGCAAAAAGATTGCGGAAATAGAAATGGTAACGGAAGAAGAGAAAGAGCAATTATTGTATGATTTTAACGATACAGCGGTAGAATATCCGCGGGACAAAACCATCTCTCAATTATTTGCCGGACAAGTGGAGCGGACGCCTGACAGTATTGCCCTGGTGGGAGCCCACGAATTACACGAATTACACGAAGAAAAGGCAAAAAAATCGTGGGTACAACTTACCTACACCGAATTAAATAAGAAGGTGGATCAGGTGGCCCATTGGTTAAGAGAAAAAGGTGTTTTGCCTGATATCATTGTCGGGATTATGGTGGAACGATCCATCGAAATGATAATAGGAATATTGGGGATATTAAAAGCTGGCGGTGCCTATTTACCCATTGATCCCGATTATCCGCAGGAACGTATCGATTACATGTTAAAAGACAGCAATGCCAGGGTCTTATTGAAAAAATCCGAAATTCGAATATCGAAATTCGAAACAAACCCAAATGACCAAAATTCAAATGACCGAAACAAAGCAACTTCAGGCATTGTTTTGAATTTTGAACATTTGAATTTTGAATTCTTAATAGGCCGCCCCCGCCGGGGGCTTTTGGATTTCGAATTTCGTGCTTCGAATTTAAATTCTTCAAATCTTGCTTACGTCATCTACACCTCGGGTTCCACGGGCAAGCCCAGGGGGGTAATGGTGGAGCAATCCCCTGTAGTGAACCTGTTATTTGCATTGGATTCTCGATATCCCTTAACAAAAAGGGATACGTACCTGTTAAAGACCTCTTATGTTTTTGATGTATCGGTGACAGAGTTATTTGGTTGGTTTTTGGAGGGTGGGCGTTTGGCTGTGCTGGAATCGGGGGGCGAAAAGGACGCCGCGGCCATATTGGCAATGATTGCGCGTGAGGGTGTGACGCACATCAATTTTGTGCCTTCCATGTTTCATACGTTTGTAGAAACATTGGATTCCCGGGGGACCGCTGAATTACCCGGTTTGAAATATATTTTCCTGGCCGGTGAAGCGCTGCTGCCGGGTGTGGTAAACCAGTTCCGGCGTTTTTATACTTCCATTGTGGTAGAAAATATTTACGGACCGACGGAAGCTGCGGTTTATTCCAGTTGGTATTCGCTGGCTGATTGGCAGGATGGGGGGCCAATACCCATCGGCAAGGCGCTACCCAATGTGGAGCTTTTTATTATCGATAAGTGTAGGGGTTTACAGCCCATTGGCGTAGCGGGTGAATTATGTATATCCGGTGCCGGCCTGGCCCGCGGGTACTTGAATAACCCGGAATTGACTGATAAAAAGTTCATTTTAGCTCATAGCTCATGGCTCATAGCTGATAGGNNTATGAGCTATCAGCTATCAGCTATGAGCTGCCTTTACAAAACCGGGGACCTGGCGCGTTGGCTGCCGGATGGCAATATCGAATTTTTAGGCCGTATGGATCACCAGGTAAAAATAAGGGGATTCAGGATCGAATTGGGGGAAATTGAAAGCCGGTTGTTAACTCACGAAAAAATTAAAGAAGCAATCGTCACCGCCAGGGAGGATAATAACGATAAATTGCTGTGTGCTTACCTTGTTGCCGGTTTAAATGAGACAATTCCAATCGACTTCGCTGGATTACGGGAATATTTATCGCATTGCCTGCCGGATTACATGGTGCCTGCTTATTTTGTCCAACTGGATAGTATCCCCCTGACTCCCAATGGAAAAGTAGACCGAAACGCATTACCCGAACCGGGAATAAAAACAGGAAAGAACTATATTGCCCCGCGAAATGAAACAGAAAAGAAATTGGCAGAACTGTGGTCTGAAATCCTGGAGGTGGAAAAAGAAAAAATCAGTATGAATGACAATTTTTTCCATCTGGGCGGGCATTCATTAAAAGCTACCGTGTTGGTATCACGGATACACAAAGAATTAAATATAGACGTTCCCCTTACCGGTATATTTAAAACCCCCTCGATTCATGGCCTGGCCGCATATATAGAAAGAGCAGCCGGGAGTAAAGCTGTCCTGGTGAAACCGGTTGAAAAGAAAGAATATTACCCCTTATCCTCCGCGCAAAGACGGCTGTATATTCTCCAGCAGATGGATACAGAAAAGGGCATCGCCTACAACGTGCCTTCGGTATGGGAATTAGAAGGAGATCTTAATAGGGAGAAATTGGAATCGGTTTTCAATGGGTTGATCCAGCGGCATGAAAGTTTCAGAACCTTCTTCGCCGCGATAAATGATGAACCGGTCCAGATGGTGTATGAGGAGACTGTCATTGGTCATTGGTCATTGGTCATTGGTGAAGCCGGGAAAAGCGAAATTGAAGATATAATCAAGAATTTTATCCGGCCTTTTGATTTGTGGCGGGCGCCGCTGCTGCGAATGGGATTAATTAAAATCCACGGGCAAAAGCATATCCTGATGATGGATATGCATCATATCATTTCTGATGGTCTATCCATGGGAATATTTGTAAAAGAATTTATGGAACTGTATGCCGGCATGAATTTACCCGGGTTAATACTCCAATATAAAGATTACAGTGAATGGAACAACCGGCAGATAGGCAGAGAATTTATAAAGGAACAGGAAAGCTATTGGTTAAAACAATTTGCAGGAGACGTACCGGTATTGGACCTGCCCACGGATTATCCCCGGCCATCGGTCCAGGATTTTACCGGCGCAGCCATCCATTTTGAGATAAACAAAGAAGAAACCGCCGCCTTAAAATCCCTGGTCCATGAACAGGATGTCACCCTGTTCATGTTACTTCTTTCCCTTTATACTGTCTTTTTATCCAAACTTTCCGGCCAGGAAGATATTGTCGTGGGTACGCCCATTGCCGGCCGCAGGCACACCGATTTAGAAGGTATCATCGGCATGTTTGTCAATACCCTGGCTTTGCGGAATTTTCCCGTCATGGAAAAGACGTTCCACCGGTTTTTAAAGGAAATAAAAGAAAACACCATCAAAGCCTTTGAGAACCAGGATTACCTCTACGAAGACCTGGTGGAGCAGGTGGAGGCGGTACGGGATACCGGCCGCAACCCCTTATTCGATACCATGTTTGCCTTACAAAACATGGATACACCGGCCGTGCAAATACCGGGATTAAAGGTAATGCCCTATCATTATGAAAGCCGGATATCAAAATTTGATCTAATGTTGACCGCTGTGGAATTAGAAGATCGTCTGGCATTTACGATAGAATATTGTATCAAGCTTTTTAAAGAAGAAACCATCCGGCGGTTTACCGGTTTTTTCAAGAAAACCGTTTCCTTCATACTTGAACGTCGTGAGATAAAAATATCAGGTATAGAACTTATCACTGATGAAGAGAAGAATCTGCTGCTGTATACATTTAACGATACAGGAATTGAATATCCCCTGGATAAAACACCTCATCAATTATTTGAAGACCAGGTGGCGCGGACGCCAAACCAGGTGGCCGTGGTAGGACCGAAATCGCAAACAAATAAGGAGCCCTTCGGGCATGTAAACGCCTTCGGCGAAAATATTTCAATCACTTACCGGGAATTGAATAATCAATCCAATCGGTTGGCCCATATTTTAACAGGGAAAGGTGTCAAACCCGACACCATTGTAGGGATTATGGTTGAACGGTCCATTGAAATGATCATCGGCATATTGGGCATATTAAAAGCCGGCGGCGCCTATTTACCTATCGATCCTGATTATCCGCGGGAACGCATCGATTACATATTAAAAGACAGCGGAGCGAAGATACTGTTAACAGAGTTGCCCGAAGGGCGCAGTTTTCATCATTCATCATTCATCATTCATCATTCAGATTGCCTTGCTTACGTCATCTACACGTCCGGTTCCACCGGACGGCCCAAAGGTGTTGCCGTGGAGCACTGCCAACTGGTCAATTTTGTCTATCACATGTATAACCGGTATGACAGGGAAGTTGATTTCCATGACCGGTGCCTGGGGCTTACCAATATCATGTTTGATGTCAGTGTATGGGAGTTTTTCTTGCCGTTGAGCTTCGGGGCCGGTTTGATTCTTTTGCCGGAGCAAAAGAGATTTGATGTGTTTGCGCTGGCAGGGGCCATTATCCGGGAAGCAATCACGTTGATTTATCTTCCCCCCGCCCTGCTGGAAGATGTCTGTGAGCAGTTGACGGCCCAGCGCAGCCGGGTAAGCTTGAATAAAATGCTGGTGGGGGTGGAACCGATTCGTGATGACGTGTTGGAAGGATATATGCGCTTGAACCCCGGCATGAAAATCATCAATGGCTATGGTCCGACCGAGACAACCATATGCGCCACTTCTTATAATTACCCGTCTCACCGGCCGGAAGGTGAAATCGTTCCCATTGGTGTGCCCCTGTCCAATAACCGGGTATTCTTATTGGACGCCGCGGGTCATATTGTGCCCCGGGGGATACCCGGAGAAATCTGTATTTCCGGCAGCGGTGTGTCCAGGGGATATATAAACAACCCGGAGTTAACCGCAGAAAAGTTTGACCAGGATTTATGGGATTTTCAGGATTACCGGGATAAGAAAAATTATCAAAAGTTTTTGCGGGGGGGTCCAGGGGGGGCAGTTTTTTCAAAAAGCGCCCCCCCTGGCCGCCGGAGGCATTATAAAACCGGTGACCTGGCGCGTTGGTTGGCGGACGGGAATATCCGTTTTATCGGCAGGCGGGATCAGCAAGTCAAAATCCGGGGATACCGGGTCGAATTAGGGGAAATCGCCAGTCACCTGGAAGCACATCCCGGTATAAAAGAAGCGGTTGTGATCCACAGGAATGACAGGGGAAGACAATACCTGTGCGCTTATGTTGTGCCCGGGCAAGCCCCGGGTCAGGAAATCATTGCCATGCCTGAGTTGAAAGCATACCTCGAAGGGAAATTACCGGGTTATATGATACCCGCCTGCTTTGTGAAAATAGGGAAGGTCCCTCTCAATCCCAGCGGGAAATTAGACCGTAACGCGCTCCCGCGGCCGTTGGAGTCCGACTTCCATTCCGGGAGTACATATGAAGCGCCCAAAACCGATATCCAGCAAATTATAGCAGAAACCTGGCAGGACGTGTTAGGCAGGGAAAAAGTCGGTATCCGGGATAATTTCTCCGACCTGGGAGGCAATTCCCTGGATTTCGTTAAAGTCGCCAACAAATTGAAGGAAAAGCTGGATAGGGAGATAACCGTGTTGACCCTGTTTACCTATACTACCATCAGATCGCTGGAACGTTACTTAATCGGCAGCCAGGGAGAAAACCCCCGGGAAGAAAACCTGCCGGACCGGTCTCAATTGATCGATGAATCTAAGGACTTTATATCTCAAGCACTGCGAAGATTAGACGATGATGGGGAGTAATATGAATGAAGCGGGAAAAAAAAATTCTCAAACCGGTATGGAAATAGCCGTTATTGGTATGGCCGGGAGGTTCCCCGGCGCAAACGATATCGAGGCCTTCTGGGAGAACGTAAAAAACGGGGTGGAGTCGGTGACATTCTTTACGGATGAGGAGCTGATGGACGCCGGCATCGAACCGGGAATTACCGGGAATCCCGACTATGTTAAAGCCGGGGGATACCTGGAAGATACCAGTTATTTTGATTCTGCGTTTTTTAATTATCCCCCCAATGAAGCGGCAATAATGGACCCCCAGGTGCGGTTATTCCATGAGTGCGCCTGGCACGCCCTGGAGAATGCCGGTTACGATCCCTTTTCTTACCCGGGTTTAATCGGGCTATATGCGGGTTATAACCCGAATGTGTTATGGAAAGTTGCACATTTACTGCAAACCGGGAGCGGCCCGGAGCTTTTTGAAATCGAGAATTTAAACAGTAATTTTTTTGCCACCTTGATTTGCTATAAGTTAAATTTAAAAGGACCGGCTGTGTCGGTGAATACCGCCTGCTCTACATCATTGGCGGCGATTCACCTGGCATGCCGCGCGTTATTAATCGGTGAAGCAGATATAGTCCTGGCAGGCGGCGTATCTGTAAAACTTCCCTTGAAAAGCGGTTATCTCTACCAGGAAGGAATGGTCATGTCTTCCGATGGTCACTGCCGCCCCTTTGATACAAAGGCAAGCGGGACAATCGCTGGTAACGGTGCCGGTATCGTGGTGCTGAAACGGCTGGTCAAAGCGGTAAAAGACCGGGATCACATATATGCCGTAATCAAAGGAACAGCCATTAACAATGACGGCAGTCGGAAAACCGGGTACACCGCGCCCAGCGTCATGGCCCAGGCGGAAGTTATCCAGACCGCACTGCGAATGGCCGGGGTAGAAGCGAGAAGTATTACCTATATCGAGACCCACGGCACCGGCACCCCCCTTGGAGACCCAATTGAAATCGAAGCATTAAAAAAGGCATTTGCCCATACCGGCAAAAAAAGATTTTGCCGTCTCGGGTTCTTAAAAGCCAATATCGGACACCTGGACGAGGCCGCCGGTGTCGCCGGTTTTATTAAAACCGTCCTGGCATTAAAACACCGTTTCATTCCACCTGCGCTGCATTTCGTTTCCCCAAACCCGGAAATCGATCTTGAAAACAGCCCTTTTTATATCGATAACAACCCCGGAGAATGGAAATCGGAAGAATTTCCGCTGCGCGCCGGGGTGAGTTCGTTTGGAATAGGCGGTACAAACATCCATGCCGTTTTGGAAGAATATTCGATTGACCCCGGCGTCCCCCAGGTAGGGCCGAAAGCGTTTCATAACGAAACGGATCCTTTTCATGTGCTCTTATTATCAGCTAAAACGCAGCCAGCGCTGGATAAAATGACGGAAAATCTTGCGGATTATCTTAAACGGCATCCCGGTTCGGAACTTGCCGATGTCGCCTATACTTTACAGGTAGGACGCAGCGCTTTCAATTATAGACAAATGCTGGTCTGCAGCAGCCAAAATGACGCTGCCGCCGGTTTATTAGCCGCCGCCCCCGGCAAAAAACGCCATTATATTACGGAATTGGACGACAGGCCGGTGGTGTTTATGTTTCCCGGCCTCGGTACCCAATATGTCGATATGGGAGTGGAACTTTACCGCAGGGAACCCCTATTCCGTGAAACCATGGACCGGTGCTTCGAGATATTGAAAAACCTGGGCGAGGAGGAAATAAAGGAAATCCTATACCCTTCCCGCCTGTCGTCCCCCGTGTCTTCCAATCATGCGGCAAACGATCGATCCGCGGAAACGATTCATCGATTCGAAATCGCCCAGGTGGTGATTTTCATATTTGAATATGCCCTGGCCCGCTTGATGATGAAATGGGGAATAAAACCGCATTCCCTGATCGGTTACAGTTTCGGTGAATACATTGCCGCCTGCATTGCCGGCGTATTTTCCCTGGAAGACGCATTAACGCTGGTAATCTACAGGGGCAAATTAATGCGGGAGATTCCCCCGGGAGCCATGACCAGTGTCCCCATGGATAAAAAAACGGTAGAGCCTTTCCTGGACCATCGCTTATCTATTGTCATCGATAACGGGGATTCCTGTATCGCTGCCGGGGCCGCCGGCGACATCGACGCATTCGAAAAACAAATGAAAGAAAAAAGATATATTTGTATGCGCTTGCATGCGTCTTATGCCCTTCATACATCGATGATGGACCCTATTTTAAACGAATTTGAAAGCCATGTGGGCCGACTGACATTGAACAAACCCCAAATACCTTTTATTTCCAATGTAACCGGTAAATGGATAAGCCCCGAAGACGCGGTGAATCCCCGGTACTGGGCCGCGCATTTGCGAGAAACCGTGCGGTTTGCAGACGGGTTGAAAGAATTAATGAACACCCGGGACGCCGTTTTCCTGGAGATCGGTCCCGGTGTTGTTTTAAGCACTCTCGCCCATCAATATAAAAGCAAAGAATCCAATCACTGCGTGGTCAACCTGGTGCGGTCGCCGGAACAAAAAATTTCGGACAGGGAATACTTAATGAGAAAAATTGGGGCGTTATGGCTCTATGGAACCCGCATAGACTGGACCGGGTTTTATGCCGGTGAAAAGAGAACCCGGGTTCCCCTGCCTTCCTATCCATTTGATAAGCTCTATTATACTGTGGATCTCCAAGTACAAACGTTGACGGCGGCGGCGCAGAAAGGTGGGATACAATTTGCAAAACAAACGTTCCCGCCGTCAACCGCGTCAACCGTGTCACCCCCGCCGGCACCCAACCGGCCCGGCCAAAAGACCCCATATGCGGCCCCCAGGAACAAAGCGGAACAACTCCTGGTGCAAATGTGGGAGGAAATACTGGGAACCCGTCCCATCGGCATCCATGACAACCTCCTGGAAATGGGAGTTACGTCTCTAAAAGGAATGACGTTTGTTAACCGGATCAAAGAGCGATTGGGAGAGATCATCCATGTCACGGCAATATTCGACGCGCCCACCGCAGCGGAACTTGCCGCCTATTTCAGCACGCACTACCCGGAAAGTTTTGCAAAATTAACAGGCATTCGCACAAACGAAGAAACGTCTCACCCCTTACCCCCGGGCGGGGAAAACGTAACCATGGGAAAGATCATGCGATTTCGTCGTTTTTTACCGGTTCAGCCGGCACCGGTGGGACTTGATGGTGGGAAAAATCCTTCGGCGGTATTTATACTTTCGCCGCCCCGTACCGGTTCCACCCTGCTGCGCGTCATCCTGGGCGGACACCCCCGGTTGTTTGCCCCACCCGAGTTGAACTTACTGTTATTCAACACGCTGGCAGAAAGAAAGACCGCATTTTCCGGCCCCGCCGCATCTCATCTCCAGGGTACAATCCGTGCCCTTATGGAAATAAAAAAATGCGGTGTTAAAGAAGCGGAAGAAATAATGGAAACCTTTGAAAACAGCGGTATGACGGTCAAAGAATTCTATTACCGGCTGCAAGAGCATTTGGGCCGGCGGTTGCTGGTGGACAAATCACCCGGTTATACCAACGATCTTGAAATCCTGGAACGGGCCGAACTCTATTTCCAGGACCCCCTGTATATCCATTTGCTGCGTCACCCGTACGGCATGATTCATTCGTTTGTGGAAGCCAAAATGGATTTATTAATGGGGCAGCAAGTAACGGATTTACTATCCTTAACCAGGCGTGAACTTGCCGAGATAATCTATACCAACAGCGTTTACAACATACTGGACTTTTTAAAACAGGTCCCCCAAGAGCGTCAACTGTGGATAAAGTTTGAAGACCTGGTAGCAAAACCCGAAGACTCTGCAAAAGACCTTTGCCGGTTTTTGAACCTGGAATTCCACCCGGAAATGACGCAGCCCTATAAAGAGAAGAAAAAACGAATGACCGACGGTGTATATTCCGGGGGGCAAATGATCGGGGACCCGAAATTTCACCGGCATAAAGATATTAACGCGGGAGTGGCGGAAAATTGGAAACAGCATTATACCGGAGACTTCCTGGGAGAACCCACGTTGGAAGCGGTAAAAATCCTGGGTTACACCCCGATTCATGAGCCTGGAGAAGATAAACACGAAGGGGAATTAGATGCGCTGCCCGGGAACCTGATGCTGTTAAATGGGGCCCCACAAGCCGCTGAAAATATTTTTTTCGTGCATGAACGAATCGGGATTCTCGGTGCATACTTAGAATTCTGTAAACAACTGGGTACCCGGTTTAATTGTTGGGGAATTCAACCCGGTAAATTAAAAAATTATGCGCCGCAAAATTGGACGATCGAGGACACGGCGGCAAGATATATTGGAACGATAAAAAAAGTACAACCGCAAGGGCCGTATTATATATTCACGTGGTCATTCGGCGGTCATATTGCCTTTGAAATGACCCGGCAAATGGAACAAATGGGAGCAAGTGTGGCGTTCCTGGCCTTCGTGGACTGCACCGGTCCCCTGGGGCGTCCCGGTGAAACCATCCGTGAATTTTCACTGGAAACAGAAAAGAATCTTTCAAAGACATTTTTCCCGGACACCGGTATCCGGGTAAAACTGGATAAAATAACCAATATAGATCATATCTGGCCGTTTGTGGTGGATTTGCTGCAATCCGGTGAATTCAACCTGGAAACGCTGAAACCGTTATTCATGGAACTGGCGGAAGTGCCGGCCATACCCAATTACAGTGATATCGGCGTTGAAGAAATCATTAATTATATCAATTTAAACAGGACATTTAAAAATGCCGGTGCCCGATATTTCCCGGCAGGCAAAATTCAAACACCCATTCATTATTTCAGGGCGAGTGAATCCGGGGAAGAAATTAAAGAGCATTGGAACGATTACTGCCGCACCCCCATCGTCTATCATGAAGTAAGCGGCAATCATAGTTCTATATTCTGGCAGCCGCAGGTGGTGGAATTTGGCCGTTTGTTTATTGAAGTACTTGAGAATATAAACCCAAATAAAAACTCTTAAATGAAAAAAACACGGCGAGTCCGGGTTTACCCGGGAACTATTTTTAAGGAGGACGAATATGACGGAGATATCGAAAGATCGAATCCCACTGTTTAACCGGTTGTTTCAAATTGAAAACAATTGGCATGATATCCTTTACGTCCACACCCCCTTTTGTGTACAGAAGTGTTACTATTGTGTCTACTCTTCCAAGAAGTATTCCGGGCCGGAGGAGCTGGACCGGTTTTACCACCAGGTGCTGCCGCAGCAGATCGAACGGCTCCGTCCGATATTGGAAGGAATCGCCTTTGAACAGGTCTATTTTGGCGGCGGCACCCCTTCTATTGCCGATGCCGGTACGCTGGCAAAAACTTTTGAACGCATACCCGGCTTCAAAGATATCCCGGTGAAATTGACCGAAGCCGCCCCGTTTACCATTACCGACGACCACCTGGAACTCTATCATCAATATGGATTCAAATTCGTGTCGATGGGGGTTCAATCCCTGTCCCCGCAAATATTAGAAGCCCAGAACCGGCGGTATGTGGATGAAGAAACATTGATACGTTTCTGCTCTGTCCTGGAACAATACGACATCATCAGCAATATCGATTTGATCTTTTACCTGGAAACCGGCCGATTGGAGGACCTCGAACAGAACAGGAAAGAACTGGGTGAGGTCATGTCGTGGATACGCCCCGCCTCCATTACCATTCATTCCAATTACCTGGCCAAGAAGTCGGTGGAAAAGCAGTTGGCTATGATTCGTTTGCTCAGGGAGATATTGGAAGAATACCCAGAATACCAATGCACCAATGCGTTGTTGGAAGAAACGGAAGCCGAAGTGGACATGAATTATGCGGCCGAATACCGCTTGATGCGAAAAGAAAAGGATTTCCATTTTTACATGACTCCAAAGCTGCCTGAATCGCATCGTTATGGACATAATATGGTGGCCCTGGGGACTTATGAGAAATTTAAACCCCGCTATAATTACTATTATATTTATGATTACATGGATAAATATTCCTTCAAGACCCTGACTAAAAAGTATAAGTTTTTATATACGGAGTTTGAAGAAACCCGCAGCAAACTTGGTTTACCCGCCGATAAATATATTACCGCCGGGCAATTCTTTAAAAGTGAAGAAGGGAGGGAGAAATTCAAGGAAATAATCAGGGAAAGTCAACTACCTTATTATGAATTGTAAATCCCTTTCATTGTGTCCTTTCGGCAAGTGTGCGTGACAGGAAATACTTTACCTGGCACCATCATCTCCCCCAGAGGGGAAATTCCTGCCTTCTCCTGCAAAAGGAACGTATGGTTCAGCGGTGGAAATGGTGTCCCGGAGTGGTGGAAACGTATTCCCGGGCGGTGGAAATGGTATGACGGAGTGGTGGAAATGGTATGCCGGAGCGGTGGAAATGGGGTGCCTGAGCGGTGGAAAAATGAAAAAAGACATTCTCGACTGTCACCTTTTCTCCTCAGAGGTAAAAACATTCTCCTGTTTTTTCTACTTCGTGTCCCTTCGTGTATCTTCGCGGCTAAAATATAAAACATCATAATTGATTATCCCCTTTTCTTTACAGGGTATTAATAAAAAGGTGGAGGCATAGATACTTGAAAGAGAACGATATCTATGGTAATCTCTCTATATGATTCTACAAAAAAATTCGGAGAAGAACGATGAAAAAAATAGCCATTTTAGTGACAATCTTATTATTTCTTTTATTAATCTGGCAGTGTGGAAACAACGGTGATACCATGACCGGTCAAAAACAACCGATGAAAAAAGCCGCTGCGGTAGACAAGGCGGTTATTAGCAAAGTGACCGATGCGCTGATTAAAAAACATGGAGACGAAAATGCCGAACGGATTAAACGAGGTGTTCGGCACGCGGCGGGATTATGGCGCCAATCCGACGGCAGCAGCGAAGCATTCGAAACCTTTTGCCTGGATCACTTTATCGCCGCGGAAGAAGAACGGGAATTGGTATTTAAAAAACTTTCCAGGAATTTCGAAGTGATCCTGGGGCATTTTAACAAAATCGAGCTAGACCTTAAAGCCCCGCTTCATCTTGATGCCGGGGAAATTCATCCTATCGATCAAATCTTTGGAGGCTGCGACGTGGGTTCGCACCTGGATGAAGACTTTTACCGGAATAAGATTGCTTTTATTGTTGCCTTGAATTTCCCTTACTATTCCCTCGATGAGAAAAAGAAACTGGGCAGGGATTGGTCTCGAAAAGAATGGGCTTATGCCAGGTTGGGCGATTTCTACATCTCACGGGTCCCGGCAGAACTCAAACAAAAATATTCTGAGGTCAATTCCAATGCCAGGGTTTATATATCACAGTACAACATTTATGCGGGCAAACTGGTCAACGATAAAGGTGAAAAATTGTTCCCCAAAGATTTGATATTGCTCTCCCACTGGAATTTAAGGGATGAGTTAATTGCGAACTACGGTACTGCCAGGGGCATGGAAAAGCAGCGCATGATCTATGAAGTGATGAAACGCATTATTTCACAGGAAATACCGCAGCAGGTAATCAACAGCAATCAATGGGACTGGAATCCATATCAAAACAAGGTTTTCAAAGATGGGGAGGTTGTTGAATTAAAACCCGAACCCAATACCAGGTATCAACACATCCTGAACTCGTTCCGGGCACTCAAGGCTGCGGATGCTTACTATCCGCCCTCCATGGATACTTTTATCAAGCGGAAATTCGCCGGAGAAATGGAAATTCCCCAGCCCGAAGTAGAAGCATTGTTTATCAAATTTATCTCGTCCCCCCAGGTGAAAAAAACAGCACAGTTGATCCGTTCGCGATTAAAAAGAGACCTGGAACCTTTTGATATCTGGTACGATGGTTTTACCGCCAGGAGCGGTATTTCCGAAGAGAAATTGAATGCGATCACCAGGAAGAAATACCCCACGGCAAAGGCCCTGGAAACGGATTTAACTAATATTTTATTAAAGCTGGGTTTTTCCCGGGAAAAGGCGGATTTCCTGGCGTCCAAAATTGTGGTGGAGGCTGCCCGCGGTTCCGGTCATGCCTGGGGACCGGAGATGAAAGCAGAAAAAGCTCACCTGCGGACCCGCGTACCGACTGACGGCATGAATTACAAGGGGTATGTTATTGCTGTCCACGAGTTCGGCCACAACGTCGAACAGATCGTTTCGTTGAATGACGTGGATTACTATATGATGCAAGGGGTCCCCAACACCGCTTTTACAGAAGCATTGGCCTATATTTTCCAGAAACAAAACCTGGATTTGTTGGGAATCAAAGAAACCAACCCGGATAAAGATTACCTGAAAGCATTGGAAACCTGCTGGAACGCGTATGAAATTATGGGTGTGTCGCTTTTGGACATGAGAACCTGGAAATGGATGTATGAGCACCCGGAAGCCAATGTTCAACAGTTGAAAGAAGCTGTTATCCGGATCGCTAAAGATATATGGAATAACTATTACGCGGATGTCTTTGGCGGGGTTAAGGACCAACCCATTTTGGCTGTTTATTCCCATATGATCCACTATCCCCTTTATTTAACCGGGTATGCGTACGGTGAGTTGATCAAATTTCAAATTGAACAACATCTTGAGAGCAAAGATTTTGCCGCTGAAGTAGAACGGATGTTTTCCGCCGGAAGATTGACCCCCAACCTGTGGATGAAGAACGCGGCAGGAAAAGAGATCGCCATCGAACCGATCCTGCAAGCCACGGATGAAGCGTTAAAGCATATCAAGTAAAGAAGTAGGGGCTTGATTTATCAAGCCCTTCAATCGACGTTTCATTCCAGGGTTTGATAAATCAAACCCCTACTATAAAATATACAAGAAATAATAAATAAAATGGGCAAGAAGTCAGGGAGTAGAAAGAAAAGTAGAAAGAAGAGTGGAAGCAAAAAGATCGTAAGACTTTTTACCGTTACCACGATTCTCGCTGCGTTGATTTTGCTGTCGATTCATGCCTTTATCGACCTTTTTGAAAAGGATATATTTGACGTTGTTATAAAACAAATCGAGAAAAATTCAGGCGGCGTATACACGATAAAATATGACCGTGTCGATCTGAATTTTTTCCAAAGAAGTATTCATATAAAAAATTTTTCAATAAATCTGGACAAAACAGCCCTTAATAAGATCAGTACCGAATCCGCCAAAAAGAAACTGCTGATTAATACCAAACTTCCTGTCTTAAAAATAGAAGGAATATCTATTTTTAACCTGATTTTCAGCAAGTCTGTAAGTATAAAGAATCTATCCTTAGAAGGTGAGGAACTGGTTATTTTTAAACGTACTGAACCTCACAAAAAAAATCCAATACTTCACATTCCCAAATGTTCACTTCATTTTTCCCGGTTAAAAATAAACCGGGGTGTTAAAAAGAATATCTTTTTTTATTTTAAATCCGGGGAATTTACCTTGGAGGAACCCAGGTTTATTTTTCCCCAGGGATTCTACATCCTCAATGCAAAGAAGCTGAACTTTTCAAAATTAACGTCTTCTCTTTCTATTCATTCCCTTGAACTGATCCCGGCATACTCAAAATATCGATTTGCCAGGTTAAAGGGATATCGAACCAACAGGATCTCATTAAAAATCGACAATATAGAATTTAAAGATATAGATTTTAATGATCTTTTTAAGAACCAGTGTTTTCATGCCAGGCTGTTAACAATTGAAAGGCCTGAGTTGGATATATTTAGAGATAGAAGTGTTCCTAAAGGTTCCGGGACAAAAGAAAAAAAATTCCCGCAGCAGTTGCTGCGGGAATTAACGTTTAAACTGGGGATCGATGAGATAGAAATCTCAAACGGCGGTATTGTTTTTTCAGTGAGTACGCTTATCCATAAAAGGAGAAAATCAGGCAACGTATTCTTTACCGATATAAATGCAAATATAAAAAATGTCACCAACGATACCGGCTTATTAAAGAAGAAGGCATCTACGGAGGTGAACGCTGATGCAAAATTAATGGGCAAAGGCATTTTAAATGCCAACCTCACGATTCCTATACACAGTAAAAGGAACAGGTTCACCTTTTCCGGCTCCCTGGGGACGATGAAAATGAAAGAATTCAACTCCATTTTAGAGAATACGGCTTACGTGCGAATTAACAGGGGGATCATTAACCGGCTTGATTTCTCAGCCAGGGCCAATAATAAAAGAATCAAGGGAGAAATGAAACTGTTGTACAACGATTTAAAGATATCGATATTAAAGAAAGTAGAAAAGCGAGAAAAAAAGAAATTGGTTTCTTTTTTAGCCAACATCATCCTTAGGGGAAATAATCCGAAAAAGGGAAAACCAGCGAGAATCGGTAAGATTAACTATGAGAAGGAACGCCCAATGACGATGTTCGGTTATATATGGAAATCCCTTTTATCAGGTATCAAATCAAGTATAAGGTAGTGAAAACGCAAAAAGGGTATAACTCCTGGTTCAATAAATTTCAATTTTTTCCGAACCTTTTCCCTTCTTATTTCGTATTAAGGATATAATAAAAAAATAACCACGGATAAATATAAAAAAAATTTGTGAAAATTCGTGTAATCTGTGGGTTAAAAACAAAAAGGAGGTAATTATGAAATTACACACCGTATTGATCGCAGCAACTTTATTAATCGCATGTGCGGTGGTTCATGGTTTCCCTTTCCAGGAAGACAAACAACTGAACCTGGCAGCCGATGGAATTAAAACAGTTGAAATCGACTGTGGCTCAGGGTATTTAAAAATCAAAGGGGTTGAAGGACTGGAACAGATTGAAGTAGAAGCCACACTGGTGGTAAAAGGAATCGATGAAGATGATATCGAGAGATTCAAAAAGAGACATGTTAAATTGAGCCTGGAAAAGAAAGGGACTTCAGCCGTTTTAATCAGCAAGATCGACTATTCTGCTATCTCGACCCTGTTTAAACCCAGATCGGCTCATATCAACCTGGATGTGCGGATTCCCAAAAACCTGGAATTGGTTATCGATGACGGTTCCGGTTCCATCGAGGTTGCGGATATTGCCAATAATGTAAAACTGGATGATGGCTCCGGCAGCATTGAGATGGATCATATAAAGGGCAATGTTTTCATTGATGACGGTTCCGGTTCCATTGAATTGACCACCATCGGCGGCAATGTGGAAATTGATGACGGTTCCGGAACCATTACCGTGGAAGAGGCCTCCGGGGATGTAGACGTTAAAGATGGCTCCGGCACTATCAAGATTTCTAAAATCGGCGGTTCCGTGGTCGTATCCGATGGTTCCGGCGGCATCTATATCGATGGGGTCGATAAAGATGTTAATATCAAACGTGATGGAAGCGGAAGTGTTTCCATCCAAAACGTCAAAGGAAAGGTCAGAAAGAAGTAGGAAGTAGGAAGTAGGAAGTAGGAAGTAGGAAGCGAAGAAGTAGAGACGCAATATTTTGCGTCTTTACCGACTAGAAGACACCGGGGATGATTTCGCTGCAGTATTTGCAGCGGTTTTTCTTCATACCTACAACGCTAACTGCATAACGCATCCGTTCAATCAATAACTTCCCACAAGACGGACAATAGGTGTTCTCGGCATCGGAGATGAGATTGCCTACATACGCAAACTTGACACCATTATCCATGGCAATCTTCCTGGCCCGGTGAAGCGTCTCCGGCGGTGTGGGCGGGATGTTCTTTAACATAAACGTGGGATAATACCGGGAAAAATGAACCGGTACATCCGGACCCAACTCCTTTATAATCCATTTGGTCATGGCATTGATTTCCTGTTTGCTGTCATTCAGCGTAGGAATCAGCAGCACCACAATCTCATACCATATGCCTTCATCTTTCAATACCAGTAGTACGTCCAGGACCGGTTTCAGTGTGCCATCGCACATTTCCTTGTAAAATTTCTCAGTGAAGGCTTTTAAATCGATTTTCACTGCCCCCAGGTACTTGCACAGCTCACGCATGGGTTTTTCCTGAATATATCCATTGGAAATCATAACATTGGGCACGCCCCATTTCTTGCCTTCAATGGCACAGTCCAACATATATTCAAAAAATATTACCGGCTCTGTGTAGGTATGGGCTACGGTTTTGCAGTTTCTCTGCCGGGCCAAATTAATAACCTCTCTGGGAAAGAATTTGTAACTTTTGACTTGCTCCGGCCGTTTTTGTGAGATTTCCCAGTTCTGACAGAATTTACAGACAAAATTACAACCCGCTGTAGCAATAGACAACGCCCGCGTGGTGGGATAATAATGGAATATGGGTTTTTTCTCAATGGGATCGATATGAGCGGAACATGGGTTTCCATATACCAGGGTATAGTACATGCCTCCCTGGTTCTCGCGAACGCCGCAGGTGCCCCGCTCCAGGTCCGCGACCCGGCATTCATGCGGGCATAGTTTGCATATGACTTTCTTCTCCGCTTGCTTATCATAATACTTCGCTTCCCTCATAAAGGGATTCTTATTCGGCGCGGGAAACATTAACGTCCCGTCCAACATCGCTAACGAGCAAACCGAACAGGTCGTTAATGCTTGCTTTAAAAACGCTCGCCGTGTTAGTTCATCGTTCTTCATTCCTTACTCCTTACTTCCTACTGCTTACTAAATCACTATTTTATCAATATATTTCTCATCTATATGGCCCAATTTCAACCGCGATGCCGTATAAATATATTTCGGTTCACGACCCACTGCTTTTAAGGATTTTAATCCCAATTTCTTTCGGCCTTTTTCAATGATCTGCCAGCCAACATAATCCAATGCCACCTGGTCCTGGCTCACCAGGAGCCCACCGTATTCAATGGCATATTTGGGATAATAAGCAGGTCCATTGTTTAACTGCACCCGCGTCGCATCACATATAACTATACGTATTTTGTTCTTGATAATGGAATGCGTGTTTAGTTCGGCAACATATGGATCACAATTGTTGCGATGGAATTTATTGGGATTGTAAATCGCTCCGTAAAAGTTTTTCAGAGCGACAGAGATACCGGCAAGATCATGATCCTTTAATACTGGCACATTGATCAGGGCATCCACTTTCTCCATGATCCGGCTGAACCGCGTACCCACACTGTGGGCAAATTCGATGGTATCGGAATAGCCATCTCCATAACTAAATGAATCAGTCCCAATCACCCGCCCCCCGGAACGGCTGTAAGAAAAACCGGCCCGCTCCAATTCACGATTGGTGCGCTCCCAGATGTAAATGTTCTTTTCCCGGACCCCACAGGAAAGCAAACCCTCCACAATGGCCATTACCAAACCATATCCGGAAGATAAAAGCTTACCCGGAAGACAACTCAATTTAATGCCGATTCGTTCACCCGGAGAAAACAACGACTTCCAGGCCGCCGCCGGTGAAGAATGACCGGTGAGTTTCACCAGCGCCCGGTCCAAAAACAATGCTGCGTTTTCTTTAGACACCTGATGGTTCACCCGTTTCAATTTATCAGACCGGGCAATCACTACACGGCTCTTGCCAGTCGACGGGATTAGAAAATAAGGAAAACCGAGATACGCAGTTAACCCCACCGCTGACGATAAAACCGTCTTACCAAATTCCCGCCGCGTTATACTCATCTTCTTATCTCCTTTTTTCCTTCGCGTTCCTTCGCGCTCTTCGCGGCTAAAAACAGAGTTTATTTTTCTTTTTTGAGGTCATGTTCTCCAAACACCAGGGCCTGGAAAATAAAAAACTCCATTCCCTCGGACTTGTACGCATCAAAAGGAAGACCGGCTTTCATGCATAACCGTCCCAGGAACATGTCCAGCCCCCATCCGGTCTCTGTCGCCACTTGCGGCAGAAAAACCGCCTGCCGTCCGTATTTTTTGATAATTACACCATCCGTACCCAAACGAATTTTTTTGTAATCATCAATCTTCTGCAAAGGTGTCATCACAGAAATTTCCATTTCAATCTTCTTCAATTCATTCTTCTTTAACAAAGGGAATCGATAATCATTAAACGCAGCGTTGAGTGCATTCTTGCGAACCCCATCCCATAAGGGTTCGATTCCAACAAGGGTACCAATGCAGCCGCGAAGCTCACCGCTCTTTCTAAGAGTAACAAAAACACCGGCTTTTTCTTTCAACAAAGGCGTCAAACTGGATTTATACTTTTCTTCCACTGCCTCCGAAGACGTATTTTTTTCAGCGAAATGGTCTTCCAGGGTGCCCCGCGCAATGGAAAACAGTGTTTTCTTTTCTTTAATACTCAAATTCATGGGTTTATTCCCTGTGTTTAATGTGGTTTTCTCGTTTTCCTCCGGTGCTTTCCCAGGACCGCGGTTGACACGGCGTTTGTCTTTACCCTTACCTTTACTTTCACTAATAATAATCGATGCATAACTGACACTGAAGGAGTAATCACCGGAACGGTCTGCGGATTTATAGTAATCGATAAGTGTCCCGGCATAGTTTTCACCTGCAAACATATTCATCATGACACCTACCGGTATAAACCCACACATGGTGATGTTGGTATCTCGTTTGTACTGGAAAAAACCATTAAAATCCAGTTTTTTGATGCAGTCTACCATTCCCATGTCCAATTTGGTTAAATTCTCTTTGATATTTTTCCTGAAGGGAGTATAACCGTAGCCGTTCCCATAGTGAGTGAAGTCTGTACTGGCAATCACCAGGGTTTTGGGAGTGAGGTACTTTTTGATAATTGCAGCCATGGGTTTGAAGTCCTCTTTTTTCAGGTAACCGAAAAGGATGGGTACGATTTTGTAGCGGTTGTTTTTCAGTTTTCCCTGGATATATTGCAAAAAAGGCAGGTGGGTTTCCAGGGAGTGTTCGTTTTGTAAGAGGTTATTATTTATCCTGAAGAATTTTTCTTTTGCCAGTTGGGCAGTGACCTGGGTATCCACCGGGATGTTTCCCAGGGGGGTGCTGTTGTATTCAAATTCCGAAACCGCTGCACCATAAAATCCTCCCCCATGCGAGACACCCAGCATGATGACCCTCTCCAACCCGGGTATTTTTTCCAATTGCTTGTAGGCACGTGCTGCGCATTGCCCGGAATATGTCAGACCGGCATGGGGCCCGATCAAACCCACAATTTTCCCGGGAATGGATTTACTCTTGGCGTTATTAAAAAATGTGTCCAGCATTTGGCTCAATTCGTCCGGGGAGCGAGGATACCACGCGATACCGGTTAAATGACGCCTGACCTTTTTTTCTTTGGGAAATATAAAGGGAATCACCAGAAGCAATGCCATAAGAAAAATCACACTTCTTTTATAAAATGTCATTTTTCCTCCTTTGTCCATAGGTTTATACTAAACAAATCCCCCGCTAATGTCAAGAAAAAAAATTAGGAAGACGCTAAGAACGCGAAGAGAAGAAGAGAAAAAAAGATGAAAATTACAATTTCAAATTAGAACAAAAAGACAGGTCTACTTCTTACTTGCTTCTTCTTTATCTTTACCTTCTTCTTCTTTTTCCTGTTTTGGTTGAGGTTGAAGGAGTCCGACTTTTTCCAGTATTTTTGATCGTAAATCTTTATAGAGTTCCGGGGTGTCTTCCAGTAATTTAGTTGCCGCGGTCTTTCCCTGTCCCAGTTTTTCTTCGCCGTAGGAGTACCAAGAACCGGTTTTGTTAACAATGCCGTGAAGGACTCCCAGGTCGATGACATCACCTTCTTTTGAAATTCCCTTTCCGAACAAGAGGTCCACTTCAGTGGCTTTAAAGGGAGGTGATACCTTGTTTTTCACGATTTTAATCCGTGTTCTGCCGCCTACTACATCGGTTCCACTTTTTAATGTTAGTATCTTGCGGACTTCTATCCGCATAGAACTGTAAAACTTTAACGCCTTTCCGCCGGTGGTAGTTTCAGGACTTCCCATAAACATCCCGATTTTTTCTCGCATCTGGTTGAGAAAAATAAAAACCGTTTTGGAGCGGGAGACAATAGCAGTAAGTTTTCTTAATGCCTGGCTCATCAGCCGTGCCTGGAGTCCCATATGGCTGTCCCCCATATCACCTTCTAATTCGGCTTTAGGAACCAACGCAGCTACACTGTCAACAACAATCATATCCACACCCCCGGAGCGGACCAGGATTTCAGCGATCTCAAGAGCCTGTTCACCGTAATCCGGCTGGGCAATATAAAGTTCATCGATATTGACGCCCAAATTTTGAGCGTACGTGGGGTCCAGTGCATGTTCCGCATCGATAAATGCAGCATGACCACCGGCCTTTTGAGCTTCGGCAACAGCTTGAAGCGCAATGGTGGTTTTACCCGAAGCTTCAGGTCCGTAAACCTCAGTAACCCTCCCCCTGGGTAATCCACCTACACCGGTGATGATATCCAATGATAAACATCCGGTGGAAATGACCGGCACTTCAATTTTACTCCCACCTCCCAATTGCATGATCGCGCCTTTGCCAAATTGCTTTTCAATCTGCAATACCGCATTCTTCAGGGCTGAGTCTTTCTGGTTTATCTCACTCATTTTCTCCTCCGTCTTTTCCGGGATTTTTTCGTTTCATTTTTATTTAGCCATATATTCGATTTTCTCGAAGTCTTCATCATCCCTGCGATAGGATTCAATTAGTTCCTTCAGTGAATTCAGCATATTGACGATATCGTTTTCGATTTCGACTCGTCTAAATTTTAGATTTCGGATTTCCTCTTGCAGTTCCCGCTGCCTGTTGATGGCATTGTTAATAATGGCTTCAGCTTTTATTTCAGCTTCTTTGATTACCAATTCCGATTCTCTTTCTGCATTCATCTTGATTTCATGTGAGAATTTCTGCGCAGAGATCAATGTATCTCTTAAAACGTCTTCGCGTTTTTTAAGCTGTAACAGCTTTTCTTTGTTCTTATCCAGTTCATTTTTTAATTTTTCCCGTTCAAGGATTTCATTTTCCAGTACTTCAGCAATTTGAATCAAGAAGTGGTTGACTTCCTCTTTGTCGAATCCCTTGACTCTTATGGAAAATTTCTGACTTAAAATATCCTGGGGTGTTAGTTTCATTTTTTCACTCCCTATGTCTTATCCGCCTATCCCCTCATCATTAATTGGCGTGCATAGTCCCCCAATGTACTGATGATCACAGTATTGATAAGATAGAGGACCATTACGATAATAATCGGTGAAATATCGATGCCGCCGATAATAGTAAAGGGTAAATGGCGATGCACAAACCGGAATACCGGGTCTGTTATGCGCCTCAATAAAATAATGAGATTATTGGTGGGAATGTTTCCCATCCACGAGATGACAGCCCGGATTAAAATAATGACACTATAAACATAAATCGCTACACTGATTACTTGCACCAAAGCATTTAAAAATCTACCCACGATCACTTCGGACGTCTCCCAAATAGGGCCGTACCAATACGAACGATGGTCGCTCCTTCTTCAACTGCCACTTCATAATCATTGGTCATGCCCATAGAAAGGTGCTTAATTTTAAAATTAGGTAGGTTCATGCTGTTAATTTCATCTTTTAATTCTCGAATTCTTCTAAAATAAGGGCGAACTTCCTCAGGATCATTACTGAGGGGAGGTATACTCATTAAACCTGTGATTTTTACCCTGTCCAAAAGGGAAATATAGTTTAACGCTTTTTTTAGCCCGTCAACAGTAAAACCGGACTTATTCTTTTCTTCCCCAATATTAATTTCTATAAAAACTTCAATTTCCTTACTGACCCGTTTATGAATATGTTCCAGGGATTTTACACCATCCACCGATTGAATAAAATCAAAGCTTTTCAATATCCGATTAATTTTGTTTTTTTGAAGTTTACCGATAAAATGCCATTTAATGTCCAAATCTTTTAATTCCGTTTGGTGAACTTCTGCTTCTTGAGTTTTGTTTTCTCCGATTAGCTTTACTCCACACTTATATGCTTCTTTTATTCTTTCTGTCGGTTGGCTTTTGGCAACGCCCATGATCAAAACTTCCGACGGACTCCTACCAACCCTCTGGCAAGCTTTTCGTACTATCTTAGATATTTTGTCATAATTGTCTTTAATACTCATCGTCAACTTCCCTCATATTCATTTTCAAACCGTAAAGCATCCTATATTATATAATATTTTGCAGTAAATTACTAATAATTTAACGAATTTTAGCGATTTTAGGGAGGAAAATGACAGAATCCGACTGATTTTTGGGCATTCAGTGCATAATTTTGACTATTTTTGGGGCAATCACAGAGAGTGCCTGCCCTTTAATGATTTTTTTTACCAGGTCAAATTTGGAATTGCTGAGATTTTATTTGCAAATTTGTCAATTGTCCTGTAATATTTTTCTTTGTAAAATTTGAAAGCGAAGAGGTTTAAAATGTCTGATAAAGGTAAATTCTCCTCTTTTTTAAGTGATGTGGCTGGAATTATTAGCACCCCGGCGACTACCCTGGGAACATTGATGAAAGAAAAAAGATGGGTTCCTGTTTTTCTGTTGTTGGTCATTACAATCGGCATTCTTACATATATCATTCATCCCCTGCAAATGAAACAATTATCCGAACAGGCCCAGGCGACCGGGTATTTCTCCGAAGAAGAGGCCTCATATTTTTTTAGCACCTCCACATTTTCCAGGTTTATGGTTTGTGCTCTTTTAACCCTGGTAAGAACGTTGCGCCTGGTTTTCGGTGCGTTTTTTGTATATCTTTTTTACGGCATAGGTGGAGCTGAGGGGGAGTACTCCAATTATTTCTCTTTGGTGACCAATGCATCGATTATCGATATACTATTTCCCTATTTAATGAATTTTTTTTCCCTTTTATCCGCTGCAAATATTGCTGCTCTATCAAAACCGGCCCTGCTGTTATTTTCACCCGATTCCATGAGCTTAAACTCCTTCATCCTGGCCCGGTTGGATGTTTTTGACATCTGGTATGTGATAGTGATTGCCGCAGGCGTTCATGTCTTTTCAAAAATGAACTTCAGGAAAAGTTTGATTATATCAATCCTCTATTTTCTATTTAAGGCATTCATCGGTGTTGCCTTCGGATTTTTGGTATCCCAGTTCATGCCAAGGGCATGAAAAATCCGAAATTCGAATATCGAAATTCGAAAGCCCCCGGCGGGGGCGGCCTATTAGGAATTCAAAATTCTAATGCTCAAAATTCAAAGCCCACACAAGAGGTGCTTGTTTTGGTCATTTGAATTTTGGTCATTCGGATTTGTTTCGGATTTCGGGTTTCGGATTTCGAATTTTTTGTACTATATTGATAATTCTCTCAATAACTCTTCAAGGTATCCCATGCGGCGGTTATCTCCTTTTTCTTGCCAATCCGCTGCCCATTCCATTAGTTCTTTATGGATTGTTTCAAGGACTTTTTGCCGAGCCTCTCCTTTCAAATAACGGCGGCAGAAGCGAATCCGGTTGCGCTGAAAGTAAAAGGTGGTATAAAGAGGTTTTTTGCGGCAGGTCTGGCCGCCGCCGTGTTTTATCAAGGCATCATAACACCGTGCCAGGGGGATACCTTTTTCATGGGCGCGAAAACACATATCCACGTCTTCCCAGTACATATGAAAGGACTCATCCGTGCCTGCCAACTCATTAAAGGTGCCCCAATGAATCCACAAAGCAGTTCCCGGCATATAATCTTTTTGCGGGTCCAGGAGCGCTGGCATTCCGTATTCATGGTAGTGGTGAATGGTGCCGGTATCGGCATTGAAATAGGCACCGATGGAGTCGATGGCATCGGGCCGGGAAAGGTAGACAATCAACGGAGCCACCATCCCGGCGTTGGTTTGAACGGCAGTGTGGGCACAGGCTTCTGCTGCGCCAGGTTCCACCAGGGTATCGTTGGTGCAAAACAGCGCCGAAGAGCAGCCGCTGGAAAACACCCATGCCAATGCCCGGTTAAATCCACCGGAGAAACCGCGATTTTCTTCGACTCGTTGATGATGACACAAAGGAAAATCCCGGTTCAACTGTTCAAAAACCTCCGGTTGGGAACCGTTGTCAAAGCAATAGATTTGCTGCGGTGGATAGCCGGCCTCCAGGATGGATTGAATACAGCGCTGCGTCAAACGGATTTTATTGTAATGTAAAACAACAACGGCAATTTCTTGTTTCAATTTAGCGTCTAAATCCAGGCGGCGAAAATCTCTGTGCCCTGCCTTTCGATCTTCTCCCATTTACCTGCCCGGCCGCTCTCTTTCCTCAGGTCAAAGATCAAAAGATAACCAATACGTTCATTCTGCCGCTCAAGATAATCGCATAACTGAGCGATTCCTGTCTGATGATAGGTTTCCCCCCGCCAGATTTTAAGTTCAATGATGTATTTTTTATTTTCATAGGTAATGACGATATCCAGACGCTTTTCCTCAGATATCTGAACCTCCTTGAAATCAAAGCCTATCCCGTTAATGATTGGTCTTATAAACGCCAGGAACAGCAGTCTGCCGTTTCTTTCGAGGAAGTCTTTATCCTTTGCGCTGTACTGCTCTTTCATAAATTCCTGGAATTTTCGTATGGCTTTTTCAATGTTTAATGTGCCGTCTTCCTCGATATAACTGATGCTGACATGATCAAATCTTATCTCCCCGGAGGTTTCCATTTTAGAGGCCATATAATTATAAATGCGCTGCTCATATAGACGGTTATGGATTTTTGCTCGTCCTCTATGCCTGCGCAAAACACCATACATGTCACCCAGGTGAATCACCGGGTTATCCAGGTTATAGGAAAATTCCCTCTCATTCATGATAATCTTAAATACAAGCTCATAAAGCTCCGGGTTGTTCTCCAGGTTTTTTATCAGGCTTTTGAAATTGGTATTATTCTCGGTAAGAGCAATTTGAACCGCGCCAACCAGGTCGTGAGGTTCCCATTTCTTTTTACTTTTGTCCAGCAATAGCTCTTCGTCGATAATTTTGCACAGGTAGCTCACCAGGAATGGATACCCGGAAGTAAAATAAAAAAGTTTTTCAGCAAAAAATGGAATCTCTATTTTGACCTGTCGTTCGTTTACGTATTCCTCCAGCATAGAAGAAATTTCTTCAAGGGAAAGAGCGAGGTCCACTTTAAAGTCCACAGCGATATTCCAGGGACTGTTGTACATCTTTTTTTCTTCCGGGCGAATTTTGGCTTTTAGTGTTTTGACATCGTGCACCCCGGCAAGGATGACGGAGTGAAAGGCGCTCCCTTTTCCCTGGTTTCTCCTGAGATACTTTGCCCGAAGCATGCCCAGGAAATCCAGGAATAATTGATTGTTGCTGGCTTTATCCACCTCATCGATTATCAGGACCACTTTCCGGTCTGAACTGGCAATAATCCGGGTTAGAAATGTATTTAATTGCTTCAAATTGGCAATGGTCTTTTTGTCCTGGATTAAAGCTAACAGTTCTTTTTCCTGCAAAAATTCCAATTGTTCACTCAGTATATCCAGGAAAGTAGAAATAAACCATTCTTGTTTTTTATAAGTGACGGCATCGATCTCCTCGAAGCTAATACTCAATACCAGGTAATGTTTGTTTTTTAGCAGTTTCTGTTCCAGTAAATAGATAATGGTGGTTTTACCGTATTGGCGCGGGCGGTTGATGGTGAAATAATCGCCATTGGCTACCATTGCCATGATCTTGTCCAGCTTTTTGGACATATCTCCCATATAATGCCGCCTGGGAATACAATTGCCGGTTATATTAAATTGCTTTGTCATCCTGCTTCATTTGCTCCGAAAATCAATCCAACTAGATTATAGCAGATTCAGAGTGTTTTGAGAATATTCTTTTGGTTTTCTCTATTATATTCTCTCTTTTCCTTACCTATAATAACTGCCCCCGCCGGGGGATTGGCCGCCGGGGGTAAAAAATAATGGAAAATGGTCTTGAAATAAACGGCAAATGATTATATAATCTCTACCAGGCTGCGCCAGTAGCTCAATGGATAGAGCGTTTGACTACGAATCAAAAGGTTGGGGGTTCGAGTCCCTCCTGGCGCGATTCCCATTTTCCCCGCTTAAAAGGAGAACAATATGCCGGATGATAAAGACCCTTCCATGGAATCGTTTATCTCTGCCAATAAGGAAATCAATGTTGACCAGATTATGAGTGCGATTCAAAAACGCATCCAGGAGAAAAAAGATGCCGGGGTCATCAGACAAATCGAAGTCGATGAAATCGTGGATATGGAATTGCTGCCGCTGCCAGATTTCCTCGAAGTACCCAATGTCTACGAACCCCACCTGTATCCGACTCAACCGGATGCCCCTCCTAAAAAAGAATTTCATCCCCTGGAGATTACCTTCGAAATAGAAGAGGGGCCGGGATTCCGGGGATTTATAAAAAAAATTTTCATCAAGATAAGAAAGGTTATATTTCCTTTAGTACGATTTATGACACGACCGATCTATAACGAATTAAAGCAGTTCAGCGGCGACAGGTATAACGATAATGCTTATAAAACCTTCAAAAACACCGAGGAGATCGAGAATTATAAACAGGTGGTGATGCAAAGTAAAGAGTATATCAAATTGCTGCACAATGCCTTGAACAATTTGATCGTGGAATCATCAAAACTGAAAATTGACCACGAATTGCAAAAAACAAAAATAAAAGTCCTGGAAGATAAAATCGAATTCCTGGAAAATCGAGAACGGGCGATTGAGAAAAAAATCTTCCCCCAACCGGATTCAACTTAATTACAATGAACATTCACCAGTTTTTAACTTCCCATTCTTATGGGGATGCCATTGGCAATGAGGCATTGGAAATCAGGAATTTTTTACGAGACCAGGGCCATCATTCGGAAATATTTGCTCTCTTTTATCATCCCCGGTACGCGGACCAGATCATCAATTACCTGGAGTACGACAGGTATTCTGCCCCGGAAAATATTATTATATTCCATTTTTCTATTGGTTCACCGGTAACAAAAAAATTTCTAAGAGTCCCGGATAAAAAGGTAATCATTTACCACAATATTACGCCCTTTGAGTTCTTTCTTGATTACCACCGGGTGTTGGCCAAGGATTGCTACAAAGGTAGGATTGAATTGAAAAACCTGGCAGACAAGGTGGACCTGGCACTGGGAGATTCGGTGTACAATGAAAGCGAGCTTAAAGAGGCTGGTTTCCCCAATACCGGCGTGCTGCCCCTGGTGATGAATTTTGAGAAATTTGAAAAAGAAACCGTTCCTGTTTTAAAGGAAATTTTTGCTGACGGAAAAACCAATATCCTCTTTGTGGGGCGAATCATTCCCAATAAAATGGTAGAAGATGTCATCAAAACGTTTTATCTCTACCAGGAGTATTTTAATGCCAATTCGCGGTTGTTTATCGTGGGTGAATACAGGGGATTTGAACGGTATTATTCGGCCCTTCAGAACCTGGTCTCCCAACTGGAAATAAAAAATGTTCATTTTACCGGTCATGTCCCGGATGACGAATTGATCTCATACTTTAAATTATCCCACTTGTACTTGCACATGAGTGAGCATGAGGGATTTTGTGCCCCTATCCCCGAGAGTTTTTATTTGGATATCCCGGTGGTGGCTTTCAATGCTGGTGCGGTGCAGGAAACCATGAACAGTGGGGGTGTCCTGGTGAAACAAAAGGATTTTCTCCAGGCAGCTGCATTAATAGATCAGATTCTCACTGATTCCCGGTTGAAAGAGAAGATTCTCCGTTCGCAGCAGGAGGCATTGAAAAAATACCTGAAAAAGAAAACCGGGAAGATATTATTGGAACATTTAAATAGATTATGATTGTTAAAAAAATGTTTCCCTTTTACACAAGGAGTACTGATTGAATGAAGCGTAAGGAAATTGTGTTAACCAAAGAAACTCGGAAAAAAGAGTTTGTAAAGAGAGTAATGGATGCGATTTCGCCGCATTTAACCTTGAAATCTTTCTATAAGGTGGCAATAAAGATAAATCTCTCCGGACCACGTGAGATTTATGCCAATACCAATTATGAAACAGTGGACTCATTGATATTTTATCTTAAAGATCATTTTGGCATTTCGGATATATCTGTGATTGAGGGGTCGGATGGCGCGTACTACTATGGCAAAAGCACATGGGACATCTTCTATAAGTTTAAGTACAAAGAAGTGGAGTTGAAAGGTGCTAAGTTGATCAACCTTGATGAGCTGCCTCATGAGTATAATCTCGAAGTGGCCACTTTTGCCGGTCCCAGGGAGGTCAGTTACACCGGGTATGAAGCTGATTATATGATCAGTGTTGTGCCTCCCAAGACCCATAATATATTTCCTATTTGCGGGTCTATTGTTAATATGCTTGGTTTTGTAACAGCTGAAGAACGGGCATTCCTGTTCGGAGCCCCTATTACGGAGTTAAAAAAACTTAGTGCCTTGAAGAATGAGAAGTTTATTCAATTGCTGGAGAACGGAGGTAAAAATTTTGCCAGGCTTTTAAAAGAGATTACTCCCTCGTTGACAATAATTGATGGGCTCTATGGGATGGAGGGCAAAGGACCTATAAGGGGAAGTCCTGTGTTTCATGGATTTGCCGTGGCTTCTGAGGATGTGGTGTTGGCTGATTCCCTTACCACCTATATTATGGGTTTTGAGGTGGACCAGGTTCCTTACATTACGTTTGCTTATAGGATGGGGGTAGGCAATAACCGCTGGCATAAAATCATCGGTGTGGACCCATCCCAGGTGAAGTTCCCTTATCGTCCCCATCCGCTGTTTCCAAAACAGAAATTGTGGCACGAATACTACAGACAAAGGACGGACAAGTTCAGTTACGGAAATGCCAGCCGGGGGCATCGTTACTCTAAAAAAGAAAAATTCAGGAAAGGGAAAAGATGAAATGAAAGAACAATTAAGCAAACATATAAAATTATTAAAAGATGGGAAATTATCGGAAAAAGAGTTTTTAGCGTTTTTGGAGAATTTTCCTTATAGAGATATGGGAGATATTAAACTGGACTTTCACCGGAAAATCCGGAGGGGATTGCCTGAGGCCATATACGGCAGTGGAAAGAGTATGGAACAATTGGAAAAGATAATCAACCGGTTCAGCGAAATTGGTGAAGATATATTGATTACCCGTGTGGATGCTGATAAATTTGGGAAACTGTCTGCGTGCTGTCCGGGTTCCCGGTTGGTGTATCATGAAAAAGCCCGCATTGTTACGTTTGCCAGGAAACCGGAAGTGAAATTTAAAGGAGCGGTTTTGGTGATTTCTGCTGGTTCTTCGGATGAAGGGGTGGCGGAAGAAGCTTATGTATCGGCGCTGTACCTGGGGAATAAAGTGGACAAAGCTTATGATGTGGGAGTGGCTTGTTTGTCCAGGATTCTTGATTTGAAGGGCTGTTTTAGTGATTACAGTGTGATAATTGTGGTGGCGGGAATGGAAGGGGCGCTTCCCTCTGTGGTGGCTGGTTTAACGTCGACGCCGGTAATTGCGGTTCCCACCTCTGTCGGTTACGGTGCCAATTTTGGCGGGGTATCTGCTCTTTTATCTATGTTAAATACCTGTTCCGGGGGCGTTAGTGTGGTGAATATCGATAATGGTTTTGGTGCGGCTTACCAGGCTTCCCTGATCAACCAAAAAATTTCCCTGTTGATTGATACTCAGTCATGACGGCGTGCGTCGTCACCCGGAGACAATGAAAAAGGGGAAACC
>JABAOF010002469.1_pt3 | contig 74842 bp, 59 predicted proteins | sample 7062171 | NCBI WGS metagenome assembly JABAOF01 (sample SAMN14538628, study PRJNA623070) | marine sediment metagenome | biome: marine biome [ENVO:00000428]; feature: marine pelagic biome [ENVO:01000023]; material: deep marine sediment [ENVO:00002113] | place: India: Gulf of Khambhat ...
CGATAAATTAGAGAAAATAAGACCGAATAATAGAAATACACAGGGGAGCAGGGATGGATATCGAAGTAATCGAGCGGGATGAATTGAAAAAGAAATTGGATCGTGGCGATGAATTCAAGCTGGTAATGGTCCTTGGGGATTGGGCGTACCGCGCCAAACACATCCCTGGGTCACTCAACATCACTGATCCTAAGGTGGGACTCGAGCTCCTTGATCCTGATGACGAGATCGTTGTTTATTGCTCGAATGAGTCCTGCATCGCGAGCATCGCTGCCTACAAGCTGCTCAAGGACAGAGGCTACAGTGATGTCCGCCGGTACTCTGGAGGTCTGCTTGACTGGGAGGATGCCGGTTACCCGCTTGAGGGTGAAATGGTGGAGGCGGTATAGCCCCGGTTTTCAGCAGGAGGTGTGCGTGGAAAGCGACCGTCAAGAAATAATCAGGGTAAAGGTACGCCAGGTGGCTGAGATGGATGCCGCTGACCGGCAGGATTGTGTGCATCTGGATCAGATTGAAGAGGTAACGCCGAATTCTGATGTATGCGAGGCGTGCATTGCCCTGGGAGACACGTGGGTGAATTTACGTGTCTGCATGATTTGTGGGCAAGTTGGATGTTGTGATGATTCAAAAAACACGCACGCCAGAAAGCACTTCAAGGCCACAGGCCATCCGATCATCATGTCTTTTCAACCTGGAGAAGATTGGCTGTGGTGTTATGTCGACGAAGCCCTATTCATCTGATCCTGACTGAACCATCGCAGTAGTGGAAGACACCATCCATCCGCTTCAGGAGGTTAGTCCGTACTGGTTATGCCAACAGATCCGTTCGTACAGCCGTAAAAATCCGCAGATCTATCCTTGATCATGTGGCAAATGGAAACTCCAAGCTTGAGGATAGGAGAACATGGGAGAGTCTGAACATCTTGAGTCGATGCACAGGACTTCGACAATGACGCCTAGGGATGAGCGCGGTGGTCGCGGTGCAATGGGCGAGAGGAGAGTTGTCACAGTTCTCTTCTGTGATGTTGCCGATTCGACGGGATTTGCGGAACGGGTAGACCCTGAGGAGTGGGCTGAAATCATGGATGAGGCATTCGATTACATGACCATTCCCGTCCACCGCTATCAGGGCACCGTGGCGCGGTTGATGGGCGATGGCGTACTTGCACTCTTCGGCGCGCCAACGAGCCACGAAGACGACCCCGAGAGAGCCATCTTGGCCGCACTGGACATCCTGGAAGGCGTAAAACCGTTCCAAGGAAGGTTGCGAGCTGACTATGGTGTGGATTTCAACCTTCGAGTTGGTATCAACACAGGGTCAGTCGTGGTCGGCGAGATTGGGTCAGAGATACGCACGGAATATACTGCCATGGGGGATGCCGTCAATGTGGCATCCAGGATGGAGGAGACTGCCGCGCCGGGGACGGTGCAGATTTCCGCAAATACCCACAAACTGGTTGCGCCAATCTTCAATATTGAACCCCTAGATGAGATTGAAGTTAGAGGCAAAAGTGAGCCAATGCAAGCTTATCGAGTGCTTGGCCCCAAAATTATTCCTGGGAAGTTGAGGGGAATTGAGGGACTAAGTTCTCCAGTGGTAGGTCGTGAGGACGAGCTTCGACGACTGAGCGAGACCATGGAAAGCCTCCGCCAAGGTCGAGGCGGGATCGTGCTCCTGATTGGCGAAGCTGGATTGGGAAAGAGCCGTTTACTTGAGGAGATGCGGAGGGCCTGGGAAGAGATAGGGAATGGCGAAACCTGGTCGCTGAGCCGCGGGATTTCATTCGATGCAAATCAACCCTACAGTTTGTTCATCGACTGGACGCGTGAACGCTTCGGGATAAAAGCTGATGATCCCACGGATGTCGTTCGTGAGAAGATCGCCAATACCGTGAACGGCTGGGCTGATGACCGACTCGGGCTGTACGTCCAGGCATTAGAGACAATCCTAGCTGTCAGGAGTGGGGACGAGGAACCTCATTTAGAGGGGGAGGCGCTTCAACGGGAGTTCATCGATGTTGTCCTCCGGACCTGGAGGGAGGCCGCCGCACTTGAACCTTCCATTCTTGTCTTCGATGACTTGCATTGGGCGGACCAAGCATCAGTAGAGGTATTGCTCAACCTCCTGCAACTGACCGATGACGTCCCACTCCTCATCGTGTGCGCCATGCGCCCACACCGAAAGTCACCCGGGTGGCAGGTCAAGTTGAAGGCAGAGACGGAATACCCTCACCGCTTTGAAGAGATCAACTTGGTGCCGTTATCCAATGACAACAGTGAAACCCTCATCCACAATCTGTTGACCATTTCAAAATTACCTGAGGGTTTGTATGATCTCATTCTGCAGAAAGCGGAGGGAAATCCGTTCTTCGTGGAGGAAGTCGTCCGCACGCTGATTGAGCACGGCTCGATTGTTCGCGATGAGAGCGGAGCTCACTGGCTGCATGCAGGGGAGGTTGAGGAGGTCTTCATCCCAGACAATCTGCAAGCGTTGTTGACTGCACGGATCGATCGACTATCAAAGGAGTCCCGAAGGACGCTTCAGTACGCTGCCGTCATCGGGCGCAACTTCTATCGCCGCGTTCTGCAACTGATCTCCGAGATGGAGGATGAGCTTGACCGGCATTTGAACGAACTCCAACGGGTTGAGTTGATCTTAGAGGCGGCACGTATTCCAGAAGTCGAGTACATGTTCCGTCACGAATTAACTCGCGATGCGGCGTACAAGACGATCCTCCGCAGACAGCGCAGAATATTTCACCTTCAGGTGGGAGAGGCACTTGAGAATCTGTTCCCCGATAGAGTTGAGGAGCTGGCACCTCGCCTGGGTCATCATTTTGATCAGGCGGGTGTCAAAGATAAGGCGTTAAAGTATTACACCAGTGCGGGAGATACGGCGGCGCGATTGTATGCCAACGTTGATGCAGAAGCACACTATTCCAAGGCAATCGAATTAGCCCTGGCGATGGATGCATCCGATGAAGAGCTCATCCGTCTGTATACCAGAAAAGGACGGGTGCTGGAAGTATCTGGTAAATATGATGATGCTTTAGCACATTATCAGGAGCTGGCCACCTTAGCCGCCGTACGTCAAGCTCCCGCGTTAGGGTTGGCTGCTATGATCCCGCAGGCAACGATCTATGCAGTACCCACGGCGAAATGGAATACGGAAAAAGGTCGAACGCTCGCAGACCAAGCCCTGAAGCTGGCAAAGGAGCTAGAGGATCATGAAGCTGAGGCGAAAGTGCTTTGGAGCCTGATGCTCATCAGCCACTTTTCCGGTGAGGAAACAGAACATGCCGCAGTATTTGGAGAAGAATCTCTTGCCATCGCGCGTGAGCATAAAATTCGAGAGCAGATGGCCTATACGTTGAATGACTTGTCTCGAGTATATGTTTCCCTGAATCGCTTATCCGATGCATTAGAAGTCTCCGAGGAGGCACGTGAGCTTTGGCGCGACCAGGGAAATGTACCCATGCTGGCTGACAATTTGACCTCCTCTGGCTATATCCTATTTCAGATGGGTCATCTTAAAGAGGGACTTGAGCTTTGCGAGGAGGCGTTGCAAATCAGCCGCTCGGTAGGAAGTCTGTGGGGTCAGGCATACAGCACTTCGATCTTAGGTCCCATATATTTGGAGTTGGGCGAGATCTCAAGGGGCCTTCAGATGATGCGAGATTCGGAACGTATTGCGGAGGAAGCGAATTTCATCGGGGCGAAGGTGCTCATACCGGCGATGTTTTCGTGGATCTATGCGGTCCTGGGTGATCTAAATCGCGCTTTTCAGCATGCTGATCGTGCCCTCGAGGATGCTGAGGGCATGGCTCCGTACATGGGTCGTGTAGTTTTAGGTAAGGCTTGGTTGTATCTCCAGAAGGGCGATCTTGAAAAGGCAAAGCTGACGCTGAGAGAAGCCAAGGAACTCTTATCAGATTGGGATTTAGAACTCTTCGCAGAAGCATTGATTGTGAGCTATGAATGCGAAATCATGCTCGCTGAAGGAAAACTGGAGGATGTACTTCGTCAAACCGATCATGTGATTGCACTTATGGAGCAATCAGGTAAGAACTTGTTCCTTGCGGATTTGTACCACATACAAAGCAAGGCTCTCCTGGCACAGGGTCGACGCGATGAGGCGTTTGAACGTCTGGAAGTGGCGTTGCAGTCGGCTGTTGAGATTCACTCACCACGGAGTCAACTTTTCATCCTTGCGACCTTGAATGAGGTTTACGCGGAGGAGGGCCGCGAGGATGAGGTCCTCCGCGTTCGGAAACAAATGAATGAGGTTGTGGAATATCTAATGGCACGGATTGAGGAGCCGGAACTCAGCGAATCTTTCCGGCATACACCAGTTGTACGAGCCATCTATGCTTGACGCATGAAATGTACATGGGAAGGTGTACAAAGAAAGCTGGATAGATGTCCGGCTTAATTCATGCGTAGAGGCTTTGTGAGATTATTCGTCTTCGTCCAGTTGTTGGGAAAGGTAATTCTCCAGGCCCATTTGTTCGATTTGAGCTTGCTGCTTCTCGGCCCAGTCGAGGTGTCCTTCTTCCTCCTCAAGGATTGTGACCAGTTGGTCTGCGGTGGATTCATCGCCCAGTTCACTTGCCAGCGCGATAGCATTGTTGTAAGCCAAGATGGCCCCGGCCTCTGCATCAAGATCGTTTTGAATGATTTCAGGAACACTCTTTCCAATGCTGATCTGCTTCAAGCTGGAGACGATGGGTTTGCCTTCCAAGAAGAGGATGCGCTGGATATGCCATTCAGCGTGACGCATCTCGTCAATGGCCTTCTTCTCGATGTCTTCGTGCATCCGGTCGTAACCCCAGTGTTTGCACATCTCTGAGTGCACCATGTACTGGTTGATGGCTGTCAGTTCATCAGAGAGGAGATCGTTGAGCGTGTCGATGAGTTTTTCATTTCCCTTCATGTTATTCCCCTTCATGTTGTGGTCGGTTGCATCGATTATAAAACGAAAGTTGTTGAGGGAGAAAAGAGATTGGAGACTGGAGACTAGTGACTGAGGACGAACGACCAATGACCAACGACCAATGTCCTGTAGTTTGCTAATAGATCATTGACTACATGGTTGCATCAACACAGATTACCTAGTTCCCAACTCCATTTCCACATCTTTCGTCGTTGGTCGTTCGTCCTCAGTCACCAATCCCCAGTATCTTTCGAGCTTCTTCCGGTGTGGCGACCTCGCGATGATGAGTATGAATGAGATCAACGGCCATCTCCACCAACTGCGCGTTGGACTCGGCGAGCACGCCTTTCCGCAGGTAGAGGTTGTCCTCGAAACCAACCCGGATATTGCCTCCTAGTTGGACGCCCTGTGTGATCATGGGCAACTGCGCTGGCCCCACGCCCAATACGGACCAGCGAGCGTCGGGCGGCAGATTGCGCAACAAGAAGCGCAGGTTCTCTGGAGTTGCCTCGATACCCCATTTAACCCCCATGCAGAGCTGAAAGAATGGAGGCTCTTCAATAAGATCCCGTGAGATCAGATCTTTGGCTTGGGCGATATGCCCGGTATCGAAGATTTCAATCTCCGGTTTGACTCCGTACTCACGCATCCTCAAAGCTGCAGCTTCGCCCCATTCCGGGGGATTCACAAAAGCCCTGTCCTGGAAATTCACCGATCCAATGTCGAGTGAGCATAGATCGGGCATCAGTGTTACTGGCTCGAGGCGCTTCTCTGTGATATCTGGACCAGTCATGTGCAGACCGCTGGTTGTCAGGTTAATAAGCATATCGCACTCGTCACGAGTGCGCTCAACGACCTCGCGAAAGAGTTCGATCGAATGCGCAGGTGCTCCTGTATCTGGGTGACGGACGTGGATGTGGGCTATAGCGGCGCCGGCGCGGTGGCAATCGATCGCCGATCGCGCGATCTCCTGCGGCGTGTAAGGGACAGCAGGGTTCATTTCTTTCGTTGGTCTGGAGCCTACAACCGCGGCTGTGATGATAACTTTGGTCATGGAGTGAAAATCCTACATGCAGGTGGTACTTACATTCTAACTCGGGAATCAGGGATCAGGGAGCAGTTAATCAGTTAAAAAGTCAAGAAAGATTACGTTTTGACCCTTTGACCTTTCACTTATCAACCGATCACTGATGATCCGATTCCCGATTAACTGATTCCTGATCCCTAATCCCCAAATATGATCATTTCCATGAAATTTATCCACATATAAGGTATGATTGTATTAATACAAGAACATAAGGCTGGGAGGGGGATCAAAGGGAGTGGCCTTTAGGCATGCGGGAGATCCGCTGCAAGGGAGGAATCCAGATGTCGAAAGCCATCATCCTGACTGTTGATGATGATCCGCAGGTGCTTCGCGCCATTGAACGTGATCTGAGGCAGCGTTTCAGTGAGAAGTATCGGATTCTTAAATCGGGGTCCGGTGCGGAAGCCCTGGAAAGTGTAAACCAATTAAAGCGTCGCGGTGACCCGGTGGCCTTGCTGCTGGTTGACCAGAGAATGCCATCGATGACAGGGACGGAATTCTTGGAACAGGCGCGTAGGGTGTACCCCGATGCGCGCAAGGTGCTTCTTACTGCCTACGCTGATACAGAGGCCGCAATTGCCAGCATCAACACCATCGGCCTGGACCATTATTTGATGAAGCCGTGGGATCCACCGGAGCAGCATCTTTATCCCGTGTTAGAGGACTTGCTGAGCGAGTGGGAAGCCACGGCTACGTTGCCATATGAAGGCATTCGGGTAGCGGGCGCACAATGGTCGGCGAGCAGCCACCGGGTGAAGCATTTTCTGGCGCGTAACCAAATTCCGTACTTATGGATGGATGTCGAGAATAATGGAGAAGCGCGAGCTATGGTGGAGGGTGTAGAGGGAACCACACGGCACCTTCCAGTTGTCTTCTTCACGGACGGAAGCGCCCTGGTAGAACCAGACAACCGCTCTCTTGCTGAGAAGGCAGGCCTCAAGACAGAAGCACGCCAGCCCTTTTATGACATGATCATCATCGGTGGAGGCCCAGCAGGATTGGCGGCTGCAGTATACGGCGCATCGGAGGGATTACAAACTGTGGTGATTGAGAAGGAGGGCGTCGGAGGGCAGGCGGGAATGAGTGCCCGTATCGAGAATTACCTCGGCTTTCCCAAGGGCCTCAGTGGTGCTGATCTGGCGCGTAGGGCGGCGACGCAGGCAAAGAGGTTGGGCGCGGAGATCTTAACGGCGAGAGCAGTCAATGCGGTCCGGACAGAACCTCCTTACCACTTCGTCGAGATGGCGGGCGGTTCCGAGTTGAGCTGCTATGCTTTGCTGGTCGCCACGGGAGTTGATGTGCGCACGTTGGATGTGCCGGGGGTTGAGCAACTTACCGGCGCAGGGATTTTCTATGGAGCTGCTGTGACTGAAGCTGCGAACTACAAAGACGAGCGTGTCTTTGTGGTTGGAGGAGCAAATTCCGCGGGTCAGGGTGCTGTTTTTCTTTCCGAGTATGCCAAGCAGGTAACGATGCTGGTTCGTGGAAGCTCCCTTGAGGTCAGTATGTCGCATTACTTGATCGATCAGATCGCTGACATCGAGAACATCGACGTCATACTACGAACGGAAATTCTGGAAGTGAGCGGTGAGGGTGGGCTGGAATCAATAAAGGTTATCAATAAGGACAGCCATGAAGAACAGGAATTGGAAGGCGCAGCGATGTTCATCTTCATTGGAGCGATGCCCAGGTCTGAGTTTTTGCCTGAAGAGGTGCAGTGTGATAGGGCCGGGTTTGTCATGACGGGTCCAGATCTCATGTCGAACGGTCACCGGCCGAAAGGCTGGAGCCTCAAACGCGATCCATATCTCTTGGAGACCAGTGTTCCTGGGATCTTCGCAGTTGGCGATGTCCGGCATGGCTCGGTAAAGCGGGTGGCCGCTGCAATTGGTGAGGGTTCTGCATCATTGCAGTCCATTCATCGATATTTGAGCACGGTGTGATTGAACTCTCATGGAATTAAAAGGGTTTCTCAAAAGGGTTCCACTCTTCACCGACCTTCCTGAGGAGGATCTCCAGCGCCTCTCGGAGGTCATTGAGAAGGTGCGACTGACGGCAGGGGATGAACTCTTCAGGCAAGGGAGCAATGGTGATCGGGCATATGTGATTCAAGAGGGTGAGATTGAGATTCTCAAGGAATCGCAAGGTCGCAACGTCCTACTGGCGGTGCGGAAGGAGGGTGAGGTGATTGGGGAAATGTCCCTCCTTCAGGAAGCCCCTCGCATGGCGTCAGCCAGAGCGAAAAAGGAATCCGTGCTTCTGGCGCTTGGTCAAGAGCACCTGGACGAGTTACTGGATATGAGTCCTTCCGCTGCACGCGCGCTCCTCCACACCATTACGGCCCGACTGAGCGCGACGGAATCCATGCTGCGGCAGAGTGAGAAGATCGCCCAGTTGGGGACTCTCACTGCAGGCGTCGCCCATGAATTGAACAATCCCTCTGCTGCAGTTCAGAGAGGAGCTGGGCAATTGAAGACCGCCATCGATCAGTTCCAGGAAACCACTCGGGAATTGTCCAGTGTGGAGCTATCAAAAGATCAACAGGAGATGTTGGAGGCTCTTGATCGTGAAGCACATGCGAGTGCGTCGCAACCGGACGGGCTGGATTCAATCACACGCAGCGATCGCGAGGCGGAGGTTGAGGAGTACCTGGAAACCCGCGAGATCCAACAAGCCTGGGATTATGCCCCTGCCTTGGTCAGCATGGGGATTGAAACCGGTCAACTGGATACCCTTGTAGGTAAATTTGATAAAAGTACTTTTCCGATGGTATTGGCATGGGTCAAGGCCAGGTATGAAGTTTATGGTCTGCTAGAGGAAGTGGAGCAAGGAGCAAAGCAGATTTCCGAGATCGTTAAAGCGCTAAAGACTTATGCCTACCTGGATCAAGCGCCAGTACAGATGGTGGATGTTCATGAGGGGTTGGACAACACTTTGGTGATGCTTCGTAGCAGGCTGAAGGATGGAGTTAGCATTCGCCGCGAGTATGATCCGGATCTCCCACGAATCCAGGCATACGGTAGCGAGTTGAATCAGGTGTGGACCAATATTTTTGACAACGCGATCGACGCACTGGATGGGACTGGTGAGATCTTCATAAGGACTCGAAGTGAGGGACAGTGGGTAATCGTAGAAATCTTGGACGACGGTCCCGGAATTCCGGAGGATATCCAGTCGAAGATTTTCGATCCATTTTTCACAACGAAGGAGCCGGGTAAGGGGACCGGGCTTGGACTGGACATCAGCTATACCATCATCGTAAACAAGCATCATGGCGATATCCGCGTCACGTCACGACCTGGTCGGACCTGTTTCGAGGTATGGCTCCCGGTGAATTTCGAAGAGGTTGAGTCGGGAGAAGCCCCTATGCCGGGACTTGTGAGGGTTGATGATGAAGTTAAGAGAAAGATCCTCCTCGACTCACGGACCATCGCAGTTGCCGGGATCTCCACTCGCACTGACAGACCAGCGCACAGTATTCCGGCTTTTCTCCAGGAAAGAGGTTATCGCATCATCCCTGTGAAAGCGGATGTTGATACTGTCCTTGGTGAGAAGGCGTATCCGAGCTTAAGCGACATCCCGGAGCCTGTAGACGTGGTTTTGCTCTTCAAGCGGAGAGACGAGATCCCAGCAGTTGTGGATCAAGCCATCTCCATCGGAGCCAAAGTCGTCTGGATGCAGGAGGGCATTATGCATGAAGCCGCCGCAGCCGCAGCACGTAACGCCGGCTTAGTGGTGGTTATGGATACTTGTATGCGTAACGAGTACCGCCGGTTGATCGAAGGAGTGTGATGGTAAACGCGCAGTTAATTCCGCTATCACCAAGAAAGGCGTCTGATCCCTGATGTTCTGGCGTCTCCTCCTTGCACACCTTCTGGGTGACTACCCCCTTCAGCCCGATCGAATGGTGGCGAACAAGCAGAGTGTATGGGTGCAGGCTCTGCACATTGCAATCCATTTCACCCTGATGTTCGCATTGGTAGGCCCAGTCCGCAGTGAGGTCTGGCCGCAACTCCTACTCCTCGCCTCGATACACCTTTTTCTGGACCGCGCCAAAACCGCGTTGACGAAGCGCTGGAAAGAACACGCTGTCCTCCAATACTTCGTTGACCAGGCGCTGCATGTGATCTCGATCTTTGCTGTGACGATCTGGATTGAAGGTACAGTGGATCCCTCCCTCCTACCGCAAGATTCAACTTGGGCTGTTTATGCGAGCGGTTATCTAGTGGTTACATATGTATGGTTCATCACGGAGCGGGTGATCGCGGTTGAGAATTCGACATATCTCCGTGAGTTAGACGAACAGTTTTGGTCACGCATGATTTCGCGTGCACTTATGCTCACGCTCATCCTTATAGTGGGCTCGGGTTTTGAAATCGCTGCACTGGGATTGGTCCTCCCGATCCCGTATGTGTCAGGCACATATCGAAGAAGGGCTCTCGTGACGGACCTCCTCGTGGCATTTGTCACGGCGCTTGTGGTCTTAGTTGCGGTCTAGGTGTGTTCAGTCGGGCACCCAAGTGCAATTCGTTTCTCACCGACGGGTATGAAAACCCGCCCTACGACAATAGTCAAAAGATGTCATTCTGAGGGAGCCGCAAGGCGACCGAAGAATCTCGTTTTGCGCATGGATGGTTCCTTCCACCCCAAAGACGAGATTCTTCGTCTCGTCGGTCGCTCCGCGCCCTCTGCTCATCAGAATGACAGTTAGTAAGTGCGTTCCTTGGGATGCACCTATGAAATTCGTTTCTCACTGGCGGGTATGGAAACCCGCCCTACGACTTGGGATGGCGTACTTACTATTGTCATTCCGAGTGAGCGCCGGAGGCGCGACCGAGGAATCCCTGAGGCGAAGCTTTTAGTTTGTTTCATCATAGGGATTCCTCAGCGCTATCGCACTTCGGAATGACATGGGAGTAGATCCCTCATATGGTGGCATAGTGGAAGTCTGTGATATTCGAGGGTATCTTTAACTTAACTATGATGACCATGAAGTCCGCAGGGACAACGAACTTCACACACCTCCATGTTCATTCTCACTTCACCCTTCTTGGCGCCACAGCAAGCGTGGAGGACCTGGTCCAACGCGCCAGCGAGCAAGGGTTTAGGCACCTTGCGTTAACGGATACAAACGCGCTCTACGGCGCGGTCGCCTTTTCCAAAGCATGCCATGACGCGGGAATTAAACCTATCATTGGGATGACCGTGGGGCTCGCGACAGGTGAAGAGGGCCTGTCCGATTCCAATGGAGACATCGTCTTGCTCGCCACCGGACCTAGAGGTTATCGTTCGCTTAGCAGACTCACCTCCTATCTACAGGGATCGCCGGACCGAGAGGCATTGTTAAGAAGAGGTTTGCGTTGGGAGAAACTCAGGGATCATAGGGAAGGTCTGATCTGCCTCAGTGGCGGACGCAACGGTTGGTTGGAACGTTTTGTAAGAGCCGGTGACCGGAAGTCCGCATACCGGTTTGCTGGCCGACTTGCGGAAATCTTTGACCGGAACCTGTACTTGAGCCTGGAACTGCACCGTTTCGAGGATGAGGAGGTTGCTAGTGTAATCGACGGCATCGGGAAAAGTTTGGGGATCCCTGCGGTGGCTGTTCAGCCGGTTTATTACATGGAACCCGAAGACGTCCCCAAGCTGCAATTGCTGGCAGCTATCGATCGCAACTGCGATATCAGAAATTTGCCCCATGATGCGCTACCAATGCGAGGCGATTCGGAAGTGCAACTCCATTGGTTAAGCCCCGAGGATATGTCGGTGAAGTTCAGCGAGTTCCCAGAATCATTAGAGATGGTGGGCAGGGTGGCACGGCGTTGTTCCTATGCGCTTCCTGGTGGTGATCCGATCTGGCCATCGCTGTATCTACCTGAAGGTGAGAGCCCAGGAGAATTCCTGGCGAAGGCTGCTGGGAATGGATTGCGAGAGAAATACGGACCTAACCCCGATCCCGATGTTACAGGACGCCTGGAATCTGAGCTCGAGGCCATCAACAAGCACGGCTACTCGCCGTTGTTCATCGTGGTGGCGGATATTGTCCGCTTTGCGAAGCAGGCAGGCGTGCCGGTGAGCACACGAGGCAGCGTAGCCAACTCGCTGGTTGCTTATTGCGCCGGCATTACGATGGTAGATCCGATCGAGCACGACTTGCTCTTCGAACGTTTCCTGAATCCCGCACGGAAAGACCTCCCGGACATCGACCTGGATTTCTGCAGCAGACGACGTGACGAGGTTTTGGAGTACGTGCGCTCCACGTATGGCAGTGACAAGGTCGCATTGGTGTCTACTGTGAGCACGTTGCGCCCTAGGTCTGCAGTGAGGGAGACGGCCAAAGCCTACGGTCTGGAAGAATCCGAAATCAATAAGCTGGCGTCGCTGGTTCCCCGAATGCGTCGACGCGGAGTGACCCTTGAGGAAGTGCTTGAGAAACTTGATGAGGCCCTTTTGCGGGAAATCGTGGAAAAGGCCTTCGCAATCGTCGGACAGCCGGATCACCTTAGCCTTCACCCCGGTGGCGTAGTTATCACACCGGGACCCATGACGGACGTGGTACCAGTTCAGTGGTCGCCTAAGGGTTTCTTGATCACCCAGTATGAGCATTGGGACGTGGAAGCGATAGGGCTACCAAAGTTGGATCTGCTAGGTATTCGTGCACTGACCGTTTTGGCGGATGCGGAGGAACTCATCAAGGAGCACCATGATCCGGGTTTCCGATTGGAGGACATTCCGTTTGATGACGCACAAACCGCATCATTGTTGTCCAATGGCGAAACCATCGGTGTCTTCCAATGCGAGTCCTTTGGAGCAGTGAGAACGCTGCGCCAATTACGCGCGCATACAGTCCGAGACCTGGCGATCGCCAACGCATTCTTCAGACCTGGGCCTTTGATGGGTGGAATGGCCGAGACCTTTGTCCGCCGTTTTCGGGGAGATGAACCCGTCGTTTATTTACACCCATCGCTGGAACCTATTCTAGGTAACACCCGTGGTGTGCTTATTTTTCAAGAGCAGATTCTGCGCGTTGCTCGGGAGATCGCTGGAATGAGTTGGGAGCAAGCCGATCAATTACGGCGCGGGATCAGTAAGTTGAGATCGGGGGATATGGCGGATGTGGAGAGCCAGTTCATCGAGGGTTGTCAACGTCCAGAGCCGGAGGGTCATAGACTCAGTCAGGGGCAAGCGGAAGAACTGTGGGAGCAGGTCATCGCATTTTCTGGTTTCGGGTTCAACCAGGGGCACGCCACCGCCTACGCGCACGTAAGTTATCGATCAGCATTTTTAAAAGCGCACTGGCCTGAGGCTTTCATTTGCGCTCGTTTGGCGGACCGGGGAGGCTACCATCACCCTGCGATCTACATGGCAGAGGCAGCGCGTCTGGGTATTCGTGTAAAACCTCCCCATGTCAACTGCAGCAGATCGCGGTTCACCCTTACATGGGAGGAGGTTGAAGGTGAACGTCTACCTCACTTGTGGATGGGGTTGGATCAGGTGCGCGATCTTCGGCGTACTACCATCCGTGCTATCATCGAAGAGCGCAATCAGGAGCCATTTCAAAGTGTTCGCGACCTGGTAATGCGAGTAAGCTTCCAAGCCAAAGAGTTGGTTCATCTCATTCAGAGCGGCGGATTGGATGGGCTAGGGGATAACCGGGCTGCATTGTTGGCTGAAGCCGAAGGGATTAGGGCTAGTGGGAGCGAAAAACAAATGGCATTTTCATTTGCTACTCCACATGCACCTCCGGAAACTCGGGCGCAGACCATGTCATGGGAAATGAAGGTCCTCGGGTATCCGATCAGCATCCATCCTCTGGAAGTGATTCAAGATTTGCCTGACCACGTACCGCTTCGGTTGCTTTCTGAGCATGAAGGGCAGTTGGTTTCTGTTGTCGGGGTGCGTCTGCCGGGGTGGACCGGGGGTGAGGGATTCTTTCTCGGCGATGGTGATACCTTCGTCATCGCTCGAACGGAGCGTGGAATGCCACAACCAGAAACCTGGAAGCCGCTGCATATGAGTGGGTATTGGCGTATGGAGGACGAAAGCGTATTCTGGTTCCATGCTACCAGAGTGAGTGCGTTGGAGTATCAGTCAGGAAATACCAAGCTGTAATTCTGTATGTCAAAATTGTCATGCATGAAATGCACGTGGAAAACATCCTGAGGTTAGCATAGGGATGTTCTGAAGAAATCCATGAGTGTGGAACAGTGAGGAATTGGACATGAAACCTGAAGGATCTGTGAAGGCCTACTATCCATTTTGGGTGATTCTCGCCATCATGTTGGCGACATTAAGCTGTAATGCTCCAGATTTAGACTTCTCGGACGAATTGGCCGATTTGCAGGCTACACCGACTCATACAATAGAAGCTGTATCTCCGACGGAGATCCCGGAGTCGACTGCGACGCCGAGCCCTACACCTTCTGTAACTGAGACGCCAGCTGTCCCTCATGGTCCGACGATGACACCCATGGCAGGTTCAGCGAATCCTACTACGCCGCTTACAGAGGAAGGACCGTGGTTGGTGTATCGGGCTAAGGAAAAATTGGATTGGCCTTCTCAGGACACGTTTATGTTCATTACCAATGAAAACGGGTCGGGTCGACAATCGCTGACATCCGAAGCTCTACCTCCTTTTGAAAGCGTCGTTTCACCTGCCGGGGATCGATTCGCTTATATTCTGCAGGCGGAAGATGCTGGGGATGATGTGCCTCACCTGGTGATTCGAGGTATTCCAGATGGGGAAGTCGAGATTGACCTCGCTCTTGTGTCACCGGAAATTTTCGATCAGGTTTCTGAAGAGGAGGAGGTATTAGAGCAGATCCTGCAGGCCGTGAGTAGTGATGCCTCCATTGCATGGTCCCCTCACGGTCACTATCTAGCTTTTACTGCCGCCCTTAACGATACGAATGCAGATCTTTATCGCTTTGACACCTGGAGCGACAACATCCGGCAGCTTACCCACGAGGTCAATCATGCTTATCAACCCAGTTGGGCCTCCGATGGTGAGTGGATTCTGCACCTCGAGGTGGAACGCTTTGATGAAGACGGTGAATGGGATGTTGCAGCCATGTCGGCCTCCACATTCGATGGCTCCGAGGTCAAGCGCCTGTATACGATCGATGGGCCACGCCAAGTGGTGGTTATTTGGGTGGATGAAACTCATTACATCCTGGTTGAAGAAACCAGTGCTGGGTATCGAAATCTGCTTCGCGGCAACCTGGAGGGTTCCTCGCCAAGGATGGTCTATCAAGGACCGATGTCCGATCCGGAGGATATGAGTTTTGATGATTTATTGAGTGTAGCTGCGTATCCACTCGTAGATGACGACATTGCGGCAGGCGATTCGATAAGTTCAGGGGTTTACCTCATTGATTTGAATGAGGGTGATCCAGATCTGATACTTCCGGGCGCATGGCGAACGGTTGAGTGGTGGCAGGGCAAAGGCACCTTTATTGCCAATGGCGAGGAAGGTACAGTGTACATCAGGCGGACAGGTGAGATTGTTAAAGAGGCACCGGAGATCACTGACCCTGTCGCGCTATCACCCGATGGCCAATGGATTGTGTCATATGGCGAAAGTGGGGCGATGCTGTATACGCACATAGCTGTGGAGGTCCGTCAGGTCCTTGAGGCAGGTGTGCAGGAAGTGATTTGGGATCCTAGCAGCAGTGGTTTCTTCCTAGAGGTCTATCTAGTGGGTAACCCATTATCAAGCCATCATCTTTATGTGCAGGCGATGGATGAGTGGTTGTTGCAGGTGGTGGATTTGGATGTGAAGGGTGTTTACTTCTGGGCTGGCCCAGCGGTGGCAGCACCCTAGTCCAGGGTCAGACTGACAGGGCAGTGATCTGAGCCATATACCTCGGAATGGATATCGGCTGATAAGAAACGGCCGGTGAGATCTGGCGTGGTAAAGAAATAATCGAGACGCCAGCCCACATTCCGCTCGCGCGCTTTGCCCCAGTATGCCCACCAGCTATATGCATCGGTGCGATCGGGATTCATGTAGCGGAAGCTATCAACATACCCCTCTTCAACCACCTTGTCGATCCAGGCGCGTTCCTCCGGCAGGAACCCGGTTCTATTCGCGTTCTCTTTGGGTCGCGCGATATCAATTTCTCGATGTGCTGTATTTACGTCACCGCAGAAGATCACCTTCCGACCTGAGGCCCGCAGTTGGTTACAAGTTTCGAGGAAGGCTTCTTTATAGGCCATCTTGAATGGCACACGGCTGTGGTCTCGTGCCCCATTCGGAAAGTATGCCGAGATGAGGACGAAGTCGTCGTATTCGGCAACGATGGTGCGACCTTCCCGATCGTAATCATTAATCCCTAAACCGATCTGCACAGAGAGCGGTTCCGTGCGGGTAAAGAGAGCTACACCGCTGTAACCCTTGCGTTCAGCGGAAGCCCAGTAGGCGTGGTAGCCAAATGGCTCTCGCAGTTCATCATCCAGTTGATCCGGATGGGCTTTGGTTTCCTGGATGCAAAGAATGTTGGGTTTTGTGGATTCGAGCCAATCGAGAAATCCCTTTTTCTGTGCGGCACGAACGCCGTTGACGTTCCATGAGTAAATTGTAAGCATAGGGGAATTTTAGCGGATTTTGAGTGTGATGTAACAATGGAATGAGAGATAGTTGAAGTGCTGAGATTTTTGACGAAGGACCAATGACGAAGGACGAAGGCTTGGAGATTTTTTTGGATGGATTGGATATTGGAGACTGGATATTGGAGACTGGAGATGAGAGACTGGAGACTAGAGATCGGGGATCAGAAATCAGGGAACAGATAGCAGTTAATCCGTCAAAAAGTCAAAAGGTCACTGGGTTGATAAGTCAACAAGGCATACTTGTTGACATTTTGACTTATAGGCCCATTGACTGATTAACTGATTCTCTGATTCCTGATTCCTTCTCACCTTGTTGACTTATTGACTTTTTCACTTATCAACCGATCGCTGATTTTCCGATTCCCGATCCACGATAACTAGCTTATACTAAAATTCATCCATGAAATGCTTCAGGAGGGTGTGGAGATGAAATACCGGAACTTGGGGAGGACGGGGCTCAAGGTCTCCGAATTGTGCCTGGGGACAATGCAGTTCGGCTGGACGGCGGATGAGAAGGCAGGCTTCGAAGTGATGGACGCTTTTGTGGAAGCCGGAGGTAACTTCCTTGATACTGCAGATATTTACTCCTCCTGGGCGGAAAACAATCCAGGTGGGGTATCGGAGGAGATCATCGGCCGTTGGATGAAGGCTCGTGGTAGCCGACGGCAGATCATCGTAGCCACCAAGGTCCAGGGTCAGATGTGGGAAGGGCCGAATGGCAGGGGTTTGAGCCGGGCACACATCATGCTGGCCGTGGAGGATAGTTTACGGAGGCTGGACACGGATTATATCGACCTCTACCAAACTCATTGGCCCGATACCGAGACCCCCATTGAGGAGACACTTCGGGCGATGGAGGATTTGGTTCGACAGGGCAAGGTGCGTTATATTGGCGCATCCAACTACTCGGCGTGGCAGCTCATGGAGTCATTGTGGTGTGCGGACGTGCACGGTATGCCTCGTTTTGATGCGCTCCAACCTCATTACAATCTCGCACATCGGGCGGAGTTTGAAAGGGAACTGAAAGAGGTATGTGAGAACTATGAGATTGGCGTGATCCCTTACTCACCTCTAGCGGGTGGTTTTCTGACTGGAAAATACGATCGAGACGTTGTTTTGGAGAGCGAGCGCGCCAAGGGGGTTATGGAGCGTTACTTCAACGAGCGTGGTTGGCGCATCATGGATGTGGTTTGGGAGGTTGCAAATGAGTTAAGCACAGTTCCGGCGGCAGTTTCACTCGCCTGGTTGTTAGCGCAGCCTGGAATGACCGCGCCCATCATCGGCGCAAATTCTGTGGATCAATTAGAAGACAGCTTGGCGGTTGAGAGTGTTACTATAACGGAGGACCAGATCGCGAGACTCGACGAGGCTTCCGAGTGGAAGGAAGAATAAATTTGCGGGTATAAGTCCATTCTTGCATATAACCTGATCCATTTTCGGTGACTGGATCATTTTTTTATTAAGAATCCTGCTCTCTGGAAAACTGCTGAAAGAATGACCAGATTTCTTCATTCGCGTCAATGATGGTGGTTGAAGGTCCAAGGATCGTCTCTAGGTAATTCTGGCGTCCGCCAGGCCAGACATGGCCTGCGCCGGTGAGCTTCCAGATGACCACTTCCGATCCCTCATTGCAAGGCCCATAGATGAGTTTCGTAGCGGAATGTCCCTCATCTTGTGTTCCCTGTTCTCCGTAGATGGTGGGTTCGATGATGGGAGATTGAGGGCAGCCGTTATAGACAATCCAGGAATTCAGTGAATCTTCGACGTGTGGATGGTCCACCTGGACTCCGGTGAGCGGGTTTGGTGGGCCGAGGCCTCCTGCGTAGAGTGCGCGGTGATCGTCGATGCTGTGGACGTGCATTACGGGAACCGGTCTTGTAGGAGCGAATTCGTCTACCATCATCGCTCCTCCAACCGGCGCGATGGCGGCAATTCGGTCGGATGCCTCGACTGCCAGGCGATAGGCCATCATCGCACCGTTGGAAAGCCCGGTTGCATATATGCGATCCTGGTCGATGGGAGTCCTTTCCGAGATATCGTCAAGAAGGGCGAGCACAAAACTGACATCATCCACCTGGTTTTCCATGGCATAGCCGCAGCAGGTGCCGGCATTCCATGTGAGCAGGTATTCGGAGAAACGCCCGGTCCCATTTGGGTAAACAATGATGAATCCATCACGGTCGGCGATGGCGTCCATGAGGTAGTACCATTTGGTCCCATTCGCATTTCCAGCGCCTCCATGAAATGCCAACACGAGAGGGAGCGCTTTTCCCTCCTCTGCTTGCGGTGGAATGTGAACGATATAGGTCCTTGTGAGCTCTTCGTGGTCCAGTGAGAATTCATGATCGCCGGGTTCGAGGGGATCATCATTCCTAGCGAATGGGGCTGTGATGGCGCAGGCGGTGGCGCCGAGAACAATGGCAATGAGGAGCAGTGCAAGTCGGTTTTCCGTGGACCGGTGTCCTTTCGAAGAAGTGTTTAAAATCACGCCGCCACTCTCCAGGTCATCCTGTTAATTAGACTACCATAGAAGAGCTTGGGACATGTATCCCCTTATTGTCATTCTGAGGAGCGACGTGAGCGTAGCAAACGACGCGACGAAGAATCTCGTTTTTAGTATGAAAGGAACCATCCATGCGTAGAACGAGATTCTTAGGTCGCCTCACGGCTCCCTCAGAATGACATAAGGAGAGGACTATCCAATTCCTTTCAATGCCCTATGGACGAGTAGCGTAAGCCACCTCGAAGGTTCACGCTTCTGGCCGAAGCTCCAACCTTTCCACGCCATCCAAATGGATTCGGGCGTGAATCGACCTTCGTCGTCGGCTTTCCGCCGAGCAATATTTGCTATCTCAACAAGCCTGGGATCCTGCCTGAGCCATGTGAATTGACTCAAAACGTCGAGTAAGTGGAGGATGTCATACCAGATGAGCGGCGCTTTGAGCTTTGAGAAATCGGTGCCCATGTAAAACATATATGGGTGGCGTTCTCGGCGCTCCGCCCAAAGGGCTAGAGCTGCCTCGGTGCCGGTGCTTGACGCGGGGCTATCCCGCCATTCCTGCGAGGTGGCCAGTGCTTTGGTCATCACCAGATTCGCATAGGGACAAGGATCTTCTTTGCGACCTGGACCCCGGAACTTCCCTAATTCTGAAGAGGCTGCACATGGCCACCCATTCTCCCGGACGAGGTCGATGAGATACACAATTGATTCCTGGACGCGTGCATCATCGTCCATACCGAGTCTAATCAACGCATAGAGGAGCAGTGGAGCGTCGCATAGCATCCAATTCCATTCATCCCGACCTGAACCGCCGAATTTTGGATGGATGTTCACGAGCGTCTGGAACGGCCCAGAATCCGATTGGTGGGCCATGACCTTATCGATAATGACATCAACTTGGGGATCGCCCGCGCGAAGTCCGAGGTCAGCCGCAAAAGTTAGTTTGTGGATGAGCAGCCCGGCGGATTTATGACTCTTCAACACAGGTCCAGGCCATTCGAGGAGCTCCTCCAAAAGATCTCTGACCTGGGGATGAGCAATCATTTCCTCACGTGCACGGACCACTTCTGGGTGGTCTTCAGGTTGATCAAGTAGGTCGAGCCGTGTCCTATATTGAACCCAAGGGGATCCCTCCAGCAGCCACAGGATTGGTTCTTTCATGATCTCTCCACGAGGATAGTTTCAGCCGGATTTCACATCATCCTTTCAGGGGTGACATCATGGCACCGGCCGTTCGTTCGGTCAATGGCGTCATGCTTTCGCATTCCATGAGGCGCACGCCACCGCGGGCGATCCATTCTCCTAGTCTCACCGCCTGACTTTGAATGCCATCCCGTATCTCAGTCGGAACGCTTCGGAAAAGGTGGAACTTGAGCGTGGACCCATCTGAGTAATCATAATCCCAAACACCTGTGATGATGCCATTCACTACGATGGTAGAGGTTGCATTACCAGAGCGATCGAATACTTTGTTGGTATCCGCTGGGTTCAGCGTTCTATCGCGGTCCTTGTATCCCATAACATAGGGGTCGAGACTGGGAAGCAGATTGATAATCGGTTCGCTGGGCACAACCGTTTTTTGAAGCGACTCACTCTCCGATCGAAGCATGAATACATCGTTATTCACGCCCGATGCAGTCGTGATTTGAATGATCCCTTCCAGATCATCCAACGCGCTCTGCACTACCCTCTTCCCAAAACCTGTCCACCATACAATGTCATCGAAAGAGGCAGGGCCGAATGAGGCGAGATAATTTCTAACAATATTGATGATCGATTCCTGTTCGTCAGTTTGGTGTAGATCAATATCTGGGAAGTATTTACGGAAAAGAGCGTACTGATGGCTCTTGCTCTTCCAGCCGCCGACTTGTCTCCAGCGGAGGAGCAATCCCTGATCGCACATGTAGTAAAGGACGGAGGAGAGATCCAGAGACGACCCCAAGGTCTTCCTCAAGTCGGTTGTCGTCATCTCATCCACCTGCAGCAGTTGGATGATCTCATTGGAGAGAGCATCGTAATCCTTTTGTGCGACCCCGCGCGATTCCATGAATTTCCTGGACGCTCCTTCGACAGCCTTGTTTGTTGCTGCGAACATTGTGGAGAGCAATGATCTGCCATGAATGAATATTGTCTTCCTAACACATCGGATTTTCGCCAAGGTTACCTTTTCGTATAGTTCTTTCTCCAACATGTGGCTCTCGAATCCAGGACTCCTGGCACGCAACGAAAGAAATGGGGTGGTGGGATTGGTGGCGTGCAGCCCACATAGATCATTCACGATCTGGAGTAGATCACTGGTCTGGGAATCCGGAGTGAGATGTTGCTTGCGCAGGAGGAACAGGTTCATGCCGTCTAGATCGATGTTGTTCATGGTATGCCAAGTTTCAATAGGTTGTGGAATAGGAGGTTAAGGGTGAATGGGTTGAGAAGTCAATAGGTTAAAAAGTAATTAGGAATCAGCTATCAGGGACGAATGACCAATGACAAATGACCAATGACGAATGACGAATGACCAATGACCAAGGATGAAGGACCAATGACGAGGGACCGATGACGAAAGACTTGAGATTGAGTAGAACTATTCGCTAAATGCAAGTTATTGGTCATTCGTCCCCAGCCTCCAATCTCCAGTCTCCAGTCTCTAATCTCTAGTCTCCAATCTCCAATCTCTAATCTCTATTGGAAACCGCGATGTACAAGCCTCTTCCTGTGAAGCCCTCTTCATCGTGTGTTACATCGAAACCGTGTCTGGCGAGAATGGAGGTGGTCTCCTCGACCTCGAAGAGGCCCAGTTCGTGACGCTCAACATAATGTTCCGTTCCCTGGGGTGTGGCGATCAGGTAATGCAGATCGAAGTATGAGAGGCGCCCCTCCATGAAGCTTGTATTGAGGCGGGCAATTTTCAGCTCGGGCTCGTCGATAAGCATGGCGTGAACTGTTCCTGGTTTCCAGGCATCCGGAGTAAACCATGGCTCGATGATAAGGAGGCCGCCGGGAACTAGATGGTGCGCCATGGAAGCCACAGCCTTGTTGAGGTTGTCCAGGGTCTTCACATAGCCAATGGAACTGAATAGACAAGTGAGTACTTCATACTTCTTCCCCAGGTCGAAATCCACCATATCAGCTTGATGGAAAGATACCTCGGGGTTCTGCTGCTGGGCGATCTCAAGAAGCTCCTCGTTGATATCAAGACCTTCAACTAGGAAATTTTCCTTAAGGTACTGGATGTGATGGCCGGTACCACAAGCCACATCTAACAAGCGCACTCCATCCGAATGCAATCTCTCGTTAACAATTGCACGGACGCGCTCAACCTCGGTCTGATAGTCCTTCTGGGCATAGATCTTGTCGTAGTATCGAGCGGTTTCTGAGAACATGGCTTCACCTGTTGGACAGCGTACTCTTTGGGGATTCGCTGAAGTGATATATGGTTTTTGATGTACTGGATCTTTGTCAGGATACCATATTGATGTATGCATAAAGAATCTGACTGCCTATGCTAAGATTGTGTTGGTTTATTCAGGTTGGCTAATGTCAAGGGTTGTAGAGCGTTGTTGCCATGATTGAACTGGAGACCATCCAGAAAGTAATTGATCAAAGGACTGTCGTCGACATCGACCTCCTCAGTATTGGTGCTGGTGAGATCACCGCGCTTGTTGGACCAGCAGGTAGCGGAAAGGGTACGCTCATAAGTCTTCTCACCGGACGCACCCGACCGACAGCAGGAACCGTACGGTTCGATGGTTTGGATCCCTATGCGGAGAGAAGGGAACTAAGCCAGCGGGTGGGAGTGCTCTTTTATGAGGACAGTCTTTACGAGCACCGGTCCCCGTTGGCGAACCTTGCCTTCTTCAGCCGTCTGCATGGTCTCCCAAAGTCCCGTGCAGGGGAAGTGCTGGACCAAGTTGGGCTAGCGGATCATGCGAATGCCAAACTGAATAAGCTCTCCTCTGGTTTATTGAGGCGTCTGGCATTCGGGCGGGCGATCCTGCATGAGCCATCCAGCCTGATCCTGGTGGATCCATTTGCTCGATGCGATGAGGCGTCGATAGGCCTGCTTTCCGATTTAATTACGCGCGAGGCTGAGGCAGAGGTCGCTGTACTGATCCTTGCGGAGGATGATGCATATCTCAGTCCGTTGTGCGATACGATTCATCTCTTGACCAATGGACGGATCGTGGAGAGCGTCAGACCTCAAGAGGAGGTGGAGCCTCGACTTCCATTCAAGATCCCTGTGCGCCTTGAAGGTCGGGTCGCGCTTGTGAATCCGGCGGACATCCTTTACGCAGACGCCGAAGAGGGACGTGCTTACCTTCAGACGACGGAAGACCGCTTACCGACCCAGTTTACGCTGGCTGAATTGGAAGAACGACTGTCCCGCAGCGGTTTCTTCCGTGCCCACCGCGGGTATCTCGTGAACCTGCAGCACGTCACCGAAGTCATCCCATTCACCCGAAACAGTTTCAGCCTGCGAATGGACGATCCTGATGGAACGTTGATTCCCCTGAGTAAATCAGCCGCGAGCGAGTTGCGAGATCTTCTCGGATACTAGTGGCCCAATTCCAGAGCCTGCATTATCTCCGTCTAAGGTGGTGAACCCACATATGAAGAAACTTGGTATCTTTGTACACAGGTGTTTTGTAGGGTTTAGCGCAGAGTGCAGTGCCGGCAACGTCCAGTTCCATACTATGGCCAGACTGGCATACGCCGATGCATGGGTAGGTGCTCCAGTGGGTTCTTGATGATCCTTGACGCACACATAGCTTTTGCTGACCTTCCCATGGATGGTGCATCCAAGATAAAGCTGGGTTGTTCGGGCGGAATGCGAGGAAAGGGATGACATTGTCCCGCGTGACGGTGAAAAAAGCCACAAGAGCAACCCTATTGGTGATTATTCTTGCGAGCAGCCTGTTTGCAGTTGCTTGCACGAGCGAAGTCACGACAGCCATAACCGGAACGCCAGGGGCGAACGGTGAGAACGCTCCGTCAGAACGCGTAAGCGATCAGAGGACCTCCGGAGCACCAGCTTTACAAGCGCCTGATGCAAGATTTGAGCACATTTCACTTGAACAAGGTCTCTCGCAGACTTCGATTTACGATATAGTTCAGGACAGTAAGGGATTTATGTGGTTCGCCACCCAGGATGGTTTGAATAAATATGACGGGTATAACTTTACTGTCTACAGGACCATTCCTGGCGATCCAGACAGCATTGGGTTTAACTACATCCGGGCGATTATTGAAGACAGCAATGGCAAACTCTGGATAGGGACCAGTGGCGCCGGGCTTGATCAGTTTGATCGTGATACAGCTCACTTCATCCACCATCAATCCAATCCGGGAGACCCGCACAGTTTGAGCGACAATACAATTTTCTCGCTCTTTGAGGATCAAGAAGGTACGCTATGGATTGGCACCAGTAACGGACTCAACAGCTACGATCCTTCGGGGGACAGCTTCACACGTTATCAGTACGTTGAGTGGGACCCAAACAGTTTGAGTGGCAATATCGTCCGGTCAATTTTGGAGGACCATCATGGTCAACTCTGGATTGGCACAGAGGATGGTGGTCTCAATAAGCTTGATCCAGAAGGTGGCGGTTTCCTCCATTACAAGCATGATCCGAATGACGAGCATAGTCTCAGCAGTGACCATGTTGCTGCGATTTATGAAGACCGGGGAGGTGTGCTTTGGATCGGCACAGAAGGGGGCGGGCTCAACCGGTTCGATCGTGTTAGCGGGAAGTTCCAACGCTTTATGAACGATCCAGATGACCCGTCCAGCATAAGCAGCGATTCCGTTAGTGAGGTCTTTGAAGATCGAGAAGGAAACCTATGGATTGGCACTTTGGGAGGGGGTCTCGATCTCTTTCATAGGGAAACAGGGCAATTCGCACACTACCAACATGACCCCGGCGATCCATGGAGCTTGAGTGTGGATTGGGTGTTATCTATTTATGAGGACAGGGCCGGGGAGCTTTGGGTAGGGACGGTTGGAGGCGGGATTAATAAACTCGACCGAGCGACAAAGCCGTTTTTACTGATCCAAACAAATCCAAAGGATCCAAACAGTTTGAGTACCAACTTCATTTGGTCCATCTTGGAGGATTCATCCGGAATGCTCTGGGTAGGAACGCAGGGTGGAGGGCTCAATGAGTTCGATCGGGAAAGCGAGAGCTGGTTTCATTACCAGCATGACCCGGATGATCCGGAAAGTTTAAGTAACGACGTCGTCAGGTCGATTGCTGAAGGTCCTGAAGGATCGCTTTGGGTTGGAACCGAGGGTGGGGGACTTGACTTATTTGATCCGGATACTGAGACGTTTTACCACTATCGCCATGATGCCAGTGACCCGCGAAGCTTGAGCAGTGATGATGTTCTGGTGGTCTACGAAGACCGAGCAGGTATGCTCTGGATCGGGACTTTTGGAGGGGGCCTGAACCGATTCGATCCTTCGACGGAGAATTTCACCCGTTATTTGAACGACGATGGTGATCCAAGTAGTTTAAGCAACAACAATGTAAGGGCCATCTATGAAGATTATTCGGGGACGCTCTGGGTCGGGACTGAATTCGGCCTCAACAGACTGGATCGTACAGGAGGAAGGTTCTCACGCTATCTGACCATTCCGGACAATCTCTTTGTAAGTGCGATCCTCTCCATCCATGAAGATCGATCGGGCGCACTCTGGCTTGGGACCTTTGGAGGTGGCCTCGTCAAGCTCGATCGGAAGGGAGAACCCTTTACCCATTACAGTGAAGATGATGGTTTACCGAGCAATGTTGTTTATGGGATCTTGGAAGATGATGAGGGTTTTCTTTGGTTGAGCACTAATAGTGGTCTATCAAAGTTCGACCCGCGCACAGTGACATTTACGAAGTTCGACGTCACCGATGGTCTGCAAAGCAATGAATTCAACGGAGGCGCCTATGTTCGTGGAGGCAGCGGTGAGATGTATTTCGGCGGCGTCAACGGTCTCAACGTGTTCGACCCTGAGTTGATCGTTGAAAATCCTTACCAGCCTGCAGTTGTTTTGACCTCATTGACGCAGGGTGGAGAATCCCTTGAATTAGGCGAGGCAGTGGAGAACATCGAGGAACTCACCTTTCATTGGCCAGATAACTCCTTTGAGTTTGAAATTGCCGCTATGAGCTTTCGCCAACCTGAAAAGAATCAATATGCCTATATGCTCGAGGGTTTTGACGAAGGTTGGAATGAGATTGGAACGAACCGTCTGGGTAAATACACCAACCTTCCCTCCGGAACGTACACGCTTCGAATAAAGGGCTCAAACAACGATGGTCTCTGGAATGACGAGGGTACATCGATCATGGTCACAATCGTGCCGCCGATATGGCGGACGTGGCCGTTCATTGGGCTCGTACTGGTTCTGATTACAGGGAGCATTTTCGCCTTATTCCGGCTTCGCGTGAGGAGTGCTGAGGTGCGCAGCCGCGAGCTGGAGGTTCAGGTTGAGAAGCGCACGGAGGAGTTGAGGCATGAAATTGACCAGCGCATGCAAGTTGAGGAAGCTCTTCGCCAGAGCGAGATGGAGAAAGCCATAACTGCCGAACGCAGTCGTCTTGCGCGGGAACTCCACGATGCAGTCACACAATCGTTATTCTCAGCCAACCTGATTGCGGAGGCCTTGCCATCGATCTGGAAAATGGATCAGGATGAAGGCAAGCAGCTGTTGGAAGAACTGCGTCTGCTAAGTCGCGGGGCTCTGGCTGAAATGCGCACTTTGCTGATGGAGTTGCGCCCGGATACTTTGATCGAGGCGAACATTCGCGATCTGATGAATCAATTGGCAGAAACCGTAATGGGGCGCAAAGGGATCCCGGTGGAAGTTGATGTTACGTGTGATGGCAGCCTTCCCTCTGACCTTCAAGTGGGCTTTTATCGGATCGCCCAAGAAGCGTTGAACAATGTAGTCAAACATGCCAATGCTACCCAAGCGACCATTCATCTTCACTGTGAGTCTTTGCCAGCTGTGGGTGGTGAAACGGCTGATGTTGTGGATAAGATCGAATTAATTGTGACGGATGATGGACGTGGATTTGACCCTGCAAGCGTACCACTAGACCGCCTGGGATTGAGCACAATGCGCGAGAGGGCTATGGCATTTGGAGCTCAACTGGATATCGATAGTGAGGTTGGGGGTGGAACGAAGGTGCGGGTTTTATGGACAAGAGAAGGGGAGAGGATAGAGGACGAAGGACCAACGACCAACGACGAAATGTTGAATTACCTGGATGAAGACACTGAGTCCATTAGTACATTTTTCAAATAAATCCTTTCGTCATTGGTCCTTGGTCCTTCATCTTTATTCCTTTCTCTGTTATCTCCGGACTGTAGGAGGTTATAGTTTATGAGTGCTTCAAGCCCAATCCGAGTGATGGTTGTCGACGACCACGACATGGTCCGCCGAGGGTTAACCGCTTTCCTCCAGGTGAGTCCTGATCTGGAGTTGGTCGGGGAAGCGAGAAATGGTCGGGAAGCGGTAAGCCTCTGTGAAGCTCTGCAGCCTGATGTTATCCTGATGGACCTGGTCATGCCAGAGCTGGATGGACCGGGCGCAATCCGAGTCATTCGTGAGCGTTGGCCTGAGGTTCGGATCATCGCGATCACCAGTTTTCAAGAGCAGGATCTGGTCCATGAGGCGATCCAGGCCGGAGCCATCAGCTACTTGTTAAAAAATGTCTCTGTCAGCGAGTTAGCTGAAGCAATTCGAGCTGCACATGCTGGAAAATCCACGTTAGCACCAGAGGCCGTACAGGCATTAATCCATACGTCGCAGCAAGATGCGCCCATCGGGCATGACCTCACGAATCGTGAACAGGAAGTTCTGGTCCTGATGGTTGAAGGGTTGAACAATCCGGAGATCGCCGAGCGGTTGTCCATCAGTCCGTCGACGGCTCGAGCCCATGTCAGCAACATTCTCTCTAAGCTAGGAGTTTCAAACCGAGCGGAGGCGATAACGCTCGCACTCCGAAGTAAGCTGGTTACCTGAAGAGCGAAAAAATAGGACAACTGTCCAATAAAAAGATTCCTCAGGCGTCCAATGCGCCAGAGGGATTTTTTTTGCATACTCAATGCAAATAATGAATGGTTTGTCGAAGAGGATGTTTGAATGAGGATATTGCTTGCGGATGGCCGCTCAAAGGTGCGCTTCGCGCTGCGTGTGTTGTTGGAACAACGTTCAGGGCTGACGGTTGTTGGGGAGATTGAAGATGCGAATAACTTGTTGGAGGGGATCGAAGAATCTAGTCCGGATATCGTTTTGCTTGATTGGGAATTGCCGGGTCTTGAAGGATCTGAGATGGTGCCAATTGTACGCGGTGTTTTTCCAGATTTGAAAATTATCGTTTTAAGTGGAATGCCAGAAGCCCGCTTTTCTTCTCAGAATGTTGGCGTTGATGCCTTCGTGAACAAGACTGAGCCTCCGGAACGTTTGCTTGCAGCGATCGGTTGGAACGGAAAAGAATAGCGTGGGATTTCGAGTGTTGAGGGAAGGAGGATAAACCATGTTTCCTCACTTGTGGGTTGCGAATAAACATAAGAGTGCTTACGTTGAAGAGGCGTCCGCCGCAGCTGAGCGGGCACAAATGACCGCAGAGCTCGAGGGGAAGAATGAGGCGCAGGTTTTGAAGTACGCAAAGCTGTACCTCAAGCGAATGTTGGAAACTTTAAAGAGGACCTTCATAAGCTCATCATTCACCGAGATCATGCACGGAGAGAAAGGTTTAGTTAAGCCCGAGGATATCTAGCATCTCTATCCTTTAAAGGCCTACCGTGATGATTGGAATTAGGAGATGACCTTCGGAATTGATTATGAGATGATTGTCAAGCGCTCTTCAAGAATCGTCGTCACTGGGATGGTCATTTCGAGTATTCACGTGCGCGGGCACTCCTTCTAACTTGATCAGAATGGGGTGGGATGATCCGTGTATTTGGCGGATAGGTGCTGGCTGGGCGACAAGTGAACCCTATGATTGGATTGGGGAGTATCTAATTCGAAGTAACTGGGAGGAGTGTGATGTCTGGAACGCGCGAGGAAACTGTAAGGCAGGCGGTGAGTCCGAAAGGATCTCGCCTGCAGCCGGTTGATGCGCTTCGGGGCTTGATCATCGTACTCATGGCCTTGGATCATGCGAACTACTTCGTTGCGCAGAAACATTCTTCAGGCGAGTATTGGGGTGGAAGTTTTCCCGTTTATCAGGACGCTCTTGCGTTCATCACCCGCTTCGTCACCCATTTTGCCGCCCCTGGGTTTTTCTTCTTGATGGGCGTTGGGATGCTCTTGTTCGCTGACTCTCGCCGCAAGCGCGGTTGGCGTGTGTGGGACATCATGAGGCACTTCTGGGTTCGTGGTGGATTGTTGATCGCATTACAACTCCTTTTGATTAACCGCGCTTGGGAATTATCCCCAGGCGGTTGGGAACTCAAGATCTATATAGGAGTGTTGTTTGCATTGGGGGGGACGATGATCCTGGGTAGCTTGCTGCTTTGGTTCAAACCCATCTATCTCTTAGGGTTGACAGTTACGCTTCTCATTGGGACTGAGCTCCTTGTCCCTGACCCTAGCATGTGGATGCAGCTCGACACTACCCGATTGGACGGCGTCATCCAGTCGTTGCTAATACTCCCAGGAGGTAATCTCGATCTGTGGTCAAATTATCCGGTCATTCCTTGGTTGGAATTGGTCGTTTTTGGTATTCTTTTTGGTCACTGGCTTCTAGAGGATTCCAAGAAAGCATACGAGCGCGCGCTATGGTTAGGTGGAGCGTTGATCCTGGGATTCACAGCCGTTCGCTTATTGAATGGATTTGGTAACATCCGGCCGAGGGCGGGAGATAGCTGGATAGGTTTTCTAAATGTAGTCAAATATCCACCCAGCATTGCATTTTCATTTTTGACAATGGGGGTAAATCTGATCCTTCTAGGATTCTTCGGGCGAGTGGGTGAGAAAGCTCAGAGAGTTCTACAGCCGTTGGTCGTCTATGGACGAGCGCCGCTGTTTTTTTACATTCTCCATTTGTTCCTCTATGCTGGGATTGGGATTTTATTAACCTCGGAAGGGACGAACGTCGCTGCTATGTACCCTTACTGGCTTTTAGGTTTGCTGATCCTGTTCCCATTGACGCTTTGGTATGGCGCACTGAAGCGGCGCCAACCAGCGAATTCAATCCTTGGATACCTATAGCTTGACGATCACAGATTGCATCTGAGGAGGTCGCAATGAAACGCAAAAAATTACTCCTAGTGACCTATCTGATTATGCTTGGCATACTTGCATCTCAATGCGGTCCCACGCCAACACAGCCGAGCACTGAACTTGAAAACCTTCTGGTCGACGTCTTCGAACCCCAACCTGGAGAAAAGGTGCTGGTGATGTACGACCTGCCGCATGATGGATTATCTGATAATGCTGGATGGGAAGAGCGGCGTGCGATGGCTGAAGAATGGCATGATGCGTTTGAGTGGTTGGGAAATGAGGTGAACTTTGAAGTGCATCCTGTATTGACCTACCTTGCGACGGGCGCACACAATGGGCCGCTGCCTGATATGGGCGAAATGGATGGAAAGGAAGTCTCATTCGAAGAGATCGTTGCAGACACGAATATCATCGTCGCTCTCACTGAGTATTCAGCTTCGGCCCCTTTGATTGTGTTCACTGAGGAATATCCTGATTTACGAGCTGCCAGCATGCCGATGGTGAGCAGGAGCATGGAGGATACGGCGTTGGTAGCGGATTACGGCGAGGTTGCCCGCAAGGCGCAGATTCTGGCTGAAAAGTTTGAAGGGGCAGTGGGTGCTGAGGTGGAGTTCACCACTGGGGACGTGATGTATTTCGACCTGCGATACCGCGAAGCGGAGAAGGATGACGGTCAACTTCATGCAGATAGAGAGGGTGCTCGTGTGATCAACCTTCCCAGTGGAGAAGTTTACATTGCTACCTATGAGGGAGAAGTTGATGGGGAGCCCAGTAAAACAGCTGGCACGATCCCAGTCATGTGTAATGATGTGTTGATGTTGGTTATCGTGGATGCCAATCGTATCACGGAGCTCATTGGGGAAGGTGCGTGCCCAATCGGAGAGCGTGCATTCATCGCTCAGGATGAAGCACTGCGGAACATTGCTGAGTTGGGCCTCGGGGTCAACGATAAAGCCGTTGTCACAGGAAATGTGTTGGAGGACGAGAAGGTATACGGCATGCACTGGGCCGTTGGACGCAGCGACCACATTGGTGGGACAGTTGGCCCAGAAGATTTCAGTGACCATCGCTTCGTAATCCACAGGGACATCGTGCATCCTTTCGGGAGTCAAGTAGAGGTGGTACGGCTCGCCTTGGAGTACGCGGATGGAACGAGCGAGACGATCATCCAGGATGGTCAGTACACCGTCTTCTAATTGTGGCGTTGCAGGGGCAGATCAACACCTTGAAGGCAAGTTAAGGCGAGCGTTGGAGACTAGAGACTGGAGACTAGCGACGAACGACCAAGGACAAAGGATCAATGACGAACGACCAAGGACGAAAGACTTGGAATTAAAAAGAATTTCTTGCCAAATAGAAGTCATTGATCGTTCGTCCTTCGTCGTTAGTCATTCGTCTCTGGTCGCTGACTTCTGTCTCATGATTATCCGATTCCCGATTAACTAATTCGCTGATCTCCGATCAATCCTTGACTTTTTAACCTATCGACATATCAACTTACTATCATCCTATCCTGTATGAGAAATCACTTCCAAGTCCATATTTGTCCATAAGGCACAAAAAGGGCTTGAAAAACCCTTCCAAATTGCTCCATTCAACCTCGATTCCGCTCCGTTCATACCCCAGAATCGCCGTTCATCGGAAATTTGTTGAAAGGCCTACTCCACTTTTATATAGTGCGGTCAGGAAACGGAGCAGCCAGCAAACCGAAAGGTTGGTGGCGGCTTCACAGGAGGATGCAAAGATGCGAACAGACGAAGATCACAATGATGCCTCCAAGGCTCATTACATGGCGATTGGGATAGCAATAGGGATGGGGGTAGGCGTTGTTTTCAACGTACTCTTCGGCATTGTCTTGAATACTCCGGGGTTGGTGGGCGTAGGAATCGGTATGGGAGTTTCAATCGGCATTGCAATTGGCGAAGGGTTGTACCAGCGCAGTAAGGAACCATAAGGGAGCAAACCGATGAAGGCGATCGAAGCATATGATCTCACCCGCAATTACAACGGTCTTTGCGCTGTTGACCACATCAATTTTGAGGTGGAGTCTGGTGAGATCTTCGGATTTCTAGGACCAAACGGCGCAGGGAAGACAACCACCATTAAGATGCTCACTGGCCAACTTCGGCCAAGCTCTGGAAAGGCGAAGGTTGTTGGCTGCGACGTGGTCGATGAACGTCAGGAACTCAAACCACAGATTGGGGTAGTGTTTGAGTACCAGAACATTTACGAGCGATTGAGCGCCCGGGACAATCTTCAGTTCTATGCCAGGCTCTATGGTGTGGACAAGGTGCGTGTCGGGGAGGTGTTGGAACAGGTGGGCTTGACGGATCGGGCAAAGGACAAGCTGAAGAATTATTCCAATGGCATGAAGCAGCGCTTGTTGGTCGCCAGGGCGCTACTGCATGAGCCTAAGGTGCTCTTTCTCGACGAACCCACCCGTGGTTTGGACCCTGGTGTGGCTCGGGAGATCCGCACGATAGTCGCCGATCTGGCGGAGCAGGGCGTGACGGTCTTCCTGACCACACATTACATGGAAGAGGCCGATAAGCTCAGTGATCACGTTGCCATCATCGATCAAGGACGAATTGTTGCGTTAGATACTCCAGAGCGATTGAAGGCGTCGAACGGGGATGGTGATGGTGTGACCCTGGAGGATGTCTTCATCCAATTGACCGGTAGAGGTCTCTACCAACGCGCATGATAGGAGCAGTGTCATGAAAAGGCTGCAGGAAATTGATATCCAACGGTTAATGTGGAAACAGAAAGGGTTCGCTCTTCACGACTTTGAACTCATTTCAGCGAATGATCTTGTTGGTCGAATGTATTGGCCCAAGTGGCTATCTGATCGCGCGGTTGCTATGTACGCGGAAAACAGGTGGACCTTGGATCGAGTTGGATTTTTCAGGGACAGGATCGTTGTGAGGGATGCGAAAAGTGGAGACAAGGTAGCGGACTACGAATTCGACTGGTTGGGCGATGGGACTATCACGCTCTCGGATGGGCAGAAATTCCAGTGGTATCGAACAAAGATTTTGTGCGAGACATGGATCTTGGTAGATGAGGCAGGCGATACCTTGTTGGAGTTTCAGGTCGGCATGCGCTGGTTCAAGTATGTTGTAGAGGTTAACGTGGATGTACGAGCCGATAGGTTGCCTGAGCTCCCTCTTCTGTTATTTACCTGTTGGTATATCACCTTTATGAGAGCACAAGACGTGGCTGCAGCTGTGGCCGTTGTTTCAGCTGCCGTGTGAAATTGGGTGCATGGAGTATAAACTGGCGAGGTCCATGGAGTATCCGAAAATGGAAGTGAAGGGCAGGTATCGCGCGCATAGTAGATTCAAGGAAGACCTGCGCATCATTCTGGCAATCGCCGCGAAGGACATTGTGATCGCCATCAAGGATAAGCAAATCCTTTCGCAGGTGGTAACACTTGTTTTTATCGTTATCGCTTACCAGTTGATGCCAGCGATCGAGAACGGCAGTGCTCTCCCAAGGATGGCGGTTTATGATGCGGGGGGATCCGACCTGGTTTCTGAAATGATGGATAACCCGCAATTCGATCTCCTTGAAACATCGTCACATGAAGGGATGAAAAACTATCTTGGAGACAGGGACCAAGTGGTGCTGGGCCTGGTGGTTCCAGAGGACTTTGACCAGGTAATGGCGTCCATGGATCTAATCGAGCTGGAGGGATATGTGGTCCATTGGGCCTCCGCAGCGGAAGTCGCTGATGTGAAGATGTTCTTTGAAGGACAACTCGCCGAACTGACAGGGCGGTCAGTGCGCATCAACCTCGAGGGGAATACGGTTTTCACTCGACCGGATTCGAAAGGTCTTGCATTCTTGGTCTCTTTAACCATGGTGCTTGTCCTTCTACTTGCAGGATTATTTGTCGTTCCGCTGCTCATGGTTGAGGAGAAGCGGACAAAAACTGTCGACTCATTATTGGTGTCGCCTGCAGGTCCAAATCACTTAGTAGTAGGCAAGGCTCTCTCGGGATTGTTCTATATGTTGGCAGCGGCGACGCTTGTTTTAGTGCTGAATACACACTTGATCACCCATTGGTGGTTGGCCATTCTGACAGTCCTGTGTGGGTCTCTCTTTGCCGTAGCTGTTGGATTGCTTGTCGGGAGCATCTTTGAGGTGAGGCAGCAATTGAGAATCTGGAGCTTTGTACTGGCAAGTGTATTGGCGATTCCCGTGTTCATCAGCATTATGGAAGAGATCCTTCCGAAGGGTCTCGTGACCATCATGCAATTCCTGCCCCCGGTCGCATTCACAAAAGTCCTCCGGGCATCTTTCTCGGCCAGCGCACCCATTGGGACCTTCGCGCCGGGATTGGCGATCATTATTGGGGCGACCGTATTGGTTAATGGAATCATGGTGTGGGTACTTCGACGGTCGGATAAGTAGCGATCAGCGATCAGCATTCAACTTTCAGCTATCATGATGAACCATAATGCTGATCGCTGACATCTAAAAGCATCATGAAGAGTTATTAGTAGGAAAGATTGTGATGACGAAAAGAGCTCGTGGGCGACTTACGGAAAACGTTCGAATCTTGTGGGTATTGGTGTCCAAGGACATCGTGGGCACGGTCAGGAACAAAAACACCCTGGGCGTCCTTTTACCAACGCTCTTCCTCGTCGTCTTCTATCGGGCGATGCCGCTCTTCGTCTTCAAGGAGGAGCAACCTACCGTCCTCTTATACGATGCCGGTCAATCGAGGCTTACAGAGGCAATGAGAGGCAGTCCCAACTTGAGTTTGTATGAATATCCCTCTCAAGCGGTAATGGAGGAGAAGCTGGCGGTTGGCGGCGACGAAGAGGAGATCGGATTGGTGATCCCGGCAAACTTAGACGAGTTGTTGGATGCCGGGGATCAGCTTGAACTGGAAGGGTATGTGCTCAACTGGGTGAGCGACTCCGCAGCTCAATTCATGAAATCCTATATGGAGGAGGAAATTGCTGATTTGGTGGAGCAGCCCGTTCAGATCAACGTCGAAGAGAACACTGTTTATGTAAGGCCGGATTCATTCGGCTTCCCATTCTTCACCGCTGAGGGATTGATCATTGTCATCATGATGATCGGTGTTTCACTCACGCCAAATCTGATCTTCGAGGAAAAGCAAAGCAAGACCATGGATGCGCTCATGGTCTCACCGGCCAACGACACATTGATCATCGTCGCTAAGTCCTTGACAGGTCTTTTCTACTGCTTCGCAGCGGGTGCTCTGGTCTTGGCGCTGAGCATTCCTTTACTGATGCATTGGGGATTGACGATCCTCACGGTTCTTGTAGGATCGCTTTTCGCAGTCTCGTTGGGTCTATTCTTCGGCAGCATTTTTGAAGTAAGGCAACAGATGATGATTTGGGGATTCACTGCGTTCGCGGTTCTACTAATCCCCACTTTCTTGACCATCCTTGAACCTCTGGTCCCAGTAGTTCTCGTGGACATCATGCAGTGGATTCCGACGGTGGCCTTGCTTAATGTCGTGCGAGGTTCGCTCGCGGAGAGTGCCCCTTTTATCCAGTATGGTCCATGGCTGCTCTTGGTTCTCGGGTATACGGTTCTGATTTTAGGGGCCGTGGTTTGGATCAATCGGAGGGCGGAGAGGTGATGAACAAGGACGAAGGACCAACGACCAACGACGAAGGACCATTGGCCTGCGGTAGTGATTAGCTTGCTGATGTTTGTAAGGAGAGAAAAGGATGAGCGGAACCAACAGTGCGAGCATTGGTGAACAAATACGCATCACCTGGGCTATTGCGCGGAAGGACATCGCAGATGCGATCAAGAACAAGACCACCATCTCGATTGCAGTTGGCGTGGCGTTGTTGATGCTGTCCGCGCAAGCGATGCCCCTGCTGCTGAAATTAAGGTCAGAACCTCGAGCTGTTTATTTCGACGAAGGCGAGTCTGTCCAGATGGATGGGATCTTGAAGAGCAGGGAGGTTGTGTTGAGCAAAGCCTCCTCCTTGGAAGAATTGGAGTCCACGTTGGGCGAATCGAGTGGTGCGCTGCTGGGCCTGGTGATACCAGCAAATTTTGATCAGGCTGCGGAGGTGGGAGAGCAAATTGAACTTGACGGATTTTTCGTCCATTTCGCTGGTGCTTCAGACAAGACAAAGGCTGTCGCCTACTTTGAACAAGAGCTCAGCGAGAGGATTGGCATAGCGGTGAAGATCAACCATGAGGAAAACATCGTATATCCAGGACTCGAATCCGATGGTCAGCCGTTTATGGTCTCGTTGTCGATGATTGTTGTGATCCTGACGATTGGCGCCTTACTCGTCCCCATCCTTATGATGGAGGAAAAAGAAAAGCACACGATGGAGGCCCTGATGGTCTCACCCGCAAGTTACAGCCAGATTGTGGCTGGGAAGGCGGTCGCAGGCCTTTTTTACTGCATAACGGCTGCTGCGGTGGTGCTGCTCATGAATTTCTTGATGATCAACCTATGGGGGCTTGCGCTTCTCGCTGTGCTCGCAGGTGCATTGTTCACTGTGGCGATCGGGCTTTTGTTGGGGACAGTACTCGATAATCCGGTGACCTTGAACCTGTGGTTGGGCGTGATGCTCATCATCCTATTGATCCCAGTGTTTCTGGCGCAAGTAATGGGATCGAGGTTGCCGGAAGCTGTTAGCGCGCTCATCCCATGGCTGCCCTCCATGGCTATGTCGAAAGTTCTCCGAATCTCATTTTCACGCAGTTTCCCGTTGGATGCGGTGCTGCTGAATTTGGCGATCATTGCAGGGTTCGCTGTTGTGACACTAGCATTGGTTGTATGGCGGGTGCGGAGGATGGATCGGTGAGGGAAGCTGTCAGCGGTCAGCTTTCAGCATTCAGCTTTGGACTCATGCATTCTAAATTCAAATTGCACAGGTGAATCAGGTGAAAAAAGTAACTGGTGATACGCATGACGTGAACGTGAAGATAAGGGCGAAGTGGTTCATAATCTTGGTGCTCATTCCCATCCTACTGGTAGGTTGTAGCATGGGTACTGCATCTCCAACTTTGACGGTAGAGATGGTCGATATTGCATCGACAGATGAGCCAACTTATACGGATGTCTTGCAAGAGATCCGCCAGCCGAGATTTGAAAGCCGATCATGCCCATTTGAGGTTCCAGCAGGCGCTACGATCGAGTGCGGTTTCGTCTTTGTGCCAGAAGATCATTGGAATCCAGAAGGCTCTGAGCTTCGAATCTTCGTGGTCGTAATCAAAGATCAGGGAAGCGGGCATCTGCCTGATCCCGTAATGCTCCTTTCGGGAGGGCCGGGTGAGAAGACTGTAGAGAACACGATCGTACTTGCACAGATACTTGCTCCATTGCGCGCCAATCGAGACCTCATACTTTTCGATCAGCGGGGCGTCGGCTATTCGGAACCAGCGCTTGAGTGTCCGGAGTGGGAGGATGCGCAATTGGATCTCTTGGATGAAGCAGATCCCGAGATAGCTGTAAAAACCGTGTATGAGGCTTGGATGATCTGCAGGGATCGTCTCATCAGCGAAGGGCATAATCTTGCGCTCTACAACACACAGCAGAATGCCGCCGACGTCGATACCATCCGCCGTGCGCTCGGTTACGAGGAGGTAAACCTTTTTGGTGGATCTTATGGTTCGTTGCTGGCGCAAGCTGTCGTGCGTGATTATCCAGAAGGGATCCGAAGTGTGGTCATCGACTCGGTTCTACCTTTGGAGAAGAGTATCTTTGTGGAGGGTTCTGTAACAACGTCAAACGCGGTCCTACATTTGCTGGATGCCTGTGCAGCGGACGAGGCTTGTAGTGAAGCGTATCCAAATCTCCAGCAAGCGCTTTTTGAAGTCATTGACCGTTTGAATGTTGAACCAGTGCCGATCTCGATCACCAGTCCCGTCGATGGGACGAGTTACGAAGCATTGCTTACCGGTCGGACCGTCCTTTCCAACTTGATCATCTTCCTCTACAGCGCTCAAATTATCCCTGTGTTACCGCAGGCCATCTATGACGTTTATCAGGGCGACTATGAATTAATGACGGAGCTCAGCAGGCAGTCGCTGGCATATTATGGAGCGCTTAGCCGGGGCATGATGTTGTCAGTGGTTTGCACGGATGATCTCATCGGAAGGACTCCCAAGGATTTACTCGATATCCAGGCTGAGTTGCCATCGCAGCTTGTAGGTGATCTGGAGGATGATCTAATCAAGGAATATGGTATCTTCGGTCTCTGCAGCGAATGGCCGGTAGAGGAATCCGATCCTTCAGTCAAGGAACCATTAGTTAGTGACCTTCCTATCCTGATCTTGGCTGGCGAATTCGACCCGGTTACACCGCCTGAATACGGCCAGTTGGTTGCGGAGCATCTCGAGAATGCATACTTCTTCGAGTTCCCTGGTATAGGCCACAGCGTGGCCGTGTCTGATGAATGCGCCCGGCAGATCACGAGCGATTTTCTTGATGACCCCATGGTCGCACCCGGCGCGCTGTGTATTACCGAGATGATGGGCGTAGTTTTTGACCTGCCGCGTGAAGCCACAAATATTGTCCTGGAGCCTTTCTCGGATCCTGGACGGGGCTTTTCGGGCGTTGTGCCTGCAGGCTGGACAGAAGGGCCACCACTGAACTACACACGCGGACTCACAGCCCTTGATCCGACAACCTTTGTGCAGGACGCGGCGCCGATGTCTCAAGAGGCGTTGTTTGCTATCCTCGCACAACAGCTAGGATTTGATCCTGACCTTGAAAGCACCACGGTAATAGAGTTGGGCAGCTTTGAGTGGGATTTCTATGAATTCGTCATTCAAGGGTATCAAGTCGACCTGGCAATGACCTGGAATGGTGAGAAGACCTTCTTCGTTTTGTTGATTAGTGAAATGGATGAGGGTGAGATCTTACGGGAGCAGCTCCTCATGCCCGCGGTGGAAGCGCTCAAGTCGATAGACTAATGTCCTTCTGTTCCACAACTCTATTGTGCAAAGGAAAGGGTGATAAGTTGATAAGTCAAGGTGTCAAGAAGTAAATAAGTCAAGATGTCAATAAGTCGACACGTCAACCGACCACCGCTCATTTTCCTTCTGACTTATTGACATCTTGACTTATCAACCTATCTACGTATTGACCCATCAACTTTCACAACTGGGATGTCATACGCAGGTTCATCCGACTTTCCTCCCGACGTAAAGAAGATGGTCGGAGGCGCCATACAAAGTCGGTTCCTTCCCGAGCCGGTAATTCAAATCCACCCATGCATCCCATCCCTCACCCGTAAGGTCGTTAACCGTCTCTTCGTGACCAGCGACAATGCCCTCAACCCCGATAAGCAGAACCTTTGAGAATCTCGCTTCCTCCATCAGAGGCTCGATCTCATCCGGGTGGGTGAAGTATGCGTCGGGAAATGACTTGCCTTGTGTGTGTTTACCTGTCTCGAGGACGCTTAGCGAATAATCGCCATTGTCCGTGACCCATTCTGGCTCGAAAGCGGAGGCATAGCGGAATGGTGCAAAGCGCGTGATGAAAGCGGCGAAGAGGAGACAATCGGATTTCAGGATGCGATGGGCCTCGCCCAAAGCCATTAATCGCTCGTCAGGTGTTAGCAGGTGGTAGAGTGGGCCCATGAGGAGGACGGCATCAAATGATGAGTTTTCAATAGCCTCAAGTTTCAAAGCGCTGATGTGGTGGACAGCCGCGAACGTAATCCCTTCTCCTTGAGCTTTCTCTATCGCATAGTCAAGGCTAGCACTCGAGAGATCCGCAAGGGTGACTGTGTAACCTTTTTTTGCGAGCGCGATGGAGTACCGACCTGGCCCGCAGCCGATGTCTATGACTTGGGCCGGAGGTAGGGGTAGGTACTCATTAAGCACGCGCATCGTCACAGCAAATTCCGTGCGGTGACGTTCCAACCGATCCCACTCGAACTGGGGATCACTGTCATAGTGTTTCTCTACTCTGCTCATCGAATACCCTCAGCGTACGGTAATGACCGTTGCTCATTTCGAAGAACTCCCGCCAATATTCCCATGGTATGTCAGTTGAGTAGAAGTATAGATAACTGGGTTGTGGAGAGCCAATCCATTCCGGTGTGGGTAGGGTGTGAATAGCGGCTCAGGGCTTCAGGTCGAAATCGTACAGTTGTTGATAATTCCGGTCGACTGCAATGAGGATCTCACCATCGTCTCGATCATAGATGATCGACCAGATGGTGGCGGTGCCGCCTGACTGAGAGACTTCTTCTAAAAGATGCATACCTTCCATAGTGGTAAGGCTGCCTTCGGCCTCTTGTAACATTTCATAGGCGCGGCGATATCTCCAGCATGGTGCATCTGAGCCCTCAGGATGCGTCGTGGTGATCAAGAAATTGGTTGAAACCTGCCATGGCTCGCTGTCGCGGATGACGTGCATTTCGCCGTCTAAGAATTCGAGGATTGCGGAGTCCCCGTTTGAGTCAGCGATCAGGTAGTGCAGCGGAGGTGAGCCGAAATCAATGTTATAGCCCTGGAGCAATGCGATGGCCTCGTCAACATCTTTGGCATAGTCGAGCATTATGCGGATGGCGCCTAGAGAACCGATCGTGGTCTTTCCAGGATAATTGTTGTACTCGGCGCGTGATACTGCCATCATCCCCACTGCGAGGCCGTGTTCGTTCATCCCGTCAAATGGGAAATATGGCGTTTCGAGCAACCTGAGGCGGTCCGACAAGGTGGGAGAAATGTCTCTTTCGAATCCAAGGTAATGAAGGTCGACCATGGATACGGAGGCATATCCATCCGGGGGATCCGCGAAGAGCAGGAGTGCTGGATGGAAATACCAATCGAAGTTCCTGCCGAGGATCAAATCGCCCTCTGCTGCGGCGGCTGAAAAGACAGAGCAAGCCCAGGATGGTTCGAGCGATTCCGCTTCCAGTGAGGCAGACTCTCTGATTTCTTGCAGATACTCGAGGTAATCATAATCGCCAAAAAAGGTCATGACATAGAGTGGATAGTCATCGACCTTTTTGAAGCTAAGAAGTGTCCTTGCCTCATCGAGGAATGGGATCAGCAACAAGATAGCAATTACCAGCAGAGACCCGGGAGCGATTCCTAGTTTCTTCATCTTGGATGTTTCCACATTCCGACAACAAGAATACTACGGAAAGGCGTAGTCTGTTCACGGATTCTCGGGATTAGGAATCGGTTATCAGGTATCAGATATCAGCTTTTAGCTCATAGCTGTTAGCTTTTAGGTTTAGGCTCTCCGCTTTCAGCGGTCAGCTTTCAGCACTTGACATCAAATTCAATATTAGTCTCTAATCTCTAATCTCTAGTCTCTATCGCTTTGGCGCAGCCAAAGCGCCTAGTCTCTAGCCTCCAGTCTCCACTTCCTCCCCCGCCCTGTACTCGCGCTCCAGATTAGCGCGGATATCGGCCTCATCGAACCAGACTTCCTTGAGTTGGCGCTCAGCGAAAAGCGGGCTTTGGTCGTTGTAGTGTGGGGACTCCTCGTCCAATGGGGCGCTGCCGTATTGGTGAATACTGTATGAGTGCACCTCACCGTCGGGGTCCCATCGGATCAGAAGGACGTAGGAATCACCAATGAAGCCCTTCAGCCGTCCATCATCCTGTGGGTCGCCGTAGATCGCATGGAGCAGGTCGGGGCCACCTCCAAGCCCTAAGTCAGCGTCCCCGCGTATCAGCCGGTTCACTTCTTTCCAAGGTACGTCGATCCGGCCGAAGTTCTTCATCAGGGTATCAACCACAGTGGTGAAACTAGCGTTCGCTTCTGCAGGCGTCACCTCACTTCCGACCAAACCCGATCCTCGTATGCCGTCGGTGGTCTGGGCAAGGTCGTAAAAAGTGAGGATCGCGAGGGTCGCGCCAACGCTTTCCGGACTTGCTCGGAGATCCCATTCTTGTAACATCCCGACGGCTTCGCGCAGGTTGGGATCATCGGGTGTGGGGCTGTCGAGGATCATTTCTATAATTTTGGGCATGTCCGAATCCACAGAGTAGGACATGTCATATTTGTACTCAACAAACTCATCGAAGGTTATTGACTCGTCCGCGCTGAAGAGCTCCAGCGCGCGCAGGGCCCGGTTGGTCATTTGGGTTTCGATTCCGAGAGTGGGTGAGAAATCCTCGGGATCAATATTGCCAGAACCAACAGTCGTTTCATAAGGAGTGCTGTTGGCGTTTTGCAGGAACCCGGAGGGCGGATTGAGGATCTGTGGCAGGTCCTCGAATGGGAGGTACTCCGTCCACAGAGTCTCCGATGTGTCACCGGGTAAGTAGAGGCTCCAGTCGTAGCCCTCGGTGCGGATAGGCAGATCGGCGTTGTAAGCGTAGTAGATATTGCCATCCTTATCCGCGTAGTTGACATTGAAGCTGGAAAAACCATCATCGCGCAGCGCGTCAAGCCATTCTTCAAAGTTGGTGGCTTTGTTCATCCGGTATACCTGCTCGAAGATATTCACGATTCCGAAGCCGGCATACCTAAGGGCATAGGTGCCATGGTCTTGCCGTACCACTGGGCCATGGACCGACCAAAGCACCTCCTCTTCAAAGGTCCACTTGAAATTTCCTAGGAATTTTACTTCTATCGGTGCCGTCCGCACTTCCAGTTCCAGCCATTCTCCGTCGAATAGATATTGATTAGGATCATCGGGGTTGATTTCGAGGACGTAAATGTCCACTAGGTCAGGATGGTTCACAGTGAATGCCCAGCCGAGATTCCGGTTGTGGCCATGGAGGATCATCGGGCTTCCGGGGAAGATGCCGCCAACTGCATCCCAGCCTTCCTCGCTATGGACGTGCGCTTCATACCATGTGACCGCGCCCTGCCAGGGCTGATGTGAGTTTACGCCTAAATATGTGGAGCCGTCCGATGTGCGGCTTGGTCCGACGGTGAATGAGTTGGAGCCATAAGGATTGTCCATCTCGAAGGTGCTATCACCCAGGCGTGGAGAGATCTCCCTCTGGCGTTCGTCCTTATAGAGTTCCGCCAAATCACCGTCTAGCCCAAAGAAGAGGGGTGATTTGTGGATGGAGGCGGCAACGATGTCCTTTCCCTCAACAGGGAAGAGATCCGGAGAGAGAACCTCATTCTGGTGCAGCGCTGCGTAATGGTTGATGCCGGCAGCGTAAGCCTCAAGAACTACGCGAGTCTCCGGAGCCAGTTCTTTGAAGTAACCCGCGTGTACGACGTCCCAGATGCGGAAAAGCTGCACCATGTAGTCATTGGCAGCCGCATCACTACCATAAATGCTGGCGAGGACTCCTCGTGCGGCTGCGAGGGATTGTTGGATTGTGAGGAAGTCATCCTCAGCATTGGCGTATGCCAGTCCGTATGCGGTATCGGCGTCGGTCTTTCCGAAGACATGTGGCACTCCCCAGGTGTCGCGAAGTATGCGCGCATCGTATGGATCACCGGCATTGGCAAGGTGCGAAAGATCGATCCTTTGTGGCCAAATAATGATGACGACTGTGATGAGGATTAGAGCTAAAAGAACGCCGAGTATGAGTTTTGTGGGGATACGCAATAGCATGGGAAGTTTTTCTCCGTGGTAGGACAACGTGAATGGAGATAATCATACTCGATGTTAAGCGAGGTATGGGAATGGGATGAGAAGGGATCAGGAATCAGTAATCAGTAGACAGTAGACAGATACCAGAGATTTGAGACTAGAGATTGGAGACTGGGGACGAATGGCGAAGGACTAACGACGAACGACTGATGACCTATTGTTCTCGAGTATCTCTTCCTTCCTAATTCCATTTCCAGGTCTTTCCTCCTTTGTCCTTCGTCGTTGGTCCTTCGTCCCTGACTTCCCAATTCCCGATCCCGGATTATTGTTCCCTGATCACTTATTGACGTATTGACATATCAACCTATTGACCGTTTTTACTTATCGCTTAAAGCTAACAGCTAATAGCTAACCGCTAAGAGCTGAAAGCTGACCTCAGAAAGCTGAGAGCTAACCGCTAACCGCTAACCGCGCTCATTAGCTTCTTGTTAACTGCCAACAAAGCGACGACCATACCCAAGAATATCGCTGGGAAGAGTGCCCGATCGAAATTGATCTCTAGAATGAATGGGAAATTCGGTCTGCTGTAAGACGCAACAAAGAAAAGTCCAATGGGAACCAATAGTGCGAGGATGCTCACACATAAAAAGGAGAATGTTATTGGATTGTGGCGCGGCAGTAAATTCCTCGAACGCCAGATTAAGAGGATGAGGATCAGTGGAAATAGTAAACCCCAAACTGTCAGTGTGACCGCCCGCTTTGCCACAAAGGTCAGAATCGAGGCCAAAGCTTCAATGGCCAACGAGCCTTCTGCGATCTCTTTCCTGAATACTCGAGTGACCCCCCAAACCTGGTCGTTGGACAAGTGTTCAGCGCCAAAGATTAACCAGACACCAACGATGAGTAAAGTAGGTATAAACAACGGCATTATTCGTAAGCCCTTGTGGCCAGAGAGCCAATAGATCAAGACCAATGAGGTTTGGATGATCAGCACAAATCCGATCCCTTCTGGTCTCGTCCAGCCAGCCAAAACAAGCATGATCCCGCCCATGAGCAGGGACCTTGGTTTATTCTCGAACAGTCCATCGACGCACCACAACGTTCCAAGGACCAAATAAGTTGTGAATGGCAGATTGGCGAAGCCAACAGTGGAATGCAGGAAAATATGCGGAGCTGACAGGAGGAGTAGAGGTCCAAGAGACGCAAGGAGAACAGGTACATCTCGTTGGCGAAGGAATCGATAACATCCTAGAAGTATCGAAAGGGCAAAGAGGGGGAACAGGAGTTTCGATCCTGGCAAAATATCTCCGGAGGTAAGCCTGAACAATGCGATCTGGAGCGGAAGGTTAAGTGGATAGGCTAATCCATGACCGCCCCAATCCTTCCCTACTAAGATTGATCCTGCATCAGCAATTGCGTATCATTTTAGGCTCCAATTTGCAATTGCATCGTATGTGGAATATGCACGCCCAACCGAGAGAATGTCTGCGAGAGATAGGGTTAAAAGGATCGCAGCCCAGGCGATTCTTTGCCACCAGTCTTTCCCTCGAAATCCAATGGCATTTTCGCTACCGATGAGCTGATGCGACAAATCACGGGTGGTCCTTCGGGTTTGGAAGAGGAGTAGCATGGAGAGTGCTAGAAGTACAGCAAAGGTTATGGTTACGGTCATCAGTGAAAGAGGAACTCCAGTCCAGGAGATCAAGAACATAAACCAGGATAAGATGCCTCCTCCCAAAGGTACTGAGAAGATGATGAGATCTATCCAACTAGCTTGCCCGAGAATGATGGTTTTAATGACCGCGCCGAATAGGAAGAGACCACCAATTACGAGCATGTCGATCAATCCGGCTCGAACAAGATCGGAACCGCTCACATCCACAACTGGTTGCTCGACCGCGACATATGATTCAGGTGTGTAAATACCGTGATACCAGCCGGTATCTTGCTTGTAAGGGATGAAGTCTTTTCCCGGGGCGATGACTTCACTTGGAGGGAATTCTCCAATGGATGGGATAAAGTGGTTAGAGGCTTGCAAACAGCGAATGCAGATGTCCGAATACTCCTGAACATCCGTTGCCCTATCGCATTGGCATGAGATGATCCGTCGAGGCATGAGGAAGAATTGGAGGATGTTTTGTTGGGAAAACCAATCTGCATTTGGTGGAATTACGATGCTCGCGTCCGTAGGGGTTATTGAGGCAATGAAATCCATGAACTCAGTACCGCGATTGCCGATAAGGAAGAATCCGCTCCGCTTAATGGCGGATGTTGTCCGTGCGCGCCACACGCGCTTTGACCATAGTAGGCCATAATCTGAGACAACAATGAAGATTTGGGACAACACTATCGGCCCAAGCAGGATGAGAATCAGCTTTCTTCTATTCTGCTGATTAGATAGCATTTTTCTCAAATAGTATTTCAATCACTGGTGGATCGTTATTCCCACGACGCGGTCGTCAAGTGTTGATCGAAGCTCATTACGCTCGTCGTTTGATCTTCATTTGCGGCGTACTCTTGAACGAGATCCTTTCCAAACCGCATCATGTCGTGGATATGGGTGTATAGAAAGCGGCTATTTCTGCCGGTGAGTTTCAAGTTGGCGTAACGACTTAGGTAGGCCTTGAGTTGAGTCACTTTCTCATCGAAGCCTACTTCCAAGACTGGATATGCATTATGAAGACGGATGACCTCCTCGCCAAGGATCTCATCCTCATTGATCCATCCCAGGCGAAACAGATCGGATCTCGTCAGCGCTGTCATGCTCGCATCATCAGCATTCCATACCGCATCCGTGGCGCTGCATGGAAACTCGACGCAAAGCGCCGTTTCTCCTGCTGGCGCCATGAACGAGCTTCTGTTCTTCGGTTCGTAGATCCGCGTAAAAGGAATCTCAGGGTCTGGAAAGTATACGGAAGCGTATTTTGTTATTGAATCTCGGCTCAGTAGCAGCACAACAATGACGAGGTTTCTAAATTCTAACTCCTGCGCCATCGCGAGGATTTCTGGCTCAGGTTGAGGGTCCATCAGTTGGAGGAAGAGTGGAAGTGGCAGCGTGTTGACTACTTGGTCTACCTCGATTTGCTCGTCATCATTTATCTCGATCGCTTCGACCCTCATGTGATCGTGGAGAACTTTCGTTACTCTTGATTCCGTTCGTATGTTTTCAGCGCCACAAACCTCCGCAAGCTTATCCACGATCACCCCGATGCCCATCTTTGGATAGTAGAATGAGCCTTCAAGGTGGTTAGGATTCGACTGCTTACCTGTAATGGCCTCCCTCAGAAAGGTTTGCAAATCCAAGCCCTTCAGTCTTTGGCCGGAGATCGTCGGCGATAGTGTCGAGCAGGGACGGCCCCACAGTTTCTCGGTGTAATTAAGCAGGAATCCTTCGGCGATGGTTCTTCCATAAGCGTGAACCGCGAGGCTTTCGAAATTCTCCTCCCCACTGGTCTTGCTCAGCCTCGCAGCTACCAACTCAAAGCCAGCTTTTAGAAAGGTAGGCAATCCTAGCTTAACCAACAGATCCAATGGTGCTAGTGGGAAATCGATATACCTGTCTAGGTGATAGACCTGGCTTGAAACATCGATCTTCTTGAGGTCTTCGCCGAGGAGGTTGATGACTTCTCTGGTTATTTCATGGTCTTTATCGTGAAACCGGTGGGCCCCTGAATCGAATCGAAATCCATCGCGCTGCAGCGTGATGGCATTACCGCCAGTGCGTTCTTTCGCCTCAAGTATGGAGAATGGTATACCTTTCTTCTGAAGAAAGTATCCCGCAGCAAGGCCTGCTGGACCGCCGCCCAATATTGTGATATACGGAGATTTATTCACGAATGTGCTTCCTTGAGCTCACCGGTTTGGATAGGATGCCAGGTTGATCAAAGGATTCTAACAAGAATATGCATATCTTCATCATCGTTCTGGGCATTCCTCTGGCAGTATGGATTTGTTCCTACCTCTACTTGTCGCGCTATTACAAGAAATGGAATCTCATGAATGTCAAGGTCCATGAGACAGGAAACTATACTCTCCTGCAGACGATCTTCTATTTCAACCACTTTTTAAGAGAGATCGTTATCGACACACTCTATGTGCTATGCATCTTCTGGGTTTGTACCGTGGTACTTCTCGATAACAGTCTGATGGCGAGAGGTGACCATTTTAGCATTTTTCTGTTCGCATTCGTGGGTTTCATGCTGATCGTGGTTGTTGGTAGCATCAACAAGGTGGGCCTCAGGGCGACACTGTATGATTTCCTTCAGTTCAGGGAATTGGATACAGTTGTCAGTTTCGGTTCACATTGGCAAATGCATTTCCTGAGTACGCTGACCATGTTGCTTCTCATCATCATTCCGGCGACCTTTTTTGAGATTCAATCGTGGACGTTGATCCTATTTGTTTTCATGATGTTTGGGTTGTTGTCCGTAGTGTTTCGAACGGGCGTGAGGGCGGTTTCAGATCCGCGTTGGGTGCTGCATGGGGGCAGGGAAATTGTGACGTATATCCTCATTGCAGCTTTGCCTTTTCTGGCACCACTAGCCACACAAGTTGACATAGGCCAAATCCAATCAACATTTCTAACAGTATTCTTGGGAAGTGTACTCTTTGTGATTTTTGGATATTTCCTGTTAGTTTTCGCCAAGTCAGATATAAGAGGATTGGCCCAGGGGGATTTCAATAGCGCCTATCTCATCGCTTCACACTTTTTTGAGCATGTGCTTGACTATGTGTATATGTTCTTGTTGTTGGGCCTTCTCATCAGCTGGCACCAATCGAGCATTTCTCCTATCTGATCTTGCATTTCAGGTGGGTGTTGAATGGGCCTACTTCCCTTTGCGGCGAAGGCTCCATATGAGGTAATAAATCCCTCCTACTAGTGCGCCTGAAAGTCGGCTCACAAAGACACCGATGCCCAATGCCACGGCGATACCTGCTGGCACCCCCATAGGTTCAAGCAGCGCCTGATAGCCCGCCTCACGAAGGCCCAGCCCACCGATGGTGGGAAAGAGCAAGCTGAGATTGACAATGGGGGCGAAGATGAAGAACAATCCTAGGCTCAGCCCAATACCCACGGCTAGTGCAACCAGGAAATGGTTGAGTGCAGTTAGTGATGTATTGAAAACCGAGAGCGCAATGGCAATCCTAATGGAGGAGGGTGTGCATCCGGTGAGAGTTTGGTAGAGATCGCCCAACCACCCCTCACCAGTTGGTGGGATTCGAGATGGAAGATATCCGCAAAACCAACGAACCAACCGACCATGCAGGATCAAGAAAATGAGGATAAGTCCTAGGAGAGCGATTGCCAAAAGCACCAAGAATGTTTTCTGGGGGAGCAATTTATAACCGATCATCAGCGCGATGAGCGCCACAAGCATCATCCCTGAAAGTCCGAGCATTCGGTCCAAAAGGACAACGCCAGCTGAGATCGCCTTTGAGTTTTCATCATCGGATTCGACGACACGAAGAACATCCCCGGCATAACCAGTTGGCAGCGCGCCACTGAAGAATTCACCACTGTATGTGAGTCCCAAGGTTTGCCCAAGTTGGGCCTCAACGCCTGAACCGCGCCGCAAGATCCACCAACGTATTCCGCGGATAATTACGCCGAGTTGAAAGGCTAACATGGATAAGATCAGGAACCATAGGTCGACCTGTCTTAATGTGTTCAGCACTTCCGAAGCACCCGCGCGGAAGAGGATCCACGAGAGCAGGAGTACAGTTACAGCGATCCTTAGAAGATTGAAGATTCGGTGCCTCATGCAGGATTCACCAGAGAGTAATTGTGAATTTTACGATTTTGCCTTAACTTGAGCGTTTTGCGATTCCAGCCTGAACATTACACCGCCACTTTCACGCCCAGGAACACATCGCAAGTTCCTGGTTCTAACTCACTGTGTTCGAAAGGGATTGTCCGGGCGTCGAAACCCACATCGTACATTATTCGAATCCAATCTGTCTCTTTAAATAACCCGCATACATGGCGATCGTACTCACAGCGTACTTGATCATTCTCGTCACGCAGCAGATATGCGAATTCGGCAAGATAGGTCGTGTCGGTGGGGTCTGGGTCCCAGACCCATTCGAGGTACCGCAGGCTCCGCCCTTCACCATCATGCCCGCCATGTTTAGTGTATGGGCGGAAGGTTTCCAGGGTGTTGTCGGGGGCAAAGAGCGCCACACCTCCCGGTTTGCAGTGAAAATACGCGGTCTGGATGGCGCGAGCGAGGTCGGCCCCTGTAGTCATGTAAACAATGGCGTCGTGGATAAAGACCGCATCAAATGTTCGATCTAGCCGGGTGGTGCGCATATCGCCCTGAATGTGTTCACACTCAGGATTGAGTTGACGGCTGACGCTGAGCATCCCTGGGGAGAGGTCCACCAGGGTCATCTGGAAATAGTGTTTCATGTGGGAGGCGTTGTTCCCTCCACCTGAGCCCAACTCGAGCAATGTTTCGGGAGTCGTCTTGGAGGCTTCGGTAATGACTTTCCAGTAGAACTCCGCCTCCTCAGCATAGTCCTCCGGCGTCGAAAGGATGGGCCACCATGAGGAAAATTCATCGTAGAGCCTTGGGAGAGAATATTCGTTGTTCATGCGGGTCATCTCCAGAGAGAATGATGAAGGCGTTGATAGGTCAACGTGTCAAAAAGTTGATGAGTTGATAAGTCAATACGTCAAAGAGTGATCAGGAATCAGTTAATCAGGGACCAGGAATCAGTTAATCATTTAACAAGTCAAAAAGTTAAAAAGTCAAAAGGTCAAGAGGTGATCTCTAATCTCTAATCTCCAATCTCTATTCTTTGTCATCTGACTACTGTCTACTTCTCCGCCACAAAGATACCCGGATCCTTTGCGATGAATACCGCGCCCCGCGTACATATCTCGTCATTGATCGCAGCTCGAAACTCCTCCAGCTTATCGGCATGTTTTCGGAGGATATCGGCCACATCTGCCATCGACAAGACATAATCGATCAACGGTTGTGAATGTGCAACGCGCAGTGAGTCTTCATAGCGGACGATGCTGACTTTCTGGAAGTATTTCTCAATCTGCTCGCGTCCGTTCTCGAGGCTAAAAGGAAGTTCATGAGTGGTGAGTGCTTCATTCAGGCCGAGAGCATTCATGGGATCGAGGTTTTGAATCATCTTCCACAAGGCTTGCATATGGGCTTTGCCATTGGTTGCGGCAACGAGCCGTCCATTGGGGCGCAGGATGCGGTGGATCTCGGAGAGGGCACCGTCACGGTTGGGAACATGGTAGAGCATGTGGTTTGCGATGACGGTATCGAATTGATTTGAAGGAAATGGGATCCTTTGAGCATCGGCAGCTGTCATTGGGAATGAAATTCGATAAGCCATAAGCCGACTACGAGCGCGCTCCAACATGCCAGTCGACAGATCGGAGAGCGTGATAGTCCAATGATCAGGAATTCCAGCAGCGTTCTTCACCCAGAGATCCCCGGGACCGCAGCCCAGGTCGAGGATTCGCTGGTGCTTTTGAGCGCCGATGTGCTCGAACGTCCATCGGTAGAATCCAAGTTTGTTCGTACTGAAATTTTCGTGCAGGTAGATGCGGGCATCTAGGTTTGATGAGTCTTTGTATTGTTCTGACCGCAAGTATTCTGGATTTGTAAGATACTTTTTGCGCATGGATCTTCTCTTCTATCGGGGCAAGCGGATCCACAATAGATTTGGCCGTCGACGGTTTCCCCGGTGAAGACACATTCGATTCATTCCCAGAAATCCTTCGCAAAACCAACCGATCCACGACCAAGTCTTAAACAAGATTAAAATCCTCGCCTGGCTTTGCGAGCTCAAAAGATACAGTGAACCGGTCCGCGCTTTTGCGAGTTATCGTGTATCGCCTCCGCGTGCCTTGGGGACGATCGGCAATCATGGTTTTACATCAGACACACATCGAAAGCCAATGTATGTGCTGCGGTAATTCGATACGACGACGAGGCGGTTCGAGATGCGGAGGCCGTAATTATCATCGAGCCAACTGCCGCCGAGTGAGCCGGCAAGACCGTCTGTCTTGGCGTCGGAAGGAAATTGGAAGGCGGAGCCTTCATAATAGTTCTCGGGATACCAATCCTTCACCCACTCCCAGACGTTCCCGGACATGTCCATGGCGCCAACCCAACTTGCCCCGTTTGGATAACTGCCCACAGGAGCAGTTCGCACAGAACCATCATCATAGTTTGTGTTCTTGAATGGGTACGGGCATTGTTTATCGCAGAAGTTTGCTTCGCCCATCGCAAATTCATTCCCCCACGGGTAGATCAACCCCTGGGCACCACCAGCAGCGTAGCGCCACTCCTCCTCGCTGGGCAGCCGACCATCAACCCATCCACAGTAGGCTTCTGCATCACCCTTTGAGACAGCGACTGCAGGGTAATTCGGCCTTTTGAATGCCAGGTCATATTCATATGGCGTTTCCTGACAGACACCCGCCTCGATACAGCGCGAATATTGAGCATTTGATACTTCAAGTTGATCGATCCAAAAGTCATCCAGGTACATTTCCAATGGAGGGTTCGCATCCATATTCAGAGCTATTTCGCCAGCGTATTGGCCAACAGGGAAAATACCCGCAGGAACTTGGAGCATCAACATTTCGTCGATGGCACGAAGTTCCTTCGCGATTTTTACTTCAATATCACTTGGCGTCGATGTGACCGTAGGTGCAGTTTTGTGAGGCTGTTGTGTGACCGAGGAATCGATCTCATTAACGGCTTTTACAGCCGTTAGTTCATTCATTGAGCAAGCTTGTAGGAAGCAGCTTGTCACCAGGACCATGGATACAAGCCGGATACAGAGCCACACTGTGTATTGGAATGGGTTCGTCTGCTTTTTCCTTGGCATAGCGTGCAAGGCGCCTCGCACTTCCACTGCTACAGGTTGTGAAAGTACAGATGAAAGTTAAATGATTCTATTTCCTATTCCTCAGAATGATTCAATTGCTGGGTTTCCAACCAATCCTTGACTGCTGGCCCGGTCCCAAAAGGCCAAGGTCGAAGTTTCTCGGGGGAGACGGGCTTGACCTCTTCGAGTTCTTCACCCAACTGTATCTCTCCTTGTGCATGTACGTGGAATGCGAGGATGATTTGATTTCTCTCGAAGAAGGAGTAGTTTCCAATGAAGTCGACGATCTCGCCCTCCAGTCCCAATTCCTCCCGGACCTCTCGCAGAATGCTCTCTTCAGGAGTCTCATCTTTCTCGAGGAAGCCCGCGATCAGGCCAAAGATTTTCTCTGGCCAACCCTTATTCCTTACAAGGATGACATGGTCGTAAAGCTCCACGATGGCGGCTACTACGGGAGTAGGATTGTCCCAATGGACGAAATCGCATGAAGCAGAAGTGCACTTCAGGCGCTCTCTGCCGTCCACTTCGGCATGCACTAGATCGTTGTTACCACATTGTGGGCAATACTCCATAGCTGTGGCTCCTCATACTTCATCGCGAGCCTAGCAGAACAGCCAAGGAATTGCAACGAACGGGCGTATCCACGCGACCCCATGAGTCAACCTCATGTGTAGTGGGTTGTTTATGGGAGCATTAGCTCGATGCAATGTGGTTCTTTAGTATGAAAAAAGAGCGTCGGGGCACGCTATTCTGTGCCCCAACCTTACTTGCCTGGTTGCATCAAGGATTGTCGAACCACCGGTCAGATATCAGTGGTCCTCGTGATGCGGAATTCAGGAGGCAGGCTCCAACTCAAGTTCCTCCAGCGCCTTCAACTCCCTGTATGTCAGCGTCCATGTGCTGGAGACATAGACCTCCCGCAGCCCTCCAATGAAACCCATTGGAACCATTATCACCAGGAGGAAAACACCGAAGCCAACCAGTCCACCCGCGATCCACTGCGTTGCAGTTTCGGCGAAAAGGCCGGTCAGACCGCCAACCGCGAGACCGACAGCTCCACCGGTGAGCAATGCGATTAAGATCAGGAAGAGGACAATGGGGAAGACCACGATAGCCAGGCCGATGTTGATGCCGGCAATGATAAGCCACATCACCCCCACGTCCCGTATGTTTTGTCGCACCATTGCGTAGCCGTGTCGGATGGATTCGATCACCCCGAGGTTTCGAAGCGCGCAGACTCGCCATGAGAAGTCTTTCATCAATCCGACCGCCACAGCAACGACGATCACCAGGAAGATCCAAAGGAAGAAGAAACCGATGGTTGCGATGACGCCGATCACACCCAGTGCCACCACCCTGGTGCCTAACAGCAGCAGTGGTGCAAGGGTCAGCATAAAGAGCGCTCCAAGGAAGATGAAGACCGGGATGAAGAACACCAGGTCGATGAGGAAGAGCCGCAACGCTGCGCGCGACCAACCCAATCGGAACCCAGCTCTCACGCCGCGTCGTTCCCCGCTTTCTTCGTAGTCATCCACCATGCGTATAAGCGCGGTCTCACTCACATAGCGCAGGATTATTCCCACGATGACCAGAAACAGGATGAAGCAGAAGCACAGGAAGACGATGGTTATTACCGTATCCCTGATCTCTGCCGGGGTAACTTCTTCGAAGAGCTTGTTAAGTTCTTCGATATTTTTCTCGAACTCTTCCCCAAACTCTTCCCCAAAATCCCAGGTGAAGTCATCCGATGGTGTGATTTGGATAAGCGGGTTCGTCTCGTCACCGCTGAATTGGTATGAGGACGTTTGCCACGGTGAGGTAGTGGTCAGCGCCAGCAGGATACCGAAAAGCCACAGCGCCCGATAGTTCCATAGGATGTGCCAGGCTCGTTTCAATACTTTCGTGTGGTCCATGATTCTTATCCTCCGTTTATTGTCTGTAAATTAGCCGTCGATGCAGGTTGTGGATTGGCGCCAGCTGGTCGACCTGTTAAGGGCACTCGCCTCCCCAGCAACTGCGTCATAAGCTCTGCGAAAGTACACCAATGGATGTCGATCCCGAAACGAACTACAAAACTCCATAGTGAATATCACAGCGAAATCCTTCATCATTTGGCCTGTCTTTCTTGATGCTGGCGGCGTACCCACCAACTGGCCAACCAGCTCCAGTAACATAGGCCGATCGCTAGTGTCAGTAACAAATTCAAAGTAATACTCCAGCCCAATGAGCCACCGCTGCGAAAGGGGCCCAAAACCGTTTGGCCAAGATCGGAAAGCACACCGGCGGAGGGACCAAAGATCTCTACAAGCCAGTCCCCATTTATGGTCGAGACGAGATTACCGATTGGATCTCCAATGATGCCCAGGTTCATTACGAGCATGACTGCGCCAGAAATCAAGAACACGATTTGAATGAAGACCAACGCACCTAGCAGGCCGAATGGTGTAAGCTGCCAGCCGAGGTGAAGCGTTCTGCGCCAGACCGGTTGCTCAGGTGCTGGACCCAGACGCAGCCCGACTCGGGCAACAAAGCGCTCAGCAGGAGTGAGGTTCTCTAGAGCAGGGCTTTGTGATAAGTAGCTGGAGAGTGTTTGCAGTGCTTCTAGCTCTGCTCGACATGTTTCACATTTGCCCAGGTGGTTTTCCACCTGGTGCAGTCTGAGCCCCCTCAACTCACCATCGTGATATGCTTCCAATCGATCCATGACATGCTCGTTCATCATCCCTCCAGAATCTGATTCAGAGACTTCCGTAGTTGATTTCGAGCGTAGTTCAACCTTGACATCACCGTACCCGTGGGGATATCCAGGGTTTCAGCGATCTCCTTGTATGAAAAGCCTTCATACTCACGCAACACCAACACCGCACGGCTGGAAGGAGCTAGTCTCAGGACGGCTTCCCGGACCTGCTCGCCAGTTTCTTTCGTTTCCAACTGAGCTTCAGGCCCTTCATCCTGGCTTCTTATGGTGATCGCGTCCACGTCAAGCACCTCTCGTTCGCGGCGAATCGCATCTAAAGCAGCGTTGGTGGCGATTCTGTAGAGCCAGTTGCGGAATGGGGACTTTGGCTTGTAGCTCTGGAGTTTTTGCCAGGCGCGGATGAATGTCTCTTGTGCCGTGTCTTCTGCCGAGTAGGTGTCTCCATACATCCGGTATAACAAGTTGATTACTCCATTTCGGTGAATGCGGACCAGTTCGCAGAATGCTACTTTGTCTCCTTGTTGGGCCGACAAAACTAGGTCGAGTTCGTTTTCCCAGGAGAGTTCTGGTAAGTCGGTCACTCCGCCCCCGAATTTCCTTCTACTTTATCAACGAGAATGGATGCATTTTTATTCGGTCTTAGTCCTACGTATAGCTTAGTAAATCACCAGTCTTTGGGGAATACAAAACTTCGAGGGACCCTCATCCCAACCCCTCGCCCTTTCAGGGAGAGGGACAGAAGCGCTTCGCTCACTCCGTTCCTCAGAATGAAAACGGGGCATGTCATTCTGAGGGCGCCGGCAGGCGACCGAAGAATCTCGTTTTGCATCAGGATCGTCCCTCCACTCCCAAAAACGAGATTCTTCGTCGCACCGGTCGCTTCGCTCCCTCTGCTCCTCAGAATGAAGCTAACCAAAGAGGACTCAGATAACATCAACTTTGCAATCAAGGCCTCACTACCTATAATCCACGTGTGATGAGTAATTGGTACTCTGGAATCAGTAAACCAGGGATCAGGCAACAGGTCGATGTGTTGATAAATAAAACTACAAGGCATAATCCTTGACGTATTGACTGATTGACTGATTAACTGATTTCCTGATAACTGATCACTTTTTACGTTATGACCCATTCACTGACTCATTAGATCGAGAACCCAGAATCGAGCAGACTCCATGAAAATCATACACATTGTTCCTCACACCCATTGGGACCGGGAGTGGTATTTACCATTTCAGAGCTTCCGAATAAAGCTCGTGCATCTGATTGATGCTCTCCTCGATATCCTCGATCAAGATCCGGACTTTAGCCATTTCACCATGGACGGACAGACGATCGTCATTGAAGACTATTTGGAAATACGCCCAGAGCGCGAAGCAGACCTCATTCGCCACATACGCTCTGGCCGCCTCATTATTGGTCCCTGGTACATTCTTCCGGACGAGTTCCTCGTTAGCCCGGAAGCTACGGTGCGGAATCTCCTGCAAGGCGGAAAAATGTGCGCACGCATTGGCAAAGGCATGGAGGTCGGCTATCTCCCGGATCCATTCGGACACATCAGCCAGATGCCACAGATCTTGCAGGGTTTCGGCATTGAAACAGCGGCATTCCGGCGAGGCCTGTCAGATGAGCCTTGTGAACTCTGGTGGGAGGCTCCAGATGGATCGCGTGTCCTGACTGCCTATTTGCGCGACGGATATGACAACGCTGCACAAATACCTTCGACCCAGACTCGCTTCCTGGAATTTGTGCGGGAACGGCGGGATTCACTTATCCCAAATAGCGCAGTCAGGCACCTGCTGCTGCTTAATGGCACCGATCACCAGGAAGCGCAACCGTGGCTCACCTCGTTGTTGAAGAATTCATGGCTGGAGGACGATAGGATGTTCATCTCAACCCTTCCAGCATACCTGGAAGCAGTTCAGCGGCAGGTAGTAGAAGAGGATCTTTCGCTGCCCGTGGTCCATGGTGAATTGCGCGATCAGCGCCGGCACCACTTACTGCCCGGAGTGCTCTCTAGCCGTACCTGGATCAAGCAGCGTAACCATACATGCGAGGTCCTGTTGGAGCGTTGGGCGGAACCATTTTCTGCCTGGGCCGAACTCATGCTCGGTGATCTACCCGATCGCACTGTCTTAACGGGACATATCGCGACGCCACGCGTGCGCCAACCAGTGGCGTTACTGGAGGAAGCATGGCGCCTGCTGCTCCAGTGCCATCCTCACGACTCGATCTGCGGGTGCTCGGCGGATCAGGTGCATGAGGAGATGAGGGCGCGCTTCGACCAGGTCGAGCAGATTGGGGAAGAAATCACGCGTCAGAGCCTCACAGCCTTGGCGGAAGCCGTGGATACAACGTCCCTGCGAGAAAGCGGCGCGCGCTGTGCCATCGTGGTCTTCAATCCAGACTCTCAACCGCGCACAGACCTTGTTGAGGCCACTTTCGAAGTCCCTGCAGGGGTCGAACATGTTGAGGTTGTGGATGAGCAGGGACAGATACATCCTCATCGAACGCACGATGACCCTGTGCGGACGTTGGCTGAATTGGACCTCGATCCGGAATCGCTTTTACAGCTATTAGGCACGATTGAGGATGGACGCGTCCAAGGGGCAGCAGTCGTGGAAATGACGACAGTGCAAGCTTCAGAGCAGGCTCAGATCGTTGTTGTCTTGTCCGAGGATGCAGAACCAGATGTAGTTGAGATACAGCGAGGCTATGAGGAGATCGAGAAGTTGGTCGCGGACGGGAAGGTGAAGCACTTCAGATTGCATGCTCGCTTCGTTCATGAAGGATCGTTGAGCTTTATCGCGCATGAGGTCCCTGCGCACGGGTACCGGTTATTTGGGATACGTCCTGCAACGCAAGGTTCGCTGCAAGTAGAAGCAGACGAAGGAAGGAATCTAGACAACGGTCTAATCCGTGTGGAGGCAGAGCAGGATGGAACTTTAACATTGATAGATTTGCGCAATGGTATGACCTTTCCCAACCTTCTTCAGTTCAGGGATGATGCTGATCGCGGCGACAGTTACAACTTTTGCCCAGTGGATGGCGATGAGCCCATACAGAGAATCGACCAGCCGTTTATCCGTCGATATGTTGATGGAGTAGAGCAGTGGTTGGAGATTGATCTCCTCTTTCGAGTGGCGGAAGGATTGAATGAAGATCGGACTGCGATGTCCAGAAAGAAGGTAGATCTCCCCGTGAATCTCCGGGTCCGACTTTTGGAGGGCGTCCCGCGTGTTGATCTGGAGATTACGCTTATCAATCAGGCGGAGGATCACCGAATCCAGGTGCTGTTCCCTCTTCCACTCTCGATCGCCGAGGCTTTCTGTGGAGGACATTATGACATTCTCCGCCGCTCGACAGAGCTCCCTCCAAAGAATCCTGACTGGATTGAACAACCGGTCATGGAATTCCCAATGCGCGATTTCATCGCCGCCAAATGGGAAGAGAGAGGCTTGATGGTCTCCTCACGAGGGTTGAGAGAAGGCAGCGTATCGCCAGATGGCGTCATTGCGGTCACGTTATTGCGATGTTTTGGTTGGTTATCGCGCGGCGACTTGTCCACACGAAATGGCGTTGCTGGCCCCCAGGTCTTCACCCCTGGTGGTCAGGAGCAGGGTGAGCATGTTTTTCAGTTGAGCTTGATACCATTCGAAGGTAATCTCACCTCTGCTCGGATCCGGGCAGAGGCGTTCCAGAGTGCGTTGAGGGCGATCGCCACCAATCACCACGAAGGGGACCTGCCAAGCTCCACCTCATTCATCTCGATCGACAAGCCGGACTTTGCCGTGACGGCGATAAAACTGTCGGAGGATTGGGAGTGTGTGGTTGTGCGTGGTGTAAACCTAAGCGAAGAACCATTCAATGTCCAGCTAGAGAGCTTTCTCCCGATCAGGACCGCATACTTAGCACGCATCGACGAAACCCCGTTGGAGGAAATTCGGGTTGATGACTCCCGATCGCTAGTTGTGGAGGCGCTCCCTAGGAAGATCCTGACCCTTCGACTCGAGCTAGATCCTGATTTCAGCATATAAAAAACCGGGCCAGCACTTATAAGTACAGATTGCTGGCCCAGTGGAATACACCCTTGTAGGTGAGGTTATGCGGCCTGCGCTGCCAGATCGGCTTCTGCGCGTTCCTCCATCTGACTTCGCAGGGTGGCGATATCATTGGGTATCAGGTAGGCGGCGACGATGAAAAAGGCGGTGCAGAGCAGCCATGCGGTGACACTGACCGCTGGGATTGCGGTTTGCAGTGATGTGGCATCGGCGATCTGACCTGCGATGATTGGTGCGATCCATGACCCAGCAAGCTCAGAGAAGTTCTGAAGCGACAGCGCCGTGCTTCGCACTTCTGGCAACGTGATATCGTAAACGCTGGAGACTGTGTTTGGCGATGCGAAGGGCATGAAGAAAGCTGTGACGGCCAGCATGAGCGTGAAGAGGCTGAAGTTTTCTTCAGGAAGGTTCAGCGTGATCAGCAGAAGCATCGCACCCAGGAAGACGCCAATCGTTGCGACAATCAGCCGGCCACGCGGTGTGTGTTTGAAGGCGTAGTCGCCAATGGCGCCGCCAACGAAGTAGCCCACCGCCATAGTGAGCACAGCGATAACCATCGACACCATGACTTGATCAGGACTGTAATTACGTTCAGTCTCCAGATAGAGGAAGAAAAAGAGCGTGATCACATTCCATGGGAAAACTCCGAAGAAACCCTGCACGTAGAGTAAAACTAAGGATTTCTTTCGAAATAAACCCTTAGCAGTTTCCCAGTCAAAGCGGTAGACACCGATGGTCTCCAAGTCCTCGAGTTCTGGTTCACTCATCCCTCGTTCAGGCTCTCGTATGCTGAAGAAGATCACGAGGGCCATAACCACGCCGAGTGAGCCGGTGATGAAGAAGATCCCACGCCAGCCGACGGTGCTGGCTAGTTGCAGTCCTAGGAACATGCCAATTATATAGCCGATCGGCTGTGCAGTTTGGAGGAGGCCATATATTTTTCCCCGCACTCTGGGGCCGAAGTAATCGGAGATTATGCTGTACAGCCCTGGGTAACTGGCATCGTCTATTCCTGTCAAGGCGCGTGCGGCGACGAAGGTCGGAAAAGTTGGAGCGATGGCGCCGAGCCAGGTCGTAATTCCCCAGATGAATGAGGAAAGCGAGAGGAGCTTGGAGCGGGCGAAGCGGTCGTAGAGGTATCCCCAGATGATGTAAAAGATCAACGCTACAAGTAGTGTAAGACCGCCCACCCGCCCAAATTGGGCCAGGTTAATCCCGAAGGTCTGTATGATCGAATTGGCGAGAGGTCCGATCAGGAGTTTGTCGGCTTGGTGAAGCAGTATGAAGAAGAAGAATATGACGACCACGACCCAGCGGTATCTGCTTGATGACTTCATTGCGCTCCCTCGTTTCTTCTATTTCATTATGGACTTGCGTTCGGCTTTGGAATGATTGCATTCTAGCAGAGGTATTTTCCGTTGTCATTGCATAGGAGTTGTCCCTGCATGTCATTCTGAGGGAGCCGCAAGGCGACCGAAGAATCCCGTTTTGCGTCAGGATCGTTTCTCCTGAACCAAGAACGAGATTCTTCGTCGCATCGGTCGCTTCGCTTCCTCTGCTCCTCAGAATGACAACTGGGAATTGTTATTCCGAGCAAGCCACGGAGCGGCGAGAGAGGAATCCATTAGGCGAAGCTCATAAAATGCATCATCATAGGGATTCCTCGTCGCTGCGCTTCTCGGAATGACAGTGTTAGGGAGTCATCAATTCTGCAATTAGGCAGCAGCTTTTCAATTAGCACGCCCGGCCATGAAGTCGCCGGGCTACAAAAAAGCGCCCCTGCGGGGCTAAAGCCGGCTTCAGCCGGCGCAGGCTGAGTAGCATGGACATTCATGTCCGTGTGGGCTATACCAAGGACCCTCACCCCAACCGCTCTCCCATTGGGAGAGGGGCTTGTGACTTCGCTTGGAATGAGGAAAAGAGTCTCGAGATCATTCAACGGGTAAAGCGCTTATGAATGGGCGGGAGATCAGGAAATGGCCCGTGCGGTTCGATCTGATACCAGTAAGCGACGGACGCGATGTCATCTGTGAGCGGCTCAAACTTGCCATTGGGCCACCAACCCAGCGCCTGAATCGTTACTTTCAGATCGCTCTTGAATCGAATGGGATCCAGCACGTGCCAACGGTAGAGTCCGTGTCGAGGTACTTCACCTGGCGCGATCCGGAATAGTGGATATCCGAGGAATGGCGTCGAGTAGGTCTCAGTGCTGCTGATATCGTCACCACCTCCAAAGCACCACGCGCCCCCGAAGTAATCCTCCGTACCTGTTCCGCAGATCGTCGGGAATTCCTCATCCCCGTCCATGAAGAATTTTATTTCCCCTTCTCCCCACCAACCATTGGAGAACTGTGTCCATGCGAGGAAGGTGCCAACATAGTGTCCTTGTCCCAGTACACCATCCAAAATAAGGTGTTCTGGTCGCTCGCGAGTTGTCATGGTGCGACGCCATTGAGCGTGAAAGGTTGCAGCCTTTTCGGGGACCTCCGTCAGGGCATAGGTGATCTGGTAGAAGAACAGAAAGAGCGGTTCGTCACGCTGGTTATCGATGGTGATGTGGGCATGCTTGCGGAATGGCATTGGCCAGTAGCAATTGAATCCCCCCACGGGATTCACAGACACCGGGAGTGAGTTCACGTTGTAGCGCAGTCCGTGTCCATTACAGAAGAAGTCTCCCAGCGGGACTTCCACGGAGGGCTCTTCCTCTCCATCCCAAAAAATGCGTAAGACCGTGTCACGATAGGCTTCAGGGCTGACGGTGATCCATATGTGCTGGATAATGCCGGGACCCTGGATATCCGCAAGAGTCGTAGACCCGGGAGGTAATAGGACGAGGCAGGGCTGCACCTTCCAGCCCGTACCCAACATGGAGGAGGGATGCCCTTTAAAACCTGGCGGCAACAAGTCAGGCGAATTTTCCAATATAGCGGCGATGGTTTCTTCATCGGGAACCGTGGCCATTCCGCCTTTACCCTTCTCGCCAGTGGGATTTTCGGCGGAGATGGAGCGTGTCTCCGCATCGGAAAGCAACGGCAGGTTTCCAAGATTCATGAGATTCAAAGGATTCACGGAGATTCTCCTTTCATCGATTCATCACACGAGCTCTTCATGGCTCATCCAACAGGTACGCAATTAATGGGTGGAATTCTCTAGGAATTGTGCGCAGGTTCACTTGGTCGGACTGGCCCCTATTCAATTCTTCTTAAGTTCAAACCCCGGGAGAGAATTATTCAGGTTCTCGACGGACGACCACCAAGGCGATGTCGTCAATCTGGGGGATATCACCCATGAATTCATAAATGTCCGACAAGATGCCCTCCTTGATCTCTTTTGCAGTGAGATCGATGTGAGCCTTTGCGGACTCGATCATCCGGTCCACGTCGAAGAAATCTCCGCTGGTACCTTGTGCCTCAGTTACGCCGTCGGAATAGAGTAAGAGCAGGTCGCCGGGGTCAAGTTGAGCAACCCCTTGCTCCCAGGCCTCCTCTTCGAACATACCAAGCAGCATTCCTGTCTTGGCCAATCTCTCGAGTTCAGCGCTCTCTCCCCGGAGGATGAGCGGAGGATTGTGGCCTGCATTGCAGTATATCAACTTTCCTGAGGAGGGATCGAGGACGCCGTAGAAGACGGTGACAAAACGGTTGGCATCGGTATCGTTGATGATCTGTCGATTTGCTGCAGCCAGCACGCGTTCTGGCTGGTCCGGGAAATCCCTCGAGTAGTTGCGTATGATCGTCCAACTCAAGGCCATGTACAGAGCTGCCGCAGCGCCCTTATCAACGACATCAGCGATGATGATCCCGAGTTTATCGTTAGGAAGCATGTACACGTCGTAGAAGTCCCCGGAGGTCTCCCTGGCCGGTTTGAGTTTCACTGAGAGCTGCCATCCGGGGATTTCCGGTGGCTCGCTGGGGAAGAAGCTCGCCTGCAGGCTGCCAGCGAGCATCAATTCCTGCTCAAATTTCTTGTTAGCATCCTGTAGCTGCTTCTGCAACCTTCGCAGTGAGAGGTGAGTCTCGATTCTGGCGAGCACCTCTTCGAACTGAAAAGGTTTGGTGATGTAATCTACGCCGCCGACGGAGAAACCTGTAACCTTATCCTGGATTTCATTCAATGAACTGATAAAGATCACTGGGATGTCGCGAGTTTTTTCTTCCTGTTTCAACCGCCGGCAAACCTCGTAGCCATTCATGTCCGGCATCCTAATATCGAGCAGGATGAGGTTTGGAGGCGTGGTCTGAGCGGATGTCAGTGCGTGCGGGCCATTGGTCACGGCGCGCACTGTGTATCCAAGCTCCGTCAGCATCTGAGATAGCAGGCGGAGGTTGGCAGGCGTGTCATCCACAATCAATATATCGTCGGCAATCTTACGTCCCTGGTCGCTCATCTATCCCTCGCGCCTGTTGAAGTACCTGCAGGATCTCATCGTGATTGTAATTGTTTGCTTGGCTTTCCAGGGCTTCGGCCAGGGCCTCGTCTTTATACTTGATTTGATCGATCAGCTTCTGGATGGATGTGACATCGCCCAAAATGGTTGCGTGTTCAAGATCCTCTACCAAATATTGGGGCAGTGCGGCTAAGCGCTCGGTGAGTTCTTCATAATCAAGACCTGCCCAGGTGCCTCTCACTAATTCACGCTCCTCCTCGCCGATTAACTCGTATTCCTCGTAGATGAACCTGACGCCCAGGTGTTGGCTTAAAGCATTGAAGATTTCCTCTTCTTGGAAAGGCTTCCGGATATAGTCGTCGCAGCCTTCGGAGAGGATAATAACCCGATCTTCCTCCAGCGCGCTGGCTGTCAGGGCGATGATGACGGTTGCTTGTCCCTTTGTGGTCGCTTTAATGGTTCTTGTGGCTTCGTAACCATCCATAACGGGCATGCGCATATCCATCCAGATCAAATGCGGCGCCCAACTCTCCCAGATTTCGATGGCTTCTTTGCCATCAACTGCCTCCTCCAATTCGAAACCAAATGGAGAGAGGATTTTAATCATCAACTGGCGGTTGACCGCCTTGTCATCCACGATCAAGAGCTTGTATGTGGGTTGGCCGGGCTCCAGCCCGACAACACGATGCTTGGGTTGATAAGCGAGGGTGGCCTCATCCGGGATCTTGACTGGAACTTCAAGTGTGAAGGAGCTACCTACGTCTAATTTGCTCTCTACCGTCAGGTCGCCACCCATCAAGTTGGCATACTGCCGGCTGATGGATAAGCCGAGACCAGTTCCCTCTTGGGAATGTTCCCCGCTCGTCGATTGTACAAAGGGGTCGAAGATATCCGATAAATCTTCTGGCGGGATCCCGGGCCCGGTATCACCTACTTCGAAGTGGAGCCACGGAGATGTAAGTGCATCATCCTCACCTGCCTCCACGGCCCTCTCATCGAAGCTCACTCGAAGGTCGACTCTACCCTCCTTGGTAAATTTCACCGCATTTCCGAGCATGTTCATAAGCACCTGACGCAGCTTACCCTCATCAGCCCAGATATATTGTGGAACTTCAGGAGTTCGGTACAGCGTCAGCGAAAGCCCTTTCTGCTCGGCTCGCAATGTGAACATCTCCTCCAGCCCCTCGAGCATTCGATGGAGATCAAAGTCACGCTCATTCAAGCTCACACGTCCTGCCTCGATCTTGGACATTTCCAAGACATCGTTGATCAGACCAAGCAGATGCTCTCCGCTGCGGACGACGACCTCCAGATTTTCCTCTTGTTCGGGGGTGAGGCTCTTTTCTCTCTCTGTATCTGGGCTGGCGGGGCGGAGCATCAACTGGCTGAAGCCCAGGATGGCGTTGAGCGGTGTACGAAGCTCGTGACTCATATTGGCGAGAAAGACGCTTTTCGCGCGATTGGCAGCTTCGGCGGCGTCCCTGGAATGCCTAAGTTCGACGAGGGTATCGCTAAGTTCTTTGGTCCTTTCTTCCACCTGGATCGCAAGTCGTTTGTTTTGAGCCTGGATTGCTCGCATACGCAGGCTGAATCCGCCCAATACGCCGCCGATGACGACCACAGCCAGGATGCCGCGGAACCACCATGTCTGCCAGAATGGAGGCGTAACGACGATGTCGACTGCGGCACCCTCCGAGTTCCAGACGCCGTCGCTGTTTGTGCCAATGACCTTGAAGGTGTATTCACCCGGAGGGACGTTGGTGTAGCCGGCGAAGCGCCTCGTCCCGACGTAGTTCCAGTCCTTGTCCAGGTTCTCCATGATATATGCGTACTGGTTCTCTTCAGATGAGCCGTAATGCAATGAGGCGAACTCGAATGAGAAGAAATCATCATTGTAGGTAAGCTCGATGTCCTCCGTCAGTTCAATGGGTTTGATGAGTGGCGAATCCTCGCCGGCCTCGATGCTTTCGTTGAAAAGTTGAAAATCGGTGATGACAATGGGCGGGAGGTAGGCATTGTCAACAACCTGATCAGGATAGAAGGTGTTGAAACCGTTAAGACCGCCAAATAACATCTCGCCGGAGTCGGATTTATGGAACGCTCCCATGTTGAATTCGTTGCTCTGAAGACCGTCACGGACATCGTAGCTCTCAAAGGTTTCTGTAGTTGTGTTGAACCTTGTTATGCCTTTGTTGGTGCTCATCCACAGGAAGACATCATCACTTCCATTGATTGCATCCTCTTCCAAGATCCCGTAAACCGTGTTGTTCGGTAGCCCATCCTCGACTTGGTAATGAATGAAGGTCTCTGTCGCTGGATCGAATCTATCGAGACCTCCAGAAGTCGCGATCCAAAGCTCTCCATCGCGATCCTCGTGAACGTGGAGCACTGTGTTGTGAGCCAGGCTCTGTGGATCCTCGGGATCATTCAGATAGCGTGTAAATTGTTCCGTCTCACGATCGAAGTGGTTGAGCCCGCCGAGGAACGTTCCCACCCAGAGTGAGCCATCAGCACCTTCGGTGATCGCCGTGACGCTGTTGTTGCTCAGGCTGAATGGGTCTTCCTCGTCGAAGACATAATAGGAGAACTGCTCCGTCTCCATATCTAGCAAGCCCAGCCCGCCACCATTGGATCCGACCCAAAAGTTGTCGGCTTGATCTTCAAAGAATGTGAGAATGAACTCAGGTTCCGGATAGGGCGTAAACTGCCCGGTTTCAGGATCGAAACGAGTGGCCCCTCCCCCAGCGGTGCCGATCCACAATGACCCTTCTGGATATTCATGAATCGCCAAGACCCAATTGTCGTCCAGACTATTGGGATCTTCAGGGTCATTAATGTAATGACGCCATTCACCAGTCTTGCGGTCGAAGCGGTTTAGGCCTCCTTCGTTGGTTCCGATCCAGAGAATCCCTTTACTGTCCTCGTGGATTGCCCAAATTTGGTTGTTGTTCAAGCTTTGCGGATTGTTGGGATCATTCTCATGGGTCACAAATTTGATTTGATACGGGTCGAATTTATTGATCCCTCCACCGAAGGTCCCAAACCAGAGAACACCGGCTTCATCTTGGTAGATGGACCAGATGTGGTCGTTGTTGATGCTGGTTGGATCCCTTGGATCGTGCTGGTATCGGATGAACTGCCCTGTTTCACCATCGAAGCGATTCAACCCTCCTGCATCGGTACCGATCCATAGGTAACCATCACGATCCACAAACAAGGCATTGATCGTATCGTTACTCAGGCTTCTTGGGTCTTCAGGATTGTTATGATAATTCTTGAAAAGCTCTGTATTGCGGTCGAAGACATCAAGACCGTTGGCGTTCATGCCAATCCAAAGGTTGCCTTCGTCGTCTTCTGTGATTGTATAGACGGAACCGATGCTCAAACTATTAGGATCTTCGGGATCGTTTTGATATCGAATGACCTTTCCTGTTTCACGTTCGAAGCGATTTAAACCGCCACCTTCGGCTCCTATCCAGAATACGCCCTGGCTATCCTCGTAGATCGTATCGATGCTGCTGCTCCCCAAGCTGTTGGGATCATCAGGATCATTCAGGTAGCAAGTGAAGCGCTCCGTTTCGCCATCGAACCGGCAGAGCCCCCCAGTATTCGTGCCAGCCCAGAGAACGCCATCGCTATCAACAAATACCTCATTTACCACATTCCCACCCAGACTGTAGGGATCGTTGGGGTCATACCGAAAGTTGGTGAATTCTTGTGTTTCTGGATCGAATCGGTCGAGGCCTCCACCGTTGGTGCCGAGCCAGAGGTTACCCCCTCCGTCCTCAGAGATGGACCAAACAAAGTTGTCGCTCAAACTGTTCGGATCGTCCGGATCATGCTTGTAAATCTTAAACTCGTACCCATCGTAGCGATTAAGTCCGTCCTGAGTCCCAAACCACATGAACCCCTGGCTGTCCTGGAGAATCGACGTCACGACGCTTTGGGAAAGGCCCTCCTCCAGTGAGAGATGCTCGAAATTGATGTTGCGAAGTGCGAACATTGTAATAGGGCTGCCGCTGGTTGAGACGCTGGTGGAAGGTGTAATTGCAAACGGTGGTCCTATGGTTGGAGTGACGGTTGAAGCGCTGCTGCAGCCGGAGACGATCAGCCCGAGAAATACCAATAATCCAGCTAGCAGGCGCAGGCCTTTGGTGGACAGCTGAGATCTCTTGAACAACGAAGGCATGAAGCGCCCAAAGCGGTCCTTATTGTTCGGTGTGAAGAAGGACATCCGGATCACATTTCTATTGACACTCTTGAATGAAGAAGACATATAGAGATCCTTACCGCAAAAAGGCGGTTTTTAGTCAATTTTGCGGGAGCTAGTGGTTCGAGTGTACCTAAGGTTTTTAAATATGAGATTAGTTGATGTTTGTACCGCGGTAACGTACTTCAGCCTCCGCATCCAGGACGTGGCTCAATTATATAGAACATTTTCTAGCATGAGTACAGTTGTGTGTGGTAAAGGTTTCAGAAAATGTCCCATCCAGAAGTCACTGTGCGATCTGTACCTTTGGGAGTAACTGTTTAGCTCTCCGGCACTCCGAACATCTGATCCGGGGCGATGATTTCTGCGAACTGAGGCCGGAGCGTTTTTCGAGCTGTGTAACATAAGTGGCATGCGTCGGCGTAGCTCTCCTCGTGGGGAAGCGAGTACATGCGAATCAACTCTGCAGGTCCACCCTCAAGCAGTGGTGCGACGATGGGATGAGTGTCCGGGTCATACTCTTCACATAAGGTGTTGATCGGTTTTTCAAAGAGGTTTCCCATAGATATTCCCTGACAGATGTGGAGATGGCCGAGTGGATCGAGGTGAACCCTGCCAGGATCGCGAAGATTCTCATAAGGACATTCCACGAATGAATCCCATGGGGAGAGGCTTGCTCGCTCGACAAGTGTTTGCGCCGCGCGCCCGCGGAACATGACGCCGGATTCGCCTACAGGAAGCTGTCCAATGGCTGCTTCCGCCTCGGGCAGGTCAGGCTGGGCGATGCTGATCATGCCTAGAGGGATCCCGAGCTCATTGGCGGCCTGTTGAGCATTCATGGCCTGTTGGCTGAGCTTTTCATCGTAATGGAAGAGGTCACTGCTGACGGACAGGTCTGAGATCTTACCGACAAAAGGTCTCAGCCATTCCTGGGCATCTTCAACGCTCGTAGCCCAATATGCGTTGGAGACAATGCCTGTGCTAAATCCCGCACGCAGGGCCTCTTCCACACCGGCGAGAAGGATGGGATAGTAGAGGAACGGTTCTCCACCCTCGAAATAGATGGAGCGAATAGAGGGGTGCTCCTTAGCCTGTGCGAGCACCTCGCGGATATCGGCAAGCGTCATCACGCCGCTCTGCCATGGGCTTCCCCAGACAAAACAATGATCGCATTCGAAATTGCATTGGTAGGTCAAGAGCAGGTGCAAACTTGTGAGCTTCATGGAGGACTCCTTTCAATGGCCTATACCCAGTGTATTCATTGTAGTGTGCAAGGGCGTAATCAAGAAGTGGTCAAGTGTCAGATAATCCATCAACAAGTCACGATGTGAATGAGTTGATAAGTCAAGAAAGATTACGTTTAAACTCATTGACTTTTTCACTTATCAACCGCTCCCTGATCCCTTTTTGCCGTATTGATATCTTGACCTCTTTTCTTCTCAACTTATTCACTCGTCAACTTGCGTTGTCGTTTTCTGCAAGAAGGAACGCACGAGGCTCCGGCGTGAAAAATGGCCGAGTGTGAGGAGCTCGAGAAATGTGGGGCCTTTTGGAAAAGAGCGGGCGATGGAGTTGGTGCTCCATCCCCGGCTATGAAGTTCAAGCGCCCGACCTCCCAGATCCTCCAAATAAGCGATTTTAACCTTGATATCTTCTTGCGGGTTATCCCGCACCCGGGCGCACCCGGGGAAGAGTTTATCAATGGGCAACTCGGCGATGCGTTTCAATGAGTCAATGATCATCCAAATATCGAAATCGGCGCGCAATGCGCGGTCTTTACCGCCCACGAAAAGGTCCCCAGTGAACAACCAGCGTTGTCGAGGTTCGTAGAGGCAAATGTGATCAAGGCCGTGGCCAGGTGTATAGATCACCTGAAATTGGTGATACTCAGCCTCGATGATCTGATCATCCTGAAGAGGAAGGCCATGTGAAGGCTCGGGCATTCCCCAGAACAGGTGCCTGTATCGATTTAGAGGCTGAGCGCCTTGTGGATCCTCCAGAACGGGAAGAGCCAGTGGATGGGCGAAGATTTCGAGCCCCGGGCGGCTCCGCTGTAGAAGACCATTCGCTCCAATGTGATCTTCGTGGGAGTGGGTGTTCACGATCTTGAGCAGGGATTTCTCCGAAAGTTCCCGAAGGAGTTCCTCGGCAGTGTGAGCGCAACCCGTGTCCACCAAGATGCCATCGACCCAGTATGCAGTTGTCCAGTATCTCCAGCGGCCTGGAAAGTTGCGGGATAAGTCGAACCTTGAGATCTCACCATAGTGCTTTTCTTGGATCATGTCCCACGCCCTTGAAGCATCGCTCAGTCTTGGTGATCGTGGGGAGCTGGTGCAAAATGCTCGGATCCCTTGAGCTTATCTTTTAGCTGGTGGGGCTTGTGGATGAGTATGGGAAGACATTGGGCGCAGATCCATGACTGATCTTCGGCGTACAGGATAGCGATCAATGGGGCTTCACGTTCTGACCGACCACAATTGAGGCAATGATGGGTATCCTTCGACATGTAGTTATTCCTCCGGACTTGGACTGTGGCGGCATATACCTTATTTTACGTCACACTGGTCATCCGAATAATCATGCCTTGGACGATATGGCGCCGCCGAAGATTCCGTTAAGTATCTCCCGAAACTGTCCTTTTAGTCGAGTCGATGTGCAGGAACCGCTCGAGCCAACGCCCGCGCCATGCTTGACGAAGGATAAGCATCCACAGGATGACAGTTCCAATGATTACCCCATAAGCCTTTCCAGAGAGTAGGAGGAGCTCGAAGAACTCTCTCAGTGGTTCGATGACGAGCACAACGATAAACGCAGTGAGTAGTCCTGCGGCCAGAAACGTGGGGCGGAGGTCCCCACTATAGACGTCGCCACCCACAAAGAAATCTGAGGGCGGTTCCACAAAGATAATCAGCAGCAAGCCTGCTAGTAGGGTGAATGTTGTCAGCGCGCTCTGGGAGATAAGTGTGGCAAACTCCCGAGCGAATTCCTCTGTGGATGTAATCTCGTAATCGATCCCGGCTGAAGCTCGGAAGCCTTCGATCTCCTCACGGGTAACCGAAGATTCCCTTGATAATACGTCTTCGTAGGTTATGCCAAAGGCTACGGAGTAGACGAGAACGCCAAAGAGAAATGTGAAGATTGCAGCCGGGATAATGAAACGCAAGATGTCGGGGATCATTGCATGCCGGTCCACTTTCCGTGGGCGTGCCCAGATAGCCAATGCGAATGTAGGGATTCCCACTGTAAAGAAGGTGAGGATGGTAGCATGTTTTGGGACAAAAGGAAATCCGATGCCGATCATGCCCGTGGCGATGATCAGCAGTAGAAAGTAAAAGGCCCGTGTCAGGAATAGGCGCAGGATGTCCTGCATTCCGTGGACGATGCGTTGCCCCTCTTGAAATGCGTGGGGCAGCACTCCAAAGGAGTCTTCGAGTAGGACCATATCGGCGACGCCACGTGCTGCGCCGCTGCCGCTCTGCATAGCAATGCCAAGATTCGCTTTTTTGAGAGAGAGGACGTCATTCACGCCATCGCCAACCATGGCTACGTAGTAGCCGTGATCACGAAGCGAATCAACAAGTTGTTCCTTTTGTGAGGGGGTGATACGCCCAAAGATTGTGCCTCTCTCCGCAGCCTGGTAAAAGTCATCTTCATTCATTCTTGCGAGGTCGGAACCAGAGACAACCGCGGTGCCATCGACTGGGAGACCGGCTTGCTTCACCAGTGCGGCGACCGTTTGCGGATGATCCCCAGAAATAATCTTCAATTGGACTCCTGCGTCGCCGAAACCCACAAGGGTCTCATGAAGTGCCGGCCTTAATTCATCGCTGAAGCTGATGATGCCCAGAGGGGTTAATTTATCCGGCAACTGTGGTTCACCCATGGGATCATGCAAGTGGGTGACATGCGAATTGTGAGCGAAGATCAGCACACGCAGGCCTTGGCCTGACCAACTTCGAATTCGGTCTTCCGAATTGGCTTTGAGCTGAATGAGTGGCTCGAGCACCTCGGGCGCACCGAGGACATACACACCGCACATGTCAGCGTCTTCAAAAGCGATGGCGCTCCATTTTCTCTCCGAGGAGAATGGAACTTCATCCACTGGAGAACGCTCACGACCAGGGAAAGCTTCTCTAATAGCCTCGCTTGTTCGATTGGCAGCGGACACGCTCCAGCTGAAATCCCCGAGGACGCTTTCGATGTGTTTCTTATCAATACCTAAAGGGAGTACATCGCGAAGTTCAATACGGTTCGCGGTGATCGTACCGGTTTTGTCCAGGCAGAGGATGTTGACGTAGCTCAGAGATTCTACGGAGTTGGACTGTTGGACGAGCGCCCCGCGCCTCACGATCCTCAATGCCCCCATTGCGTAAGCGACAACCAGCATCAAGAAGAGACCGTTGGGAACCAGTCCCGCGATCACTGCCGCCATCTGCACACTGCGCATCAAAGGGATGGCCACCAGGATCGATGATAGCAAGAGCAGCAATCCGATGATGGTGGCTGAGATGGTGAGTAAACGAATAATGAAATCGATGTCCTGCTGCAGAGGTGTGTTGACTACCCGGAATGCACGGGCCCCCGTCGTAACTTGGTTGGCATGGCTGCTCAATCCGACTCTGGTGGCTTCGTACGCGGCGCTACCACTCACACAATAACTGCCGGAAAGCACCTCGTCTCCATCTTGTTTCTGGACAAGGTCCGACTCGCCAGTGAGGAGCGCTTCGTCAACCTCCATCATGCCGTCGCCAAGGACCACACCGTCCACGACGAATTGATCACCGGGGTGTGCAAGCAGGATATCCCCTTGAACGACCTCGGAAGGATCGAGGTCTTTTTCAATGCCATTGCGAAGGGCAGTTACCTTAGGGCGCGTAAGCAATGCAATACGGTCAAGCTGCCGTTTTGCACGGATCTCTTGGTAGAGACCGAGAATCACGTTCAACAATATGATGACGACGCTGACGACGGCATCTTCGGCGCGCCCGACCAGCACCAGCACAATACCGATGGCGAAAAGGACAATGTTGATAAACGAGAAAAGGTTCTGGCGTATGATGCTGGCGTAGGATCGGCTTGTAGGAAGGTGGACGTCGTTTCCTTCACCTCGCTTGCGCCGGGCGAGTACTTCATCCTCTGTCAGCCCCCGCAATTCTTCCATGGTCCTCCAACCTTTAGTTGCGCGGTCTCGATCCTATGACAAGCCCTGATCTTTGAACTTCTACTCTACCGAAGTTTTTACATAGAGTAAAGCTGGGACGGAAAAGAGACTGGAGATTAGAGATTGGGGATCGGTTCACTGTGAGTAGCTAAATGCGATGAAGGACGAACGACCAATGACCTGCATTTAGCAAACAACTCTTGCTTCATCCTTCGTCGTTGGTCGTTCGTCCTCTGTCTACTGATCAAGAAGCGGGGCGCCGCAGAATCAAGTGCTGGAAGTGATATTCCTCTTCCTCCTCAAGGGGTAATGTGTTGAACATGAGGATGTCAAAGGTATCTGAAACAACCAGTTTTAAATCTTCATCGGTAAAGAATGAGAAGAATCTCTTTGGTCGGAGGCGGTCTTCAGGGTAGATGCCCTCAAATTCCTTCCCTCCGTACTGTCCTAAGAAGAATAAGCCAGAGGGTCTGAGCATCTCCCAGATCTCATTCAATACCATGGGAAAATCTTTCTTGGTCACGTGAAGAAGACAGCTCATGGCATACACGGCGTCGAATGAACTGGGCGGGAAATCCAGATTCATGAAATCCATGACATATGCCTGTAAGCCCTTATCCTGGCAATAACGAACGTGCTCGGGCGACAGGTCTGTGCAAATGACATCCAGCCCGTTATCGGCAAAGAACTTACTGTCCATTCCTGTGCCTGCGCCGATCTCGAGAAGTGAACTTTTCCCCTCCGATTGCAACAGTCTTAGGAAGTCTTCCCTTATCTCAACTTTCCATGCTTCGCGAGGACGTTGATCGCGTTCCGCGGCTGCACGGTTGTAGCTCTCGCGGAGATCAGGCAGATGCTCTTCGTATGTCATGCCGTATGCCTCCTGAGCCTCTTGCTCTCTTCGCATTCAGTTCTCCACAAGTGGGAAATCTTGAGAAGAGGCGGTGAATGTCATCAGGTGTAGTTTCCAGAGAGTAGTGGAAGGAACGTTCACTTTGAGAGATTATAAATCGTATCTATTGGGTTTAGGTATTGAGGTGGTGTATGCAATAGGATTGCGCTGCTCTGTTTTCGGGTTCTTCAATTTGTAGAAGCGATGATTGGGATGATCACAATCAGGTCATACCCGGCATGAAACAGGATCGAGCCCCAGATGCTGTCCGTCTTATGCATGGCGTAGGCACCGATGCATCCTAGAACAAAGACCAGGACTCCAAACCCAAGTCCCTGGGAAGGAGAAACATACGTAGCGGCGACATGGGATATGCCGAAGAGCAACGAAGTCACGAGCACGGCGCCCACAATCCAGAGCAACTCAGTATATATTCTCAGGAAGATCCCTCGATACCACAACTCCTCCATGGTTGCATTAGCAAAGATGAAGAGCAGGATCCAGGGAGAGGAGGAGAGGACGATATCAAGGTTGATATTCGTTTCTTCGGCTTGCAGTGGCCCCACGATTATGAAGATAACAAGGAAAACAATGAAGGTTACCAGGCCGAAGATGAGGCCGAGCTTGAGATTCCCTCTCTGGAGGTAAATGGATCCAAAATCCCGTCCGGCGATCTTGGTGAGGAGCAGGATGGTGATCACGATTGAAAGAAATTGCGCCACCTTGTCGAAGGCTATGTTTT